>Ga0114931_10004407_pt1 | contig 17559 bp, 15 predicted proteins | sample 2SBtaG_FD_89579 | JGI IMG/M metagenome (GOLD analysis project Ga0114931, IMG submission 89579) | Deep subsurface microbial communities from Kolumbo volcano to uncover new lineages of life (NeLLi) - 2SBTROV14_V59a metaG | ecosystem: Environmental > Aquatic > Marine > Volcanic | place: Kolumbo...
ATTCGATGACCGGTTCCCGCGCACATCGGATTGTCGATTGTTATAAGAGCTAGTGAACCAATTGAATCCCCTTGCTTCTTTAAGAGGTGCATTTCTGAAATCTTTTCATCCAGTGGGCAGCCGGCAGCTTCGATTCCAAGCGGATTTTTTCTAATCTTACCTTCGCGGTCATGTAATCCGGTCGAACACGAATCTTTACCCCTTTCATGACAAATCAAACAGTAATCAATTTCCGATAAAGCATCTCTCATTGAGCCTCGATGGTCGGTCAGCTTAAAACCATCACGCCGACGCATCTGCTCTTTTTTCCCATGCAATTCTTCCGGAACCTCAGTGTTATCGCGAGTAATATTAACTAGGTTTTGATAATCGAGCGGATGGGGCGTCTTAAAGGCATACCAACGTTTCTTTTTCCCATGAAACTGAATTGCCGACCAGATTTCAAAGATTTGTAAAATCGCTTTAAGTTGGAGTAATTCCCCGGTAGCATCAATTTCCGTCACAAATTTTGAGAATACTTCTCCAAAAGTATCATCTTTTAAATTGTCATAGGCTTTGTGAATTTTATCAAGAGTTTTCTGAACATTTTCTGAAACGTCTAGTTTTTTTGATAAAGTTTCTTCCGCTTTAAGGATTTCTGCCACAATCGTAGTAATCGCCAATTCCTTATCTAAAATCAAAGTCTCTGCAAAAGAACTATTCCTCAGTTGTCTTATAGCTTCAGCGAGCTCAGATTCCTTATATTCAGATACTTTGTCTGCTTTAAAGACGCGAATCGCGCGCCGTTGAACAAAAAATTTGTATTTCCAAATTGGATTGTCTTTAAGGATCGTGCGCTCCAGTTCATCACGCTCATCGGTGATGCCGAATATTTTCGCAATAAATTTAGACAAAAATGGTGCCGAATCCGTCAAAATCTTTGAGGCAATTTTTGGATCATAGTCTTTGCCTTGTCTGGAAATATACTCGGTCAGTGCTTCATGCAAAACAGGTTCTTGCGTTTTAAGATCATCGTAGAAGGTGTCAGCTAAATCTTTGAGCCTGTAAGCATCGTAAAGATCCGAATATTTAAATCCAGAAATACCCAAATCAAAGTCGTGATTTGAAAAATTATTTGTTCGTTTATTTTCTTGTTCCAAAATTCCAGTCATGTATTTTAATCAGTGCAAAATTCCTAATTTCAAAATAGAAAATATATCATTTGGGTTTGGTTAGAAACAAAGATGTAACGCGTAAATCTGGAATAAGTTTATTGCTTAAGACTCAAAAAAAGTGTATATTTTAGGGTCTATATCTTAACGATATGAGCGTGAACCTTTGTCTTTGGAGCCTTTTGCAGACATTGGTTCCTCGAAGAATTTGGTTAGAACACGCCACGCTTTTGACAGCTGCAGATTTTTTGCGATTAGAGGTTTTAAAATTAAACGTATGGAAAGAGACGAACGACTATTACCGCTGCCAAACATTGGCGATTTGCAACCCGGAGTTCAGAACCCGGAATATCCTGCAAAATACCCTACGTCGTACGATAATTTAGGCGACGACAAAAGATCGATTCAAGAATATTTGCATGTCGTCTATAAACGCCTGCCTTTGATCCTAGCTCTAACAATTTTGGTTACGGCAGCGGCGGCATTTTATATGTATCGTTTGCCTTCGATTTATAAGGCAAATACGTCCTTAATTATCGAGCCAAAGAAGCAAAAGTTAACTCAGGTTAGCATTAATCTCGGGAACAATTTCAAGTATTACAATACCCAATTAAAGCTTCTTCGAAACCGTGACCTAATGCACAGTGTTGTTCTTGACACTGGTTTATATAAAAACCCAAATTTATTTAACAGACAAAACAAAGGAATTATCGCGACAGCTAAATCTATTTTTTCGGGAAGAAACGCAAAATCCAATGAAAACGATTCTTTGAGTATTATCTCGGACGATATCGATGGCGAAAATCCGGAAGTAGCTTCGCTTACTCCTGAAGAAAAGAAAAGAGCCGAAAGGTATGCGGGCATGTTACTTGGCGGCATCGGCGTAACTCAGGTACCCAAGACAAACATAGTTAACATTAGTGTCACCAACCGCGACCCGAGATTAGCTGCGATTGTCGCAAATGGAATCGCAGAAACTTTTATTAAACAGGATAGTGAACGTGAAACTAGGCGGGCGAAAGGCTTAAATAAAGAGCTCAAAAAATCGATTAGCGAACTAAAGGATGTAATTACCACCCAAGAACAGCAGCTGATCGGAACGATGCGTAGTAGTAATATCGCACTTACAGGAGAAAAAGGTACTGATGTTACAGCAAATAAATTGGGTACTCTCAGCAGTCAATGGTTGGCTGCAATGGATGAAAGACGAAAAGCCGAAGCAAACTATAACGCCGCTCGAAATTCCAAAAATCTCGGTGTCCTTCCCTCCGAAATAATTGGCGAAACAATGAGGGACGAGCAAAAAAAATACATCGAAGAGAAATCTAAACTCGAAGAAGTCCTTCGCGATTACGACAAACAAATAAGTGATGCTGAAGTAAAGCTGAAAGAGCTATTGGTTAAATATACTCCAGAGTATTCTGAAGTGAAAAAAGCAAAAGCTACCATAAAGAGCCTTAAAGAAAGCCGCGAGAATACCGAATCAAGATATACGAAGCGAATAGAATCAGAAAAAGCAAAGGGCGAAAAAGAGGCGAAAAGTTTAGTTTATAGTGGCTTAAGTGCAAAACTTAAAGCTGCCAAAAACCGAGAAAGCAAACTCCTAAATGAATATCTCAAGGAGTCTTCAGCGGCAAATGTCAGAGGACAGGCAGAAAGGCAACTAACGACTTTAAAAAGAGAAATCGAAACCAAACGAAGACTGCTTGACACTTACATTCAAAGACAAAAAGAACAGGAACTCACTATCACTAGTAGTCTTCCGGACAATATAAAGGTCTCTGCAAAAGCAATTGCTCCGGCGGGACCCATAGGTCCTCAAAGAAACCGCAATATTGTCGTAGCTTTCCTGGCGTCTCTTTTTGGAGGTATAGGATTAGCATTTTTGCTTGATTATCTTGATGATTCAATACGTACATCCGATGATGTGAGTAGAAATCTTGGACTGCCCACATTGGCTTTGATTCCCCATCAAGATGCTATCAAAAAGCAGCTTGATTCCGGGGTTGGTGGAACCGACGATGGTAATGTTCACTCGCTGGCACTAATTGCCCTCAAAGACACTCGATCAGCCGTCGCTGAAGCTTACCGCCATCTAAGAACGTCGCTGCTTTTCTCTTCAGCCGGCAAGCCTCCACAGGCAATTCTTGTAACGTAATCGCAACCGTCCGAAGGAAAAACCACGACGGCTATTAATACGGCTATTACCTTAGCTCAATCTGATGCATCGGTAGTGATTATTGACTGCGATTTGCGACGCCCGAGACTTCACAATCATTTCAACATGACAAACTCAGATGGTTTAACAAATTATCTTTCGGGTGATAAAAATACGGCGAATTTACTCAAACCGTGCCCTGACATGCCGAATCTAAAGATTATTAGTAGTGGACCGATCCCACCCAATCCGGCAGAACTCCTAAGTTCAAATGAGATGAAAAATTTACTTCAGAACTTAAAGGGTAATTTTGATCATATCGTCTTGGATTCGCCGCCCGCCATTTCGTTTACTGACTCGGCGATTCTTTCTACTCTTGTTGACGGCGTTGTACTCGTAGCAATGGCAGGATCGAGTTCCATGCATTTAATGAAGCGATTTAAGCAGCGCCTCGCAGGTCTCGGAACGAGAGTATATGGCGTTGTAATAAATGGTGTTAAGCCAAACTCATTGGAATATGGTTACTACGGATATAATTATTCCTACGATTACTACTCCAACAGTGATGAAACGACACCGCTGCTTGAAGATGAGCAAAAAGAAATTTTGGATGGTGCTTCAGACGAAAGCGAGGACTCTTCGATGCAGGATAAAAAATCTTAGGATTTGTTTTTATATCTTTAAGAGCCGAATCTCCTTGACGATTCGGCTTTTTTATTTCATAAATCTTTTCAGAGCATCCTTCCAATTTGGCATAGGAGAAAGTCCAATTTGTTCGCTCAATAGACAGCGCAACCTTGAGTTCTTAGGACGATCTGCCTGGCGCTTAAGTTCTCCGAACGACACTACCTTGACCAAGCTTCTATCGTAATCTCCGATTTTGCATGTCTCCAAAGCAAAATCAAGATAACTTATCCCGCGCCCCGCATTTGAAACATGAAAAATCCCGGAATGATTCAAAACTATTAGTTCCCGCAAACGCCTTGCCAAATCATTTGCATATGTCGGCGTGCCATATGAATCACTGATCGCTTTTATGGTTTTACGCTCAGAAAGCAACTTCGCCATTACGCTCAAAAAGTTTGAACCGGTGAAACCAAAAACCCAACCAGTACGAACAACAATAGACTTGTCATACGCTATTAACGCACGGTTTTCTCCATCAAGTTTTGACTCTGCGTAAACTCCTTGCGGATTTGGCAAATCTTCCTGCGTATAGAATCCTTCTTTTTTGCCATCAAACACATAGTCGGTAGAAATTGTTAGGAATTTACATCCAATTCCTTTTGCCGCTCGGGCTAAATTCTCAACTCCGAAGGCATTCACCTTAAAACAAATTTCTCGATTCTCCTCTGCTGCGTCCACATTCGTATATGCCGCGCAATTCAAAATGGCATCAGGTTTTTCATCACTAATGATGCTCAAAACCTTATCAGTTTCCGCGATATTTAGATTTTGGCGAGTGTAAGAAGAAACGACGTCGCCCATCTCGAGACAATGTTTAATCGCCGCCCTCGCGACCATTCCATTAGCACCGGTAATCAAAATTTTCATAAATAGACCGTGAAACTACCTGTTAAACCGGCGCATTTGGTCCAACAAATCATCTGCCGCTTCTTTAGGATAATTAATATTTCTTAGGACGATTCGGCTGTCATTCTCATTCGCGTTTTCGATTTCAACATCGCCAAGACCGAGTATCCTTTGAACGAAACTCGCCGATACCGTTACATCCTGAATAATTCCTAACGGAACATTTCTAGTGGTTTTCGAGATCAATCCATTATCGATCTCAACTTTTGAATCGGTCAAAGTGTACAGGATCATCTTCTGTCTCAAATGAAAATAGGCGGGAATCAAAAGTAGAGAGAGCCCAGCAAGAACAGACGCCCATGCAGGAATATATACTCCAATCGAATGACTCAAAAAACTAATCAGCGCGACGAGTAAAAAGGCGCCGAGGACAGCCAAACCATATCCGATTTTCACAAACATCAGAGTCGGACCGATCGAAAATATTTCTTCCTCAAGGTCGCTATCTTCTAAATCAACTCTTGTTGCGACCTTAGTCTCTTCTTCATGCTCATCTGGAAATTCACCACCGCATTTTTGGCAATAAATCGCTTCCTCTGAATTTGCTGCACCACATTTAATACAAAACATAATTTTTTACCTATGCCATGGTACAAGATTTCATTTTTTCCCACAAAAAAATGCGGTCAGAAAAATCTGACCGCAAGTCTTTCGACGAGGAGGAGAGAAATATTGTAAAAGCAATGTTTATCTTGTAACTAGCCGCATTCTGCCGTCCGGCATTCTCACGGTCATTACGTTTTGCTCAAAAACCGTTAAAGATGTCGGTTTTTCTTTTTTTAACTTAGCCATCTGTCGGCTGCTTATTCTTTTTGAACTCCTAACGTATCTCGGATTGCTCAACTTTCTATATCGCCCTGAAATTCGCCGGACATATTCCCTTGTTTCCCGGTATGGCGGCACCTGCCAACCGTATTTCATAACGGCGCCTTCGCCTGCATTGTAACCGGCTAATGCCAAAACCACATCGCCATTAAACTTATTCAAAAGCCAACGCATATATCGAACACCGGCAAAAATATTTTGTTTTGGGTCATAAATCTTCGTCACGCCAAATCTACGAGCCGTTGCCGGCATAAGCTGCATTAAGCCGCTCGCACCTTTATGGGAACGCGCACGTTTCTTAAATGCAGATTCCTGGTGCATCTGCGAATAAATTAAAAGCGGATCTATTCTGTGGCGTCGGCTCGCATTTACAATGTACGAGTCGATAAGAGTGTCACCTGTTGTGAAGCCCTTTAGCGAAACTGAAGAACCCATTGTAAGCCGAGAGTAATTTGCCGTTCGGTACGAAGTTTTTAGCCCCATTCCTTCAGAGGCGTTCATATTTCGTTTTGATTTTCGTGACCCTTTTTTCCGATGTACCACGGGTCTTGAAGAAACTATTGGTTTTACCGTTGGAGAAACTATTCTCACTCCTGCGTTTGTGTCAAAATTGTCAAAAACTCTTGCTCTGGTTTGTGCGGATGATGCGATGGTGAACAATATTCCGAGAGTTATCAGTAGAATGATTTTTTTCATAAAAATACCCTATTCAAAAGGCTTGCGATTTGAATTAATAGGGAGTGACTCTACTGTTGTAGAATCGATTGATGTTTTGATCTTTTTGGACGCGTAAATTCTCTTACTGTCCGTTTAAAGAAAATCGCTAAAGCTAAACTTATTCCATAAAAACTTTAAAAACTTTTAAGATTGTTTAACGATAGCGTCTAGTTTAGCTGTTCGAGATTTCAATGAAATCAAAAAATCGTTTATCTTGTAGGCAATGCTTTATCTATCTCAAATTTTGGGACGTAAGATCTTCAGCCCTGAGGGTGGGGAGTTTGCGAATATTAAAGACGTCGTCGTTATATATGGAAAAGAAGATCATCCACCGGTTGTTGGTGTGGTTGCCGATTATCGACGGCGTTCGTTTTTCTTATCACGCAAGCGTTTTACAAAATTCGACGCAGAGGGTATTCGACTGAAAACAGACGTCCTTGATTTAACTCCCTTTGCAAGACGTGAAGGTGAAATACTTTTAGCCAAAGACGTTCTGGATAAACAATTGATCGATATCGATGGAAAACGGGTTGTCCGCGTGAACGATGTTCAGTTAATTGAAACTGGAGATGATTGGCACGTTACGGGAGCAGATGTTAGTCTTCGTGGTTTTCTGAGACGACTTCTACCTTCAGGTTTTTACGGCAGCCGTCGACCCGTAGAAGTTATTGACTGGGTCGATGTAGGTTATCTTGCTACGGATTCTAAAACAATAACGGTGCCTCTGAAATCTTCCAAAAATAAGCTCTCGCGTCTTCATCCGGTTGAAATTGCTCAACTTGCGGAGGCACTTTCTCCGATTCACCGAACGGACATTGTCGAATCTCTGGATAACGAAATCGCTGCTGACACGTTGGAAGAAATGTCCACCGAAAACCAAGCAAGAGTGTTAGAAGATTTAGACGAAGAAAGAGCGGCAGACCTTTTGGAAGAAATGTCTCCAGACGATGCCGTTGATGTGCTCGACGAACTTCCCGATGAAAAAGCACAGGAGCTTTTTGATTTAATGGAAGACGATGAAAAAGTAGATGTCGCAGAGTTAATGTCGTATGAACACGATACGGCTGGCGGTTTGATGACAACGGAATTTATTACATTTCCGCAGAACTTAAATGTTGGCGAGGCAATCGAACGCTTGCGCGAAACCGCCGAAACGCCAAATATGATTTACTATCTCTATGTAGCCAAAGATGGTTCATCCAAAAAACTCGTGGGCGTCGCAACCCTGCGAAACCTGATTTTGTCTGAACCAGAAAAAAACCTCGCTGAAATAATGCGCGCAGAATTTCAGTTTGCCGAACCAAACGATCCTTCAGAAGAGGTCGCGTTAAAAATTGCAGAATACAATCTACTCGCTCTACCGGTTTTGAATATTGAGGGCGCAATTCTAGGAATCGTGACCGTTGACGACGCAATGGAAATATTGCTCCCGAAACACTTCGAGTAAGAGTTGAAGTAACCCGCCTCGTAATGAGCACTAATTCATACATAAAGCACCTTGGCAAATCATTTGCTAACAGCGCGAACTCAAAAAATGCTGTCACAATGGCAACGTATATGAAAAATCGTTTTGCCTTTTTCGGGATCAAAACTCCCGAACGAAGAAAAATCTCTTCGGCATTTATAAAAGAAAATGGAATTCCCGAATTTACAAAACTCGATGAGATGATTCCTAGCCTCTTTGATCTACCGGAACGCGAGTTTCACTATTTTGCGATTGAAGTGTGCGCAAAACTCAAAAAGAATTGGAACAGAGAAACTATCAATCTATTTGAAAAAATGGCGATCACAAAATCTTGGTGGGACACCGTGGATTCAATTAATATCTTTTGCATCAAGCCATATTTTGCCGAGTTTCCAGCAAATACTGATTCAATTACTCAAAAATGGATCGACTCGGAAAACACTTGGCTGCAAAGGCTTAGTCTGATCTTTCAGCTGCGTTTGACCGATAAAACCGACACGAAACTTCTGAAAAGAAACATTTTGCAGCTTAAAGACTCTGATGAATTCTTTATCCAAAAAGCAATAGGCTGGGCGTTGCGGGATTATTGGCGTACTGACCCCGAGTGGGTTGTCAATTTCGTTAGTACAACTGATCTCAAACCCCTGAGTAAGCGTGAGGCTTTGAAACATTTGTAAACCTTTGTGCCGCGAGATACGTCTTAACAGAGAAAATCGGAATAAAACTTCTGTTATTCAGCATTGTGGTATTGAAACGTACACAACTTTAGAGGGCTTGTATTTTCAGACGCATTGTTGATAAATTCAATTCTAACCAATAAATTTAGGAGTACAAAATCATGAAACGTAAGGGTCTTTTATATGTAACACTTTTTGCTGTCGTCGCTTTTTTTGCTACCGCTAACATCGGAAGTGCCGAAGATGGAATCTCTATTGGATCGAAATTGGACAATTTCAGCATGCCTGATCCAAGTGGAAAAAAACACGAATTTAACGATCTGAAAGGAAAAAATGGTGCTTTGGTCATTTTCCTATCGGCTCAATGCCCGGTCGTAAGAATGTATAATGACCGTATAAATGCGGTTGCAAAAGCCTTTAAGAAAAAAGGAATAAACTTCATAGGAATTTATTCAAATGTTACCGAATCCATCGACCGGGTTAAGAAACACGCAGAAGCAACCTATGATTTTCAAGTCCTCTTTGATGAAAACCATGTTTTTGCTGACCAACTGGGGGCAACGCGCACTCCCGAGGTATATTATTTCGACGCAAAAAACATTCTCGATTATCACGGCGCAATCGATAATGACCGCAGCGGCAGAAATATCACGAGAGAATTTCTCAAAAAAGCATTTACCCAAAAACTAAAAGGCGAAAAAATTAGTGAAAAGGAAACACGAGCTTTCGGCTGCACAATAAAGCGTAACAAGTAGGACAGTGTCTTTAGCCCGACCGCAAGGAAGGGCTTTTAACCTAAAGAAATTTCCTTTCCTCCTCCGCCAAGAACGAATTGCTGACGCGGAGGAAACTGAATTTAGTAAATTATAAGAATGAAAAACCCTTCGAAATTTTTCTCTCTGTACGTGGTCGTTACGGTTCTTTATTTCTGTATGGCAACAAATCTTGTTGCGCAGAAAAATGAAACCGCGATCAACAAAAAATTGCCCGTCATTCCAAAAATACTCCAAATAGATGAAACAACAATAAAAGACCATCTCAAGCCAAAAGGTAAACCTCTACTCGTAAACTTTTGGGCGACTTGGTGCATTCCCTGCCGTGAAGAATTCCCTGACCTTGTTGAAATTAATAAAACATACAAAGACAAGATCGATTTCATCACCATTACCCTAGATGATTTGGCAGAGATAAATCGCGACGTGCCCAAATTCCTAGAAGAAATGAAAGCTACGATGCCCACTTTTCTTCTTTATACTAATGATGAAAACGCGGTTATCAGTTCCATCTCTAAGGATTGGCAAGGCGGACTACCTTTCACCGTGCTTTACGATAAAAATGGAAAGGTCATTCATACCAGACAGGGAAAGATTAGACTGCCAAAGATCGAAGAAAAAATTAATATCCAAATACAACCTCCTAAATAGTTTCTAATAACATTACAGTTACTTCTAAAACAGATGTCTAAAGCTACAAAGTTATTAGCTTGTGCAAGTGTCAAGGTTTCTTATGGCTTATCGCATCTTTTTGCGGGAAAAACAGGGGAACAAATGATCTTTCTGGGTTAAGCTCTGCGGTTAAACGCGAAAACCTTCAAGTGGAAACGGTCTTTGCCATGCCTTTAAAAGTGATCTAATGGAAAGAAGTACAGGATGCGATTAGAAAACCACGTAAATAATCCGACTATCTATCTAAACAAATTACAGAATACTAGTCGAAATGGCACCTTCTTCGTCCGAACCCATTGGTACGGTATTTTGGTTAATTTTGTCGATGAAAAAAGAGAGAGTTTATCCTATCGGATTTGAATAATTCCGGTTCAACTAATAAACTCTCTTTTTTCAATTTAGAGGGAATTTACCTATGAAGGCTCAACCAGCAATCACCGTCGAACTTATTGAAGAACACGGTTTCACTCCGGAAGAATACAAAAAAATCGAGGAAATTATGGGGCGCGAACCGAGTTTTACCGAACTCGGGGTTTTCTCGGTGATGTGGTCAGAGCACTGTTCATACAAGTCTTCGCGGGTGCATCTAACGCGTTTGCCGACTGAAGGTGAGCGAGTAATTGTTCCTCCCGGAGAAAACGCAGGTGTGGTTGATATTGGTGATGATTGGTGTGTTGCGTTTAAGGTTGAATCACACAATCACCCAAGCTTTATTGAACCATTTCAGGGTGCTGCGACGGGAGTCGGCGGAATTTTAAGAGATGTTTTCACGATGGGAGCAAGACCAATCGCAGCAATGAATTCATTAAGATTTGGTCCTCTCAAGTCAGATTCATATTCCCTGGCAAATGGATCGAGCGTGACAACCGAGAAAATTGCCAACCGTAATAAATCGATCTTAAAAGGCGTAGTGGAAGGAATTGCTCATTACGGGAATTGTTTTGGTGTACCAACCATCGGTGGTGAAGTTGTATTTGATGAAGCCTATAACCTAAATCCCCTTGTAAATGCCTTTGCGCTAGGAATTGTCCGCAAAGACGAGATATTTTTTGGAAAAGCCTCGGGTGTTGGAAATCCTGTAATGTATGTCGGAGCAAAAACTGGGCGCGATGGGATTCACGGCGCAACGATGGCGTCTGCGGAATTTGACGATGAAGCCCTTGAAAAACGCCCGACTGTTCAGGTCGGCGACCCTTTCTTAGAAAAGTTATTACTTGAAGCTTGTCTCGAAGCGATGCGTTCCGGCGCGATCGAAGGAATTCAAGATATGGGTGCTGCGGGTTTAACAAGTTCTTCGGTAGAGATGGCTGATCGTGCGGGAACAGGATTAGAACTTGATTTAACGCTCGTGCCGCAACGCGAGACGGGAATGACCGCATATGAAATGCTTTTGAGTGAATCTCAAGAACGCATGTTGATAGTTGCTAAAGCGGGACGGGAAAAGGAGCTTGTAGAAATCTTTAATAAGTGGGATTTGGACGCCGTCGTTATAGGGAAAGTCGTCGAAGGTAATCGTTTGAAAATCACTCACAATGGCGAGCTAATGGCTGATTTACCCGTTGATAAACTTACCGAAACCGCACCTCTTTATAATCGACCAATGTCAGCTCCAGAGAGTTCGGAATTTGGAATTTAGAATTCAGAGCTAAAAGAAAAGCAAGAAACCATAAACGCTAAGCACGGAACGCTAAACTGCAACGATGTTTTGCAACGTTTGCTCGCCTCACCAAACATTTGTTCAAAACATTTTGTTTATGAACAGTACGATCATATGGTCCGCACAAATACCGCCGTTTTGCCGGGCGGAGACGCGGGTGTAGTTCGGGTGAAAGAAACCCGTAGAGCAGTCTCTATGTGTTTGGACGGAAATGGTAGATATGCTGCTGTAAACCCCAAAGAGGGCGCAAAACTTATTGTTGCTGAAGCTGCGAGGAACAACGTATGCGTAGGCGGGAAACCGATTGCCGTGACTAATTGTCTAAACTTTGCTTCGCCCGAACGTCCAAAGATCATGTGGGCTTTCTCCGAAGTAGTCGATGGAATAAAGGAAGCCTGCGAGATGTTTGAAACCCCTGTAATTTCGGGAAACGTTTCTTTTTATAATGAAACTGACGGAGATGGCGTATTGCCTACTCCAACTATCGGAATGGTCGGACTCGTTGAAGATGCAAGGAAAATTATCTCTCAGGGATTCAAAAATGAAGGTGATATTATCGCCCTTCTTGGAACAACAAACGATGATCTTTCCGCAAGTGAGTTTGCTCAAACTATCTTAGGTTACACAACAAATGAGCTAATCGAAATTGGTGAAGTTCCAAAACTTGACTTGGAATTGGAGAAAAAAGTTCAGGACACATGTTTAGAGCTAAATTGCTTGGGTTTGATTAACTCCGCACACGATTGCTCAGATGGCGGTCTCGCAGTGGCAATTGCCGAAAACTGTTTTTCATCTTTAAATAACACCCCAAATGGCGCTGATATCGAGTTAAGCAATGATGTTTTGGACGCGACGACTCAATTATTTTCCGAATCTCCATCGCGAATTTTAATTACGTTTCCTAATGAGAATCTCGACAAAGTCGTAGATGCTGCACAGAACTGTCCTTTTGAGACTATCGGAAGGGTTACAAACGAACATTTGAACATCGTTGTTAATGGCAATCCGGAAATTTCAGAATCGATTTCAAATCTACAGGATATTTGGAAAACTTCCCTTACGAATAAGTTAAACTGATACTTCTCCAGAATCCATTAGGTCTTTTTGCGCCTATTACCAGAAACCTCTTACAAAAGCTAGATAGAAAAAGTTCGGGTTTCGGCAATTTAATGTTTGTAATACGTCTCCTTTTAGCAACCCATTTACTTGGAGAAGACATTTATGGCGATAACAGTGGTAGCAAATCCGATAAATCTTACATGGGCTAACTTTAGGGTGACACCCAACAAAATTCTGGACCCGGCTGACGGCACAATGCAAGACTCTTTTACCAAGTTTGATTTTGCGATGCCTGCGTTACCTGCCCGAAACGTTGGCGGCAAGCTTGCTTTGGCGGATCCGATGACCATAACAATAACGCCGAATGCGCAGGTTTGGTCCGGTGTCGTTCAATCCGCTGCATTGCTTTCACATGAGCAGTTTCATTATGACGTTGGAGTCGTTACGGCTAGAGCCTTCGCGAGGGAATTGTCAAGATTGCGGAAAGACACTCAAGCTGAACTCGTTACTGCGTTAAGAGCCGCCGAGACTTTACATTTCATTACTCGTACCGGTTTACTTCAGAAACGATACGACTTAGACACACGGCACGGAACACAAGCGCATTACCAAAAAATCTGGAAAGATAGGATGACATTGTGCCTGAGCAACCCAAACTCAACCAGGCTTGGAGGTTTTTGGCTTTAATACCACTCAAAAAGACTGGAGTCTAGAGGGTGTCGCGGACGTTGCGCGATTGAATATAGAGACTTAAACTAATCGTATTCGTTCGTTTTCTTTCGCCCTATGACAGCCGGAATTTACATCCACATTCCCTTTTGCAAATCTCGTTGCTCATATTGCGATTTTGCAACTGATGTTTATCGAGATAATAATGCCGTAAAGCGATATGTTGCCGCTTTAACAAATGAGATTTCAGATTTCAGATTTCAGATTCCAAATCCTGAGGCTGAGGCTAAAGAAACTGCTAACCACCGACAACCGATTTTTGACTATTGTTTCGACACCATATACTTTGGCGGCGGAACTCCTTCCCTTCTAACTCCAAAACAGCTTGAAAAAATTCTCGATGCTATTTATAAGAAGTTTAGTTTTCAGGAGAATGTTGAATTTACGCTTGAGATGAATCCAGCAACGGTTTCGATCGAGAAATTGACTGATTACAGATCCCTTGGAGTAAATCGCGCAAGCTTTGGAGTACAAACTTTTGATGATCACGCACTAAGACTTTTAGCCCGTGGGCACGATGCAAATGATGCGAGACAAACCTTTCAACTCTTGCGCGAGGCAAATTTCGAGAATATTTCCTTTGATCTAATTGCGGGTTTACCCAATCAAACCTTAAAGAATTGGGAAAAGAATTTGAATGAAGCTTTGGCATTAAAACCAGAACATCTTTCACTTTATCTTTTGGAAATCCATGAAGGAACACCGCTTGCCGAACAGATCAAATCAAAAAGACAGCCAAATCCAGATGAAGATTTAGCCGGTGAAATGTATGAAATGATGTTGGATTTAGTCTCTAAGAGTGGATTCGAACAATACGAAATATCGAATTTCGCTAAACCGGGATTTGAATCAAGACATAATAATAAGTATTGGCTTTGTGAACCCGTTTTGGGCTTCGGATGTTCGGCTCATTCTTTTAACGGTAAGAAAACGCGCTGGTCAAATGAAAGAGATACAGGCAAATATGTTTCGCTAATTGAGAGCAACACAAAACCGATTGTCGAAACAGAAGACTTAACTGAAACGCAACTTTCCGCGGAGTTTGCATTTTTAAATTTACGTTTGACGCAAGGTTTATCCCTAAGTGACTATGAAAGTCGTTTCGGCAAGGATTTAAGGGTCGAATATAACGAAGAGTTGGAAAACCTGCGAAAACTAAAACTTATTAAATGTACTGAGACTCATCTATTTTTGACCGATAAAGGAAGACTCTATTCAAATGAAGTTTTCTCAATTTTTGTTTAATAGTTTAGCTATGTTGACCCGGGCAACCGGACTTACCGCGCCTTAAGTAGATACGACTCGTGGGTTCGAGTACCAAGATTACCTAAGAACTATGCGGTTTCTTTTGAGGTAAAACCCATAAAACATAAGAAATAAAACCGCAACATTTGTACATTTTTGCTCAAGCGGCAAAATTTATCTTTCTTCGCGAGTACAACCAAGCGCCAAGCATGAGGACTCCATATAAGCCGAGAATAAAAAACATTTGAACCCAATGGTTTCGAAACTCATAATATAAAATCAAAAGACCGCCCAACGTTAATCCGATTATCGAAATTGATGTCAGAAGACTTGAGGATTTCGTTTTCTCCCTTAATTTGTGATTTGCAATCGCCATTAAGAGTGAAACCAATAGAAAAGTAATGCTTCCAAACTCCAAAATCAACTTTAATCCGCCAATCAATACGAGAAAACTTGCCATCGCAGCCATCGCAACAATGGCGTTTATTGGAATACGCTCTTTTCGTTTTGCTAAAAACCCAGGGAAATAAGCATCTTCTGCGATAACCGCCATCTGACGAGACGCGCCGAATAAAGTGCCGCTAATCGCGCTACTTGTCGCTAAAATTGCGCCGAGTATTACTAGATTCGTCCCAATACTACCAATTGCATCACCTGCACCGGCTGCTAATGCATATTCCTTATCTTTGATTATTTGTTCGATTGGAATAGAAAATAACGCCCCCATTGAAATTACGACATAAATCAATACCGCCAGAATAATTGCTGAGTAAATCGCCCTCGGGATATTCTTTTCCGGACTCTTCATTTCATTTACGGCATTGATAACCAGCTGGAATCCCTCATAGGCAACAAACGTCAGAGAGGCAACAATTAATATACTCAAAATACTCGAGTGTTCAGCATCACGCGCTAATTTTTCTACAAAAACTCCAAAACCGGTATTACCATGTTCCATCAAAATAAAAGAAATGATAGTTAGAACAATTAGCTTTGTATAAACCATCAAATCTTCTATTTTTCCCATACCATTTACGCTCCAGACGTTTATTGAGCTAAATAGTGCAATTACGGCAATTGCGATAAGTTTTCTAATCCATATGTTATCTGCAAAATCGGTGCTGCTTATCGCATAGGAAGAAAAGGTGTATGCATACAGAGCCAAGGTGCTTATATAGCCAAAAATAACAAACCAACCGATTGCCGCAGCTGAATAAGCGGAATTCGTATATGTTCGCTTGAAAAAGGAATAAGTCGCGCCCTCGTCGCGAAAAAACAACCCCAATTTTATATACGAATAGGCGGCTAATAATGCAATTAAACCGCCAATTATTATCGCAATCGGCGTCAAATTTCCAATCATGGAAACAGAAATACCGAGTACTGTAAATATGCCGCCGCCAACCATTCCGCCTAGCGCTATGGCAATCAATTCAAATAAACCTAAACTCTTTCCCCTTTTTCTATGAACCATATGTTCTTCACACACTTTACACTTTCTACTCATCCAGCCAGTCTAAAGCATCACTTATTTCCTCAAAATACTTTATTTCACCGGTCATAAACCATCTCCCGACTTTCGCAGCCAATTCCTGCCACTTCTTGTTTCCAACAAAGGCTATTTTTGAAAACTCGTTATCGTGTTTGAGTCCAAACTTAAAATCATCCCATGCCGCTCTTACTTCCCAACCTTCCAATTCAGTTCCATCAAACAGAACGTTCACTTTGGGCTCCGTAATTCCTTCCAAAGCCGAATCAATCATCGGGTTAATTTTTTGATAATCTTCATGGGTTAACTTTCCAATCGCCTTTAACGTAAGAAAAAACCTACTGCCAACTCTCTCGATTCCAATTGAGAGTCAGTGTCTGTTTATGCTCATGTTCTCCCTCCTTTTTTTATTGTCTAAACTTATATTTGAAATGGTTTTTATCCAGTGAATCGAAACTTGTTATCGCGAACACCGTATTTGTATTAGCAAAGGTTTTAGATTTCAGGATAGTTTGCAGTTTACCGCCGCTTTTTAAACCTGATTTTATCTCAAAAGCGTTTCTCAAACTATGGATTTGGTGTAAAATTCTTTTTATGATCGCAATTTTATAATATTGGCAACTTTTAATCAGCAACTTGTCTTTTACAAAAACGCATCACACAAATTGATATTTTAAAACAGGAAGTATAATAGTCATGAGTCAAAAAACATTATATCAACTATCTGCAAGACAAATTATTTTGTTAGCGTTTGCGTCTGCAATAATTACCGTGGGCGCGATTTTGGGTTTAATCGGCTTCGGATACTTTTTTCCAGCTAAAGATTCACTGGGAGTTGTAACCGCAGAAAATGAACCGAAAAATGTGGCTGCAATGCCTCCTGCGGATGATGAACAAAACAGCATCCAGGTGTATAAAAAAGCAGCACCAGGAGTCGCTTTTATTGCAACAAGTTCGAGGTTTCAGAATTTTTTTGGCGAGCAATTTGAAAAAGAAAGCGGGAATGGTTCGGGTTCGGTAATTGATAAGGAAGGACACATCTTAACAAACTATCATGTTGTCGAAAAGGCTTCTAAGCTGAAGGTAAGTTTCGGTGGTGATAGAGTTTACCCGGCGAAATTGATCGGCAGCGATCCCGATACGGATCTGGCAGTCATCAAAATTACGCCGCCAAACAAAGGATTAACCGTAATTCCGCTTGGCGATTCGGATAATTTGCAGGTTGGACAAAAAGTTTTGGCGATCGGAAATCCGTTCGGGCTTGATAGAACCCTAACAACCGGCGTAATTTCCGGTTTGCAGCGCCCGATTAGAGCGAGAAATAATCGTCCGATAGATGCTGCAATTCA
>Ga0114931_10004408_pt1 | contig 17558 bp, 14 predicted proteins | sample 2SBtaG_FD_89579 | JGI IMG/M metagenome (GOLD analysis project Ga0114931, IMG submission 89579) | Deep subsurface microbial communities from Kolumbo volcano to uncover new lineages of life (NeLLi) - 2SBTROV14_V59a metaG | ecosystem: Environmental > Aquatic > Marine > Volcanic | place: Kolumbo...
CGTGTTGCAATTCGGCTTTCATTTGTGCTGCGCTGGCATACCGTTCTTTCATTTTGTAACTCAGCGCTTTCATTACTACTTGCTCTGTCAAACTGGAAATTTGAGGGTTAAACTGACGCAAGGGGGCTTCGTGAAAGGTGAAAGGCGGTTCCAGTTTCGGGTCGCGCTTGGTGAAAATGTGGTGCAGGGTTGCTCCCAGTGCATATACATCACCCTGTGGGCTGGCAATTCCCCGATATTGTTCCGGTGGGGAATAACCTTCTGTGCCCATCATTGTGCCTTTTTGCCCTTCTTGAAAGGCTTTGGCAATGCCAAAATCAATCAGCACCAGTTGCTCCGGGTTGGTTCCGGCGCGTAAAATCAGGTTTGGCGGTTTCAGGTCTCGGTACACGATGGGCGTTTTGTGTTCGTGCAGAAAAGTCAAAATATCGCAAATTTGAATACCCCAGTTCAGCACGCGGGCTTCATCCAAAAAGGTATGGGTATCCAAATCGTTGATGACCTGCTCTAAATTTTGCCCTTCGAGATATTCCATCACTAAATAGCTGCGATTACCTTCGCTGAAATAGTCGTAGATTTTAACAATCGCGGGGTGATTGATGCTGGCAAGTGTGTTTGCTTCCCGCTCGAAGTTGCTGAGTGCCATTTTTCGCACCGCGGGGTCGGGAGTGGTGCTAATCATTTCTTTGATGGCGCACAGCCGCTCAACTTTGGCAAAATTTAAATCGCGCGCCAGATATACCGAGCCCATTCCGCCCAGCCCCAAAATCCGCATAATTTCATAGCGGTTTTGCAAGATAGCGCCTTTTGGCAGAATCTGCTCGTTGGCAGTATTGTCGCTCATATTTAAATTTTGTAACCGTTGGGTTTCGAGTGGCACGCTCGTGAGCCTCGGCAAAAGTTAGAGTTTGCACATGATATTTTCTTTGATTATACGCGTTATCAGGATTAACGTCAACTCACTTGCGCATTTCCATAAATAGGGTTACTGCCAAAAGCAACCCCAATACCGAAAGCCCTATCCCCCACCACACCGAGCGCGGGCGGAAACGGAAGGTGAGTGTGTGCGTTCCGGCGGGAACTTCCACCGCGCGGAATTGCACATCGGCGGTGAGGATGGGCGCGGGTGTGCCGTCAATGTCTGCCACCCAGCCGGGGTATGCCGTGTCGGTCAGCAGCACCCAGCCCGGTGAGGCCAGGTCGGTGCGGATGGCGATGCTTTCCGGCGCATAATCCACAATTTCCACCCGGTCGGATGGTGCGGGCTGTCCCAGCGATTGAGTTCCGGCGGATTCGCCCACTTGCACAATCGCGGCGGCGGGGTCGAAGGTTGATTCTTTCAAGCGGGCGATGGCGGCATCCATATCGGGTACGGTTTCCAGCGTGTGAACGGCGAACGCGCGCGGCAGAACATCCAGATTTTCGTAAATCTTCACATCACCGCCGTGGATGACGCGGAATTGCCCTTCGGTGGTCAGCAACAGCGAGCGGCTGGTTTTCAGCGCGGGTTGAATCAAACTCACGCCCCGCACGGTGACGGGCGCACGCGCCGCCACGCCCACCGCCACAATCGGGTCATCGGCGGGCAGGCCATCGAATACCACGTTAAAATCCATGCCGTATTCCGCATTCTCCCACGGCGTGCCGTCCGTCGGTTTTATCCCGAAAATTTCCTCTGCCCCCGAAGCGTGCCGCACAATCAAATCCGCCATCACGCCCGCCGAATCCCCATCAGGATGAAAAACCACCCCAATGCCCGTCGCCGGAAAATCAGCGGGGATGTCGGTGGTCCACGCTTCCGGGCGGTCGGGTGTCAGCACGGCAGGGAATTGCAAATCGTAAAAAACATCGTTCAGCCACACATCAAACACCTTGTCGGTGACGATATGCCGCACGCCCAGCAGCGACAACAGCCGATTTTCCGGCACGCGGGTCAGTTTTTCGCGCAGCCGTCCATCCAGCGAAAGGTTGTCATCTGGCAAAAACAGTTTTTCCAAATTGATGAACGATTTGAGCGGCAGCAGGCCGCCATCGTAGCCGTCCACCGCATTCAGCCCGAAGACCATCGGCAGGTTGAAAAAAAGGACTTCCTTCTCTTTGGCGGCGATGATGTAATCGTACACCGCGCGCGGCGGAAGTTGGTCGTCAAAAATATCGTGGATTTCCGCCAAATCGCCGGGGTCAAACACAATGCCTGACAGTGACAAAAAGCGGTCGGTGGGTGTTTGGGCGACTTTCAATTGGGCAATGGATGGGCGCAAAGATGAATACGCCTCCGGTGCGGTGGGCTGGTTGTAGCGCAATCCCTGCGCCGCGAAAAAGAGTTCGGCGGGGATGAGTGCCAGCGCGAGCCATTGCCGGCGCGGGCGTTTGATTTGCGCAAAGCCAATTGCCGCCAGCATTGCCGCGGCGAATGTGTACAGCAACAGCCAGCGGGCGGGTACGCGGAACAAATTAAAACCCGGAACCAGTTTGAACAGCGCGTAATATACGGGAAAAACAAACACCCCAAAGGACAAAAACAGCCCGCTCAATCCGGTGAGAATCAGCGCACCCACCGCCGCCGATTTGCGTGCGGTTTTGTTCAACACCGCCAGCGCAATCAATATCAGTGGGACAAGGCCGACATACGCCACAAACTCGCTGAATGCCTGCCCCAGCTTGGCTTCCAAATCCACGCCAAAGGGCGGGAAAAGGGTGTACGGCAATTTCAGCGGGTTCACGCTGAATGACACCACTTCATTGAATGTCAGCCCGCCACTGCGAATGGAAAAACGGGTCAGTTCGGCAGTGGGGATGAGTTGGGCGGCGGCAATCAGCACCGCCAGCACGATAGCGGCAATCAGCGGCAGAAAATCGCGCAGGAGGGGCGGAAGCAGTTTCAGCACGAAGCGGTCACTTCTGGGCGTGAGCGCGGCGCGCCACTCGGCGAGGGGAATCCAGCCCCACAGCCGCCGGAACACGCCGTACAGCCCCAGCCCAAACAGCGAAATATACGCCGATTGCGTGTGCCCTGCCAGAAGCATCAGCGCAATCACCACCCCCAGCGCAGCGATTGCTCGGCGGGCGTGGGTAAAATCATTTACACAGAGATTCACGGAGTTCACGCTGAGTACACGGAGCTTTTGGGCAAAACTCGGTGCATCTCTGTGAAGCCTCTGTGTTCTCTGTGTTCCAAAATTAATCCCGTCGAATGCCCAAAAGAGCCACGGCAGCCACGCCGAAACCTGCAACTGGTTGAGATGTTCGACCTGCCCGCCCAGAAAGCCGCTGAAGGCAAAGACCATGCCACCCACCAGCGCCGCCATCGGCGGGAGATTCAGCCGTTTGCGGGCAAACAAAAACGCACCCACCCCGGCGATGAAAATGTGCAACCCAATGCTGTATGCCACCTGCTTCGGCGGGGAGGCCCACAGAAAAAGCCAGTTCGGTGGGTAAAGCAGCCCGACCTGACTGTTCGCCAGAAACGGCACGCCCATAAAAATATGCGGGTTCCACAGCGGCAGTCGCCCCGAAAGCAGTGCATCGGTGGCGTAGGCTTTGTACGGGTAAAAATAGAGGAAAACATCCACCCCCACCAAAATCAAATTGGTGAGGATGATTTTCCAAAAGAATATCAGGGTCAGGGCGAAAAGGGCGATGATTGGGGTGAGTTTTTTCAAGGTTGGTGTCATGGGTAGCACGGGTAGAGAAAAACGCTATTTTTCTCTTTGTTGGACATCGTTAACGTAATTGCAGAACTCTTCATATGCTTCAAATTCTGTAGCGATTAATTTCCATTCTTTTTGGAACAGAGGGGATTGCAGCGTGCGAATCAATTCTTTTTCCCATATCTCCCATACGTCTTGTGCCAAATATCCTTTTTTCCAAAGGTGGTATTCTTCCGAACACAGATTTAAATATTGGAGAATACTCAGACGCATTTTCGGAGAAATTTCTGATTCTGTGGTTGAATTTAAATTGAGACGCAGTGTCCAGTTATCATCTGGAAAAGATTGCATAATGTTTTCAAACCGTTTTGTGTATTCTATAAACATTTTTGCATATGTATCGCGTTTATAACGAATGTAGGCTTGGTAAAGAGTGTAGACAGTGGCAAACATTGCTATAATTGTAGAAATTTTCTGAATGTCATCAAGGTTAATGTAAGTTAGCATTAACACTCCTTTTTGCTAGGCACGCTGCAGCGTGCCCCTACCAATTTGTTGGATTCTCTCTGTCCAAGTGCCATTGCAATGGATTGTTCACGATATATTCTCGAATTTCAGCCAAATCATTATCGTTGCGGACGGCGTGCTCGTAGTAATTTCGTTGCCAAACGGGCATTCCCGGTGTGTTGCGCCATTGATTGATTTGTTTGGTAACGGTAGATTTAAATCCACGAATAATGCTGGGGATAGAATTATGTGTGGGTTGCCCGAATTGTTCGGTGGTAGGGGCACGCCGCCGCGTGCCCCTACGGATTATGATGATACCATGCATGTGATTGGGCATAACAATAAATTCATCAATGATGACGTTGGGACGCATAGTTTCTGTTTTTGTCCATTCCGTTGCCACAATCTTCCCAAACCCATTTAACACCATCACACCGTCAATCACATCACCAAACAATAAATCTCGATTGTGGGTGCAAATGGTGATGAAATATGCACCGGGTTGAGAATAATCGTAATTTTTCAGCCGGATTGATTTTCGTGAATGCATTTGCTATCTTTGTTGATGCAGGGTTCGCGAGTTGCCCCAACAGATATTTTCCACAATTAAACCATACCTCCGACAATCAATCAACCCCCACAATCCGATACAGAAACACCCCCGGCGAGCCGTCGGGGTGGTAGGTTTTGAAGACGGGTTGCAGCCGCAGGCCCGATTCTGCCAGCGCGAGCGCCGCCGGGGTGGACGATACCCACGCCGGAAGGCGATGTATTGCACACCGTCGCGGTTGGTGGCGGCAAACCCCGCCAACTCATCCGCCGATTGCCAATAGCGCACGTAATACGGGAAGCCGCGCAGATAATATCGCCAGTGCGCGCCGAGCCACCGCTGATAGAGTGTGACATTCGCACCGGCGTGCCCGCGCAGATATGCCGAAACTTCCCGCACGCCGTAATATGCGCCGTGGTCGCCGCCGATGGGATATACGCCGCGGGTGGCGCGCACCGTGGCGGGCGCAAGCAGCCCTATCACCACAGCAAGTACCCCGATACTGAGCCACAGCTTAATATTTTTGTCCACAGATGTCCACAGATTTTCACGGATGAATTTTGGGAGTTTTATCTGCGTCCATCTGTGTGAATCTGCGGACGATCTGAAATCAGAAAAAATGAACACCTCCCGCGCGGCGAGAAGTGCCAGCAAGGGTATCAGGCCGAGCATGTACCGGTCCCAAATTTGAAAAGTGAACGCGGCGTGCAGCACCACAAATCCAGCCGAAAACCCCGCCAGCAGCCAATCGGCGCGGGCGTTGTGCCGCCAGCGTGATGTGGCCAGCAGAGCCGCCAACCCCGCCGCAAAAGCGATGTTCAGCACGGGGGTGGCGGTGGCGAATTCCAGCAGGTGCAGAAACCCCGCCAGCCGCTCGCCGAAATTTCCGCCGGCAAGCGTTACCCCGCCATAGCTCAGCGAGGATTGCAGCCAAAAGCCGGGGCGATAGGCTCGGTTTGCGTCCCACACCAGCGGCAACGCCAGCCCGATGGCGAGAGCCACGGTGAAGGGAAGGATTTTTCGACCCCCTCCCGCCACCTTCGGTGACTCCCTCCCCCTGTCAAGGGGGGGGCTGGGGAGAGGGCGCAAAATCAAAAATGCCAGCACCAGCGGCAGGAAGAAAATCCCCTGCTGTTTGGTCGCCACGGCGAGCGACAGCCAAACGCCCGCCCACACCGATTTTCCGCGCACGGCGGCGAGCAATGCCGCCATCGCCAGCGCGACCATCAGCGGGTCGGTGAGGATGGTGGGGGCAAATAACACCGCAAACGGCGACAGCGCCAGCAACAGCGCGGCGATGATGCCCACGGCAGGGCGGTATAATTCTTTCCCCACCTGAAATGTGAGCCACAGGATGGCGGTGTGTGCCAGCAACGATGGCATGCGCGCCACCACATCCCCCACCCCGAAAATTTTGAAAAACAGCGCGAGGGTGTAAATAAGCAGCGGCGGTTTGTCCACCGGCACGGTATTCAGCATGGGGTCAATGCCGCTGCTGATAAGTTGCGCCCAGCCTGCATATAGCGCTTCATCGTGGTGCAGGGGCGAAGGGAGAAGCGGTAGCGGCAACAAAATGGCAATGCAAAATGCAAAAAGTAGAATGTAAAATGAATTTGTGATTTGTGGAAACGTGAAACGTGATTTTTGCAATCTTGTTACCTTGCTGTTTGTAACTTTGCCCTTTGCATTTTGAATTTTACACTATGTTAAAAGCCGGGCGTTAATTTCCTGCACGTGCTGCATATGCGCCGATAAATCTGTTTGCAATTGCGATACATCATCGCCATAATGCAGACGGCGTGCCAAAAAGGCAAATTCCTCGCTATTTGCGGGCGGAACGGTCAAATCTTTGGCGTTGCCATGCACCATCCGCAGGGCATTGATGAGCCGCCGCAGAAATTTATGCGCCGCCAGCAATTGCTCAAAATCGGTCGGGGAAAGTAGCCCCACCTCCGCCAGCCGAGTCATCGCCTCGCGGGTGTTGGTGGTGCGCAGGTACGGGTTTTCTGCACCGTGCGTAATTTGCAATCCCTGAATGAGATATTCCACATCCACCAACCCGCCGGGGCTGAGTTTCACGTTCACTGTGCCGGGGGTTACCCAGTGCCGAACCTGCCGTTCGCGCATGCCGCGCATCGCCGTTACATCGAACGGTACACCGGTGTACACAAATTTATCCCGCAAGGCGACAATCTCCGCGCCGAAAGCTTCATCACCGACGATGGGGCGCAGTTTGACCAATGCTTGCCGTTCATACTCCCATGCTTCGCCATCGGGCGCATAATATCGCCGAAAGGCTTCCAGTGGTACAGCCATCGCCCCCGATTTGCCATAGGGACGCAGGCGCAGGTCGATTTCAAAAATCCCTTCGCGTTTTGCCTGAATTGTTTCCGGCAAACATTGTGCCAGCCGTTCGAAAAACTCGGCGGTGGGGATGTGTTCTGCTCCGTCGGTGTGCCCTTTACCGGCGTAAATCACCATCAATTCAATATCCGAAGCAAAGCCCAGCTCGCGCCCGCCGCATTTTCCCAACGCGCAAACGCTCGCCGCGCAGAGGGTACCATCTGCCAGCCGAGGTTCGCCATACCGGGCGACCAGCGACTCGCGGCACATTTCAAACGCCGCCGAGACGACCACTTCCGCCAAATCGGTCAACTCGGCGGAAAATTGACCGGACACAGTGATATAGCGCAAAATGTGCCGCATATCAATCCGAAACATCTCACGATCTTTGAATGTATTCAGCACGCGCACGCGCTCGGCGGCGGTAGATGCTTCTGCCAGCCGCGATGCCAATTCTGCGCGCAAATCCGCTTGGGTTTTGCGCGTAGCCAGTTCGGTGGAATTTCGCAACACGGGAAACAGATTTTCGTGCTGCATCCGCAGAAAATCTGTCCACAGGAAATTGCTCACGCCCAGCAGTTGTGCCAGTGCCGAAAGCACTTTCGGCTCTTCCAGCGATACCAATTCTTCTGTCCAGTTTGGGCGGGCGAAAAGTTGGCCGAGAAACTGCCGAAAGCGCATCAATGCCGCCGCCGGGTTGGGCGAGCGGGGAAGCAGGTGGGTAAAATGTTTGGTCAGGACGATTGCAGCGCGGAGTTCACGCAATTTTTGTGGGTCAACGATTTTTTTGCCGCGGGCATCGGTGATGTGCAGCATGTCTGATACGTGCTTGCCTGCCGTGCCGATGGACATACGCGTGATATGTACCCCTGCCAGCGCCAGCGCGTTGGTCAATTCGTATAAAAAACCGACGGTGTCCACTGTGTCAATCCGTAGCACGGTGCGATGCGGTTCGCCGGTGTTGTCAATTTCAATGTCGATGGGGTACATGCGCGGCGAATCAATCTGTGCGCGACGGTACAAGCCGGCAAGCCGTTCTGCCAATTGGCCCTGCGCGGCTGCAGATTTGCCTGCTTCCAGCAAAATCAGCAACGATTGCAGGTCGGCAGCATATTGTTGCCACAGGTCGGTGGCGATTGGCTGCCCTGCGGTGGGGCTGACCACAAACACATCTACAATTTTGCGCCGTCGGTCGGAGGCGGTTTCGGTGGGGGGGCGATAGGTGAACACGTTGCCGCTGTGAATATCCAACCCATGGGCAAAAAACAATCCGCAGATGAGCGACAATTCGCCCAAATAATCGAAGGCGACCACCGTTACCTGCCAACGATTGTCTGCCAGCGGCTGCGCCTCTACCTCTGCCGGTCGGTTAGGTTGCAATTTGTTTGCCAGTGCCGCGTGCCGCGCGATATCCGGTTCGGCAAAAGTGGTGGCGTATGCCGGCGCGAGTCGAGCCAAGTGCCGCTGTACCACCGGCGAATCGGGTTTCGGTGTGCCCGGCGTTTCTTCCGGGAAGAGCCGGTGGCGGTATACGGCGCGGATGGCTTCGGTGTGGCGGGTGTAGTGGTCTACCAGTTGCGTGCCCGCATTTTCCCCTGCGAATCCCAATCGTTGCGCCAATGCCGTCAACGCGGCGGCATCGGTGGGCAGGGTGTGTGTTTGCCGAAAGTGCATCATTTGCAGCCAATGTTCCACCGACCGCAAAAAAGTGTAGCCTTCGCTCAAAATGCGGTGTTCATCCGTGGAAAGAAAGCCGTGTGTCATCAACCGAGTCAGGCCGTCAAGTGTGTTTCGGCTGCGCACTTGGGGGTGGGTATCGCCGTGAGCCAGTTGCAGGTACTGTGTCAAAAATTCAATGTCGCGGATAGAGCCGGCGCCCAATTTTACTTCGCCCCAGCCGCGCCCCTTTTTTCGTAAATTTGATTCGATGCGGGTTTTCATGGCACGCACTTCGGTTTGGATGAGTGCGCCATCGGCAGCGAAGATAATCGGGGCAATTTCGTTTAGAAAATCGCCGCCCAGCGCGCTATCGCCGGCGATGGTTCGGGCTTTTAGCAGGGCTTGTTTTTCCCACAGTTGGGCATGTTGGTGCAGATAATTTAGGTACGCAGACACGGATGTGACCAGCGCACCGACTTTTCCCCAGGGGCGCAACCGCATATCAACGCGGTAGAGGAAGCCTTCGGCGGTAACGCGGGTGAGTGCATCAATGAGCCGTTTGCCAAGTTTCAGATAACGTTCGTCGGCGGTAGCGCTGATGAATAGCAGGTCGATGTCAGAACTGTAATTGAGTTCTTCGCCGCCCAGTTTGCCCATTGCCAGCACGGAGAATCCGGCGGGGTTGATGCCGGTGTGTTCGGCGGTGATGTGCAGGGCGGTTTGTACCAGCGCGTCTGCCAAACGCGACAGTTGTTCGGTGACAGTGGGCATATCAAACAACCCCAGCAAATCGCAGGTGCCGATGCGCAGATACTGCCACCGTTGAAAACGACGCAGGGCATCGAGCCGGGCTTCGGCGGTGGGGTGGGGGGCAATTTCTGCGGAGATGCGCGTTTCAAAATCGGTGCGGGTTTTTACCTGCGATAGATTGTGGTGTGCAACCAATTGCGAAAAGTAGGCAGGGGTGCGCAATAGAATTTCTGTTAAAAATTGGCTGCTTGCCATAACCGTGACCAAAATTTCCAGTGCGCGCGGGTTTTTGGTGAGGGTATTTAACGGGTTGGCGGGGTTGGGGGTATTGGTTGCCAACCGTTCCACGTTTACCAATACTCGGTCGGGGTCGGCGGTGGCGGCAAGTTGTGTCAGCAGTGAAGCGACGAAATCGCAGGGGGCATCGGCGGCACGCGCCAATCGACGCAAGCGTTCCCATGCGTTGTGTTTTTCGGCAAACCCGGCGATTGCCAATGCTGTGCCGAGGGTTTCGGCGGGCGGGTTGGGGGTTAACAGCAGTTGGCAGTCGCCGGGAGAAAGAGTCGGTTTACCCATAACGGGTATTATATGGGTTTGGGTTCAAGGTTCAAAGTTTCAGGTTTCGAGTCCAAGAGGAACACAATAGCACACGGATGCCACAGAATATGTTGATTTTTGTCGAAGTGTGTTTTTTCCGCAAAAGATAAAACGTCAACACCCACTAAATATCGTAATACAGATTAAACTCATACGGATGTGGACGCATACGGACGGGGTTAATTTCCATTTCGCGTTTATAGCCAATCCAGTTTTCCAGCACGTCGGGGGTGAAGACATCGCCTGCCAGTAAATAATCGTGGTCGCTTTCCAGCACATTCAACACTTTTGCCAGCGAGTCGGGAACTTGCTTTACTTTGGCAAATTCTTCCGGCGGCAGGTCGTACAGGTCAACATCCATTGGCAAGCCGGGGTCGGTTTGTGATTGGATGCCATCCAACCCTGCCAACAGCAACGCGGCAAAGGCAAGATAGGGGTTGGCGCTGGGATCCGGCGCGCGAAATTCTACTCGTTTGGCTTTGGGGCTGCTAGAATAAACCGGGATGCGGCAAATAGCAGAGCGGTTTCGCTGGCTGAATGCCAAATTGACCGGCGCTTCAAAATCGGGAACCAACCGTTTGTATGAATTGGTGGTCGGTGCGGCGAAAGCTAACACCGCCGAGCCGTGTTTCAACAATCCGCCGATGTAATTTTTGGCGGCGGCAGAAAGTTGTGCGTAGCCTGCCTCATCGTAAAAGATGTTTTTGTCGCCTTTCCACAAACTTTGATGCACGTGCATACCACTGCCATTATCGCCGAAGAGGGGTTTGGGCATAAATGTGGCTGTCAACCCGAATTTCCGCGCCACATTTTTGACGATATATTTGTAAATCATAATTTTGTCTGCCATACGGGTGAGCGTATCAAAGCGCAGGTCAATTTCGCTTTGCCCGGCGGTTGCAACTTCGTGGTGATGCAATTCTACCGTTACCCCGGCGGCTTCCAGCGCGAGCACAATTTCGCTGCGGATATCTTGCAACTGGTCGGCAGGCGGGGTGGGGAAATAGCCGCGTTTGGCGGGGATTTGCGCCCCGAAGTTTGGCCCCAACTCTTTGCCGCTGTTCCACCATGCCTCTTGGCTGTCGATGTGGTAGTATGCCGCATTGGTGCCGCTGCTGTAGCGCACATCATTAAACAGGAAAAACTCGGCTTCGGGCCCCCAAAAACTGGTATCGGCAATGCCGGTTTGTTTCAGGTACGCTTCGGCTTTTTTGGCGATATATCGCGGGTCGCGGCTGTATGGTTGGCGGGTAATCGGGTCGAAAATATCGCAGATGATTGCCAGTGTCGGCACGTCGAGTACCGGGTCAACAAAAGCGGTGTCTGCATCGGGGATGAGAATCATATCCGATTCGTGAATGTCCTGAAAACCGCGCACCGACGAACCGTCGAATCCCAGCCCGTCATCGAACATATCTTCATCTACCATACCGGCGGGCACGCTAAAATGTTGCCACGTACCAATCAAATCGGTAAAACGAAAGTCTACAAATTTCACATCTTTTGCCATTTTGATAACGTCACTCGGTTTTTTTGCCATCTGAAAATCTCCTTTTGTATTGAAAATTGATGCCAAATAAAAAAGCCCTCAACGTCCATGCAGAAAAATTCTGCGGGGTAGTTGAGAGCTTCTCGGCTCGGTAATTTTTTTATTGCCCACAATGTAACACAACTCAGTGATAATGTCAAGCCGAATTTTCGGTCCGGCATTGATTAGTTTACAAAATTATGTTATACTTCTGTAAAGCTGATTGAGGGTTAAAGGAGTACTGCGATGCCAACCATTTTATACGCTGAAGATGACCGAGACGCTCGCGAGTTGTTCGCATTTGTGTTGCGAATGGGTAAATATACCGTGTACGAAGCTAGAAATGGCGCGCAGGCGGTACAAATTGTCCGTGACGAACCGGTGGATTTGGTAATTTTGGATGTGCGTATGCCAATGATGACCGGCTACGATGCGGCAAAAATTATCGCGCGCGAAGCCCCCACGCTGCCCGTCATGTTTTTGAGTGCCCGCGGGATGTCTCGCGAGATTGAAAAGGGTTTTGCTTGCGGCGAAATGGTGGTCGATTATCTGGTCAAACCCATCGCTCCCGACGTGCTGTTGCAACGGGTCGAGCAGGTCTTGCACGGCGTCTCCGAGCGCGGCATCGAGACAGTCCGCGAAGAGAATTGGCAGCAGTTGACGGCGGTGAAAATAGCGCAGTAATGCCCGTCAATACACGTTTGAATACTTATAACTTGCCGGAGCCCAAATTGCACAATTGCGCAAAATTTTTTACAATAAGGGTGATTATCCGGCTTTTTTATTTTAAAGGATTGATGGGTGAGTAAATCTACCGATGTGCTGCGAAGAGTTTTGGGCAGCCTTTCTGCAGAAGATGTTGCCGAACTGAATCGGGTGGCGGTACGGCGTGTGTACCCCGCCGATACCGTGGTTTGTTTGGAAGGCGCGTTGGAGCATACGTTTTATGTCATCGAGACCGGGCTGGTGTCGGTCACCCGCCGCTTGAAAGACGATTCGGAACAGGTGCTCGGCATTCTGCGCGACGGTCAATTTTTCGGAGAGATGGGGCTGCTCGATGATGTCCCACGGGCAGCCACCGTTCGTACCCTCACCGAATCAACTTTGATTGAGATAACCGACTCGACATTTGATGTTATTGTAGCGCGCAACCCGGCGGTAGCCGTTACCCTGTTGCGCGGCATTACCCGCAGTTTGCGAGACACCGACAAGCTCGCCATGGCTGAATTGGAGCATAAAAATCAACAGCTCGCTCAAACACTCGACGAACTGCGCAACGCGCAAGCGGAACTACTGGCACAGGAACGGCTGAAACGCGATTTGGAAATTGCCGCCTCTGTACAGCGCTCCATCCTTCCCGCCGAATTCCCGCCGGTTCCCGGCTTTGAATTTGGCGTACAAGCGCGGCCCGCGCGTGAAGTTGGCGGTGATTTTTATGATGTGCTCACCGTTGGCGATGACCGGTTCGGGCTGGTTGTGGCCGATGTATCCGGCAAAAGCGTGCAAGCTGCCATTTTTATGGCGGTTGCTCGCGCGCTGTTACTCCGCGAAACCGCAGAGCGACTGTCTCCGGCGGAAATTATCCACCGATTACAGCGGCAATTACTAAAAACGTCCACCGCCGAAATGTTCGTCACGATGTTCTTCGGTATGATAGACACCCAAACGCGCCGGATGGATTATGTGCGTGCCGGACACGAACGTCCTATTTTGTACCGTGCCGTCACCCGCCAACTGGAAATGCTCGACCCGCCCGGACGATTTGTCGGTATGCTGCCGGGTTTACAGATTGAGCAGGCGTCGGTAACCCTGCATCCGGGCGATTGTTTGGTGTGCTATTCCGATGGCGTGACAGATGCAGAAGACGAATCAGGCGCGTTTTTCGGCTTGGAACGATTGATGGCGGTCATTGTGGCCCACGGGCAGGAACCTGCGCAGCAAGTGGCAGACCATCTTTTAAACGCGGTAGATCGGTTTTGCGGCAATGCCGAACAAACAGATGACATTACCATTCTGGTGGCAAAAGTAAAATAACCGACACGAATTCCCAAAAAATTAACCGGCAACATCCAGAAGGAGAAAAACATGGACAATGATAATGAACCGAAATTCGACCCGACAGACCACGAACGACGGCGGCCGCGCCGTTTGGAAGATGCCAGCACCGCCGAAATTGGTTTCCCGCTGGTGTGGATAGTGATTGGCGGTTTGGCCGGTTTAATTGTGATTGGATTGGTGGGGCTGGGTGTGGTCAACATGGTGCGTCAAAATGCCATCACCCCCACGCCGGAAGTTCTGCCACCGCTGGTTGAACCGGTCGTCACACCATCACCGGTGGTAACCGTGCCCGTGGTTGAAGAAGCCACCCCAACTGCACCGGTGACCACCGCGACCGAGGTCGTCGCACCGGAAGCAACACCGGACGGGGCAGATACATCACCGGCTGCACCCGGTTCGCTGGAAGTGGGCGGATATGCCAAAGTTGTGGGCACGGATGGCGCCGGGTTGAGTATGCGTGCCGGGCCGGGGCGAAACAATGCCCGCATCGGTTTGGCAGAAGAAAACGATAGTGTTGTGCTGGAATTGCTCAGTGGGCCAAAAGAAGATGAAAACGGCGAAGATTATGTGTGGTGGTATGTGCGTCATCCGGATGGAACAGAAGGTTGGGTGGTAGAAGATTTTCTGGTTCCGGCATCGCCGCCGCAATAGTGCGGTTTTGGGACAAATAAAAAAGGGATGGCCATTGTGCCATCCCTTTTTGGTTGGAAACAAATTCCGGTTTAACTGTATTCTTTCGCCAATTCGCGAATGATGACATACCGCTGAATTTGGCTGGTGCCTTCGTAAATCTGCATAATTTTCATATCACGCATTAATTTTTCTACCGGATACTCGGTGATGAAACCGTATCCGCCAAATACCTGCACAGCATCGGTGCAAACCTGCATACCATTGTCGGCGGCAAAGGCTTTCGCCATCGAAGCCAGTTTGATGCTGGGATGTCCTTCGTCAAACGCGATGGCGGCTTGCCATGTGAGTAATCGGGAGGCTTCGATTTTGGTGGCCATATCTGCCAACAGGTGGCCAATGGCTTGATGCTTGTAAATTGGTTTGTCCATCGTTTTCCGTTCCAGCGAATATTGCATCGCTTCATCAAAAGCGCGTTGGGCAATGCCCACTGCCGCCGCAGCCACACCGGGACGCGAGCGGTCAAAGACTTTCATCGCGATATAGAATCCTTGACCTTCTTTGCCCAGCATATTTTTAGCGGGTACGCGGACATCTTCCAGAACAATTTCGGCGGTGTCGGATGCACGCTGGCCAAGTTTGTCGAATGGTTTGCTGACGCTGACACCGGGCGTGTTGCGGTCAACGATAAACGCGCTCATACCGCGATGCCCGGCTTCGGGGTTGGTATAAGCGAACACGGTGAACCAGTCGGCAACGGTTGCGCCGGTGATGAAAGTTTTGGTGCCGTTCAACACATATTCATCGCCATCTTTGCGGGCGGTAGTGCGAATACCCAGCACATCAGACCCGGCAGACGGTTCTGTCAGCGCGTATGCCGCCATTTTGCCGTCCACTAGCCGGCCGAAATACTCTTTTTTCTGCTCATCGTTGGCCGCAATAATTAGCGGCAGCGAAGCCAGATTGTTGATGGTGATACACAGGCTGATGCCGGAGCATCCCCAAGCCAACTCTTCGGCGACCAGCATTTCTTCGAACAAATTTAGCCCCAGTCCACCGTATTCTTCCGGCACGTTGATGGTGGTCAACCCTAATTCTTGCGCCTTTTTCACAATTTCCCACGGATATTCATGTGTTTTGTCGTGATGTTCCGCGTGGGGGGCGATTTCGTTGCGCGCGAAATCGCGGGCGAGCTTCTGTATCATCTTTTGCTCTTCCGTCAATTGGAACGTAATCCCGGCAGAAGCGCCGTTGCCGTTTGCCATCATAGTGTCTCTCCTTACACTGAAAATTATAAAATTATGGATTGATTTTATTTTATAACGCGTTGCGTAATCTGCAAAATATAAATTGCACATTTTAAATGTGCAGATTACAATTGATTATAATTTAAAATTGTTCCGAGATTGTTCCTGACAGAAAAGGAGACACCAATGCCATTTACACAAGTGAATGATTTGAAGATGTATTATGAAATTCATGGCGAGGGAACCCCGCTATTGCTGGTGATGGGACTGGGCGCATCGGTGCTGGGGTGGTCGGTGCCGCAGATAGAACGACTGGCCAGCCGCCATCGCGTTATCGTTTTTGATAATCGTGGTGTAGGGCAAACCGATAAACCGCAGGGACTGTACACCATGCCGCAACTCGCCGCCGATGCGGTGGGGTTACTCGATGTACTGGGCATTGATCGTGCCCACGTGTTTGGCGTCTCGATGGGGGGGATGATTGTACAGCACATCGCGCTGGATTATCCTCAACGAGTGCGCAGTTTGGTGCTGGGATGTACGGGCGCGGGGGGCGACCATGTGGTGCGCACACCGCCCGATTCGCTGAAAATTCTCACTGCCGAAAGCACCGGCGACCGCGCGCAGGATATTCGGCGCGGGTGGAAAATAATGTACACCCCCGAATTTATCGCCAACAACCGAGATTTGCTGGAAGAAAAATTACAGCGCGAATTGCAATATCCCGAATAGCCGCGATATGCTTTCGAGGCACAGATGGGGGCCATTGTCACTTCGCATGATACATTCGACCGCCTGCCGGAACTGAAGATGCCGGTGCTCATTCAAGTTGGCGAGCGGGATATTCTCATTCCGCCGGAAAATGCCGATATTTTGGCGGGACAAATCAAACACGCCAAAGTGATTCGCTATTCCAATGCCGGGCATGGCTATTTTTTGGAAACAGGTTTCCAAGCCGCCGATGATATTTTGGCGTTTTTGGATGAGGTGGAAAAGAACGGGTAGTCACTTGCTGTTCGCTATTAACGCAAATTGGTTGCCAAACACACCCTTCGATACGATTCTCCCTGTGGTCGAGCCTACTCAGGGTGTGATTACGGTTTTTTCATCCTGAGTAGCCCGTTAGGGCGTATTGAAGGCTGAAAATTGTGTGAATCCTGATGGATTCCGGATAATTTCTTTCGGAAATTTCCGAAATGACAAAAACTCCGAAGGCTCTTTCGGAATTCAGGGGGTTTGGAAATTATGTCATTGCGAGGCACGCTTTTTGTGCCGAAGCAATCCCCGTGGGCATCATTTGAGATTGCTTCGCTCGCAATGGCAGCCCCTCTAAATCCCCGGAGACCCAAGAAAACCTTCTGTGAGCAGGGCGTTTCCGGTGGGGAGTGTCTCGAATCCACACGTCCGTTGGCATAACGGCGGGGGCGATGGGGGTGTTCCCCCAAAAAGAAAACCTTCTGCACGCAGAAGGTTTCTGGTGGGCTAGAAAACACTCGAACAAATGTGCTCAAGCGCTTGACAAACAATGATATTTTGTGTTATATTTGGAGGGAGAATGTCACAGAACGGAGCCACCGAAGTTTCAAAAGTCATATCAGAAAAAAAACTCAAGCAAGTAGAACATATTCTTGAACTGGCTTGTAAAATGCAATACGCAGAAATCACGCTTATTATTGAGCGTGGTTCTCTGCGAAAAATTAAATGCCCAACGCCAGTTGTTAAATTAAAAGATTTTTAGATTTAACTGTCTGATACAGAGGTGAAAGATTCCCGGGGCAGTCGCAATTATGCGGCTGCCCTTTTTTGTTAAGAGGCGCGGGCAGATGGAAACATCAACAATTATTTGGATGGCAGTCGGGAATTTCTGTATTTTCCCATTGCTGGTGTTTGCAATTGGGGTGTGGGTTGGGCATGGTATGCCCGGCTCGCCGGTGGTTTTGATGCGGCGCAACGCGCATGATACACCACAGCACCCCGACGATGATGAATACGAATACGAGGAATTATAATGCCAATTACGCACACGGTAGTATATACGC
>Ga0114931_10004409_pt1 | contig 17558 bp, 9 predicted proteins | sample 2SBtaG_FD_89579 | JGI IMG/M metagenome (GOLD analysis project Ga0114931, IMG submission 89579) | Deep subsurface microbial communities from Kolumbo volcano to uncover new lineages of life (NeLLi) - 2SBTROV14_V59a metaG | ecosystem: Environmental > Aquatic > Marine > Volcanic | place: Kolumbo...
CCGCAGCGCGGACAGGCCGACGGTGAGCGACAGGTCGGCCTGGCGCGGCAGGGTGGCACCGCTGGTGTCGACGAGGGGGGTGTACTCCGAGTCGAAGGCGACCTCGGCGAAGGGTGCGAGCCGCGGGCCGCCGTTGGCCGGGAAGGCGGCCAGCGGGAGCGAGAGCGCCGAGGACAGGCGCCAGTCGTCCGCGGTCTCCTGGGAGGTCTCGCCCTTCACGTGCAGGCGGGAGTAGGCGGTGGTGAACCGGCCCTCGAAGGCGACCTTCGGGCCGTTCCCCTCCACCACGATGTCGCCCTGACCGCCGAGGGTGAAGCTGTCGGGGCTGTTGATCCGCGTCTCGGGCACCTGGTCGTAGGCGTCGGGGCGGTCCGAGCGCCGGAAGGACTCGACGTGCAGGGAGAGCTGGTTCACGTCGAGCTGCCACAGCGGGTCCCTGGTGGACGGACCTCGGGCGAGGCGGTCGTCGACCCAGGCGCGGCCGGGACCGGCCGCCTTCCGCCAGGCCAGGAGCTGCCGCATCGCGACCGCGGCCAGGCGCTCGAGCTGGCCGTCCGGACCGGTCAGCACGTGCCACGGGGGGACCTGCAGCGCGAGGCCCGCCGAGGCCCCATCGAGGATGCCACCGAGCGGAGTGGTCAGCCGCGCGCGGTCGGTGGTGACCACGTGGTAGGTGCGGTTCACGTCGACGTAGCGCCCGCGCACCTTGGGGAACCGGCTCCCGAGGTCGGCGCCGCAGGAGTTGCCGAGCACCCCCTGGGCCCGCAGGAGGAAGTCCTCCATCCGGTCACCGTCGACCTCGTGGTCCTCGAGCACGTCGAGCACCGCGAGGCGGTCGGCGACCTGGAGCTCCGTGAGCGGGCCGGGAGCGCGCACGCCGCTCGCGAGGGGTGGGAGGAAGACGGCGTCGGCGCCGGTCGCCTGGAGCACCGCGCGGCACACGAGGCCGTCCACGGTGGCGTCCGAGACCGCGCCCAGGGGCTCGTCCTGCGGCGCGGGGATCAGCACCTCGTCGTGTCCCGGGTAGACCTGCGCGCGGACCGTGGTGATCCGTGCGGTCAGCGCCGGATCGCGCGGGTCGGCTGCGGTGACCGGCACCGTGTGCACGTCGACGTGCTGCAGCCCGCCCGACCCCACCCGCAGCGAGGCGAGGAGGATCCCGTCCATGGGCAGGGTGATCGGGCTCGCCTTGTCGAGGCGGCTGTTCGGGCGGGTGCTCCAGGTAGCCTCGCGCACCCGCAGGGTGGCGGCCGACGGGTCGCCGAGGTGCAGCTCGACGCCGGTGAGCCGGGCCCGCAGCTTCGCCTGGAGCTCCGGGGCGACCAGCGCGAGGAGCACGACGAGATCGGGCGGATCGTCCGACAGCGCCAGCGCGTCGACCTCGCCCTGCACGGAGGTCAGCGGGTCCTGAAGGGTCACGCCCTGGGTGTGCAGCGAGACGTCGACCTCGGCGACCGACGGGTCGACGACCCCGAGGAACGCGACGTCGACCGGGTCATCGGGGGGCCCGAGCTGCCGGCGGACCACCTTGGGGAGCGCGAGATCCGGATCGTCGGCGTGCCAGTTGGTGGCGACGTAGGTGAGCCCCTGCTCGGCGGCCTCGGACAGGAAGGTGCGCGGGCCCGGCGTCAGCTCGTTCTGGGAGGGGACGAGAACCGCCGGGTGCAGGCGGCGGAGCAGGTCGAAGCCGGCCGCCCGGTGCATGCTCGTCTGGCCCGCGTGCACGCTGCTCGCGCCGGACACGAAGTTGCCGGCGTCCACGAAGACCGCGTCGGGGTGGGTGGCGACGAGGTCGAGGAGCGCCCGGGCGCGGCGGTCGGCCTCCTGGCGCGGCATCCCGAGGTCTAAGATCGGCAGGTCCCCCTTCGGGCCACGGGCGACGAGCTTCAGGGCGAGGCGCACGTCGAAGGCGTCGACCTTCCACTCCGGCTCGGGGGCGCCCTTCGGGCCGACCCACCACGCCTCGGTGTCCCCCGCCCTGCACCGGTGCCACAGGACCGGCGCCCGGGTGACCTCCGGCGTCTGCCCCAGCGCCTCGGCCTCCTCGGCGGGCAGGAGCACCCACTCGGTCGGCGTCCGCAGCCCGATCCCCTCGCGCACCACCTCGCAGGTCGGCGTCCCGGCGCGGAGGAAGGCCACGGTCGAGGCGACGGTCTCCTCGGTGCCCCACACCGCGCTCCCGGCCTGGTGGAACACCCCGTGGAGCACCTCGTCGACTGCGACGGTGTACCCGGCGTCCGCCGCGGTGGCGGCGAGGCGCTTGTGCACGCCGAAGGCGTACCGGGCATCGCCGATCCCCCCCGTGCCGCCGGAGTAGACGAGATCGACCGTCCGGACCGCCGGCGCGGGAGCCCCATCGTCCGGCGCCCCGCCGCCATCCTGCGCCCGCGCCACGTCGACGAACGTCATCCAAACCGCGAGCACGGCCCCGATCACGCGTCTCCACCAGTTCATCGCACCTCCCGAAGCGCGACTGTAGCGCGGCGGCTCGCCCGACGGTCCCCCGCCCGATAGGCTCGGGGGCCCGTCCGGGGAGATGACGTCCGGCATGAACGCCCTCGCCGCCCGCCTCCTGCGCCGGCAGGTCGCCTGGGCCGTCGTGATCCTCACGGTGGTCCTCACGGCCCTCGGCGCTCTGTACGCCGCGCACGTCCCGCAGCAGGACGACCTGCTCGCCTTCCTGCCGCAGAACAACCCGGAGATCGAGCAGTTCCAGGCCATCGCCGACCGCTTCGGCGGGCTGGACGTGGCGCTCGTGGGGATCGAGGCGGACGACGTCTTCGACCCCGCCTTCCTGCGAAGCCTCCAGCAGGCCACCCACCGACTCGGAGAAGTCTCCGGGGTGGATCGCGTCCTGACCCTGGCGAACATGCAGGACTTCGTGGAGGATCCGGTCGCCGGCGGGGTCGCGATCCAGGACCTCGTGGACCACATCCCCACCACCGACGCCGAGCAGGCCGCGCTGCGCGCCAGGGTGCTCTCCCGCGACCACGTCCGCGGCGTGCTCGTCTCCCCGGACGGCAAGGCGGTGATGCTCTACTGCTTCCTCGCCTACGGCAGCCAGCCCCGGGTCGTCGCCCAGGAGATCCAGGCGGTGGTGGACCAGGCCTTCCCGGGCCGTTCCATCTACTGGGGCGGCGCGCCGTTCATCAACACGTGGATCTACCGCACCACTCAGAGCGACCTGAAGCGCCTCGTCCCGTGGGCGATCGCGGCGATCGTCCTGATCATGCTGCTCTCCTTCCGCGACCCGCTCGCGGCGGGGCTCGGGCTGTTCGCCACGGGAGTCGGGATCCTGCTCGCCCGGGGCGCGATGGGGTTGCTCGGGGTACCCGACAACCTCGTCCTGAGCTCGATGCCGGTGATCCTGTTCGCGGTGGGCAGCGCCTACAGCATCCACGTGATCTCGCACTTCTACGCGCACCTCGGCGAGGGCCGATCCCACGAGGACGCGCTGGCGACCACCCTGGAGCGTACCGGCCCCACGGTGCTCGCCGCGGGCGGCACGACGATCGTGGGCCTCCTGTCCTTCGTGACGATGGACATCCAGCCGATGCGGGTCTTCGGCGTGTTCACCGCGCTCGGCGTGTTCCTGACCATGCTCGTCGCGATCACCTTCGTGCCTGCGGTGCTCATACTCTGGCGCCCCCGGGCCCGGCGGACCGGTCCGGGCGTCGTGGAGCGGTGGACCGGCGCGGCCATGGCCTACGTCCAGCGGCACCGAGCCGCGCTGGGCGCGGGGATCGGCGCGGTCGCGCTCGTCGCCGCGGGCTTCGCCGCGCAGGTCGACCACCGGATGGACGAGGCGGCCTTCTTCTCCGAGAACAGCCCCCCCGAGCGCGCGACCCGGTTCATGGCCGAGCACTTCGGCGGGAGCCAGTTCCTGCAGGTGCTCGTGAAGGGCGACCTGTCCGACCCGGACGTGCTGCGCGAGGTGCAGCAGGTCGTCGACGACCTCGGCGCGGTGCCCGGCGTGTCGAACATCCAGGCCATCCCGAGCATCGTCGCGCTCGTGAACAAGGCGATGACCGGCGTGCAGCGCATCCCGGATACCCGCGCCCAGGTCGGGGTGCTCTACGGGTTCCTCGCTGGCGACCCATCCGTGAGCCAGCTCGTCGTGCCCAAGCGCGACCAGGGCCTGCTGATGGTCAAGGTCTCCGCGGAGGACGTGGACGCGCTCGAGCAGGTGCAGGCACGGGTACAGCACGTGCTCGACACGGTGCCCCTGCGGTCGTTCACCGAGGGTGACGGGGACGCCGCGGCGCGGTGGCGCCGGGAGGTCGTGGCGGCCCGGATCGGCGGGGTGGCGCGCGCTCACGGCGGTGACGTGGCCGACCCGGAGGCCCTCGTGAAGCGCCTCGCGGGCGACCGGCCCCAGGCCGACACCCACGAGGTGGACGCCGAGGTGGTCCAGTACCTGACCAGCGACGAGTGCTGGGTCCCCCTGGCGACCGACCAGCCCGAGGCGATCGCCGCGGCGGTGACCGCGCTCGGCCCCGATCCCGGGGACGACGCGCTGCGCGAGGCGGCGCTGGGGGCGCTCGGTCCCGGCGCCGACCCGTCGACCGCGGACGACCTCGCCCTGGTGCTCCAGACCCCGCTCGCGGACGCCTGGCGCCTCGGGCGGGCTCACACCCTGGCCGACGCGCTCCTCGGCGCGGGGCTGGTCACCCCCGGCGAGGCCCCGGACGCGGCGCGCGAGGGGATCGCTGCCGCGATCTTCGACCTCGACCTGTCCACGGGCCTCGTGCCCGCCGAGGGTCCCGACGCCTCGACCCTGTCCTTCACCGTGAGCGGACAGCCGGTGCTCTACCAGGCGATGTCCCGCTCGGTGCAGCGCAACCAGGTGAAGAGCCTGGTCTACGCGCTGGTGCTGGTGTGGGCGATCCTGGCCCTGCTCTTCGGCTCGATCTGGGCGGGCCTGCTCGCGAGCGCCCCCACCCTGCTCACCCTGCTGCTGGTCTACGGCGCGATGGGCGCGATGGGTGTCCGTCTCGACATCGGGACCTCGATGATCGCGAGCCTCGTGATCGGCGCCGGGGTGGACTACGCGGTGCACCTGCTCGCGGCGTGGCAGGCCCCGGAGGGCGCGACCGATCCGCCGCGGATCGCGGGTGCGGCCGAGGCGGCGCGGGACACCGCGGGCGCGGTGTGGACGAACGCGGCGATGGTCTCGGCGGGGTTCTTCGTGCTGACCCTGGGCCGCGCCCGCCCGCTGCAGAACATCGGCGGCCTCGTCTCGGCGGCGATGCTCGTGGCCGCCTGCGCCACCTTCGTCGTGATTCCGCTCCTTGCCCGCCGCGGACGATATGGACGATGATTCCCTTCCTGCGGGTCTGTCGACCCGGGAGAGACACGATGACGATGGCAACCCGATGGCTCGGCCGGCTCGCGCCGGCGCTCCTCGCCGCCGCCCTGTGGCACGCCGCCCCCGCCTGGGCCGACCCGGCCGGCGACAAGGTGATCGCCCAGATGGACGAGGAGCTGAACAAGCCCGCCGACCTGTACTTCAAGTACGACGTCGTGCACCAGGAGCCGGGCGCCGCCCACCCGCGCACGATGCAGTTCACGGTCGAGGTCAAGGGCGACAAGAACCTCACCGAGTTCCTCGCCCCCGCCGACCAGAAGGGCACCCGCGTGCTCGTGCTCTCGCGCCACCAGATGTACGTGTGGCTGCCGCAGTTCAACAAGATCCGCCGGGTCGCGAGCAGCAGCACCGAGCAGGGCTTCATGGGCACGACCTTCGAGTACGACGACCTGTCCACGCCCTACTACGGCAAGGTCTACGACGGGAAGATCATCGAGGATGCCGGCGACCACCAGGTGATCGAGGCCACGGCCAAGCCCGACGCGGACGTGACCTACAAGAAGCTGCACATCACGGTCGACAAGAAGATGCACGTGCCCACGGAGATCGACTTCTACAACGACCGGGACGTCCTCGCGCGCACGGAGACGCGCAAGGACTACGTGTGCGACGAGGGCGTGTGCGTATTCACGACGATGCGCATGACCGATCACACGCGAAACGACGTGTGGACGGAGGTTCGGATGGTCGAGTGGAAGCACGACCAGGGGCTGTCCGACAGCCTGTTCACGGTGCGCGCGCTGCAGAGCGGGATGTAGGCGGGCGCTGAACGCTGAACGGGCGCCACCGATCGCTCGATCGACGGTCGTCAACCAACGCTGCGGCCCGCTTTTGGCATCATGGCCGCCGGTGAGAGTCACCGCCCGAGGAGACCGCCATGCCCGCCCTCGCCGCGCTCACGTTGCTGGTGCTCGCGCCGCTCGCCCACGCGCAGGACACGAAGATCCAGTACGGAGGCTCGGTCCAGGCCGACATCCGCTTCGCCATCCCCAAGGCGGACCGCTTTCCCCTGCCCTGGTACGCGCCCCAGCCCGACATCGGCCCGGGGATCGCGCGGGACGAGCTGCGGTGGACCAACAAGCTGTACGCCCGCACCGGCCACTTCGGGGCGAAGGCGAACGTCGCCCTCGTCCTGCCTGGCTACACCCAGGACCTCTCGGGCCTGCAGGACATGACCCAGCGACCGAAGGTCGGCCCGGTCTACTTCGAGGCGAACGAGCTGTACATCGAGGGCTACGACCTGTTCCCGGGCTTCGACCTGCGGGTCGGCAACCAGGTGGTCGACTGGGGCGCGGGTGACCGGTTCAACCCGACGAACACGGTGAACCCGAACGATCTGGAAGACGTGCTCCTGTTCGGCGAGCAGGTCGGCAACCTGATGGCGCGTGCCGACTACACGCCGAAGTGGTGGCTGACCTTTACCGGGATCTACGTCCCCGTCCTCCGCCCCGCGCTCCTGCCGGCGAGCGCGGTCTACGCCTTCGCGAACACCGATCGGCTGCCCTGGTACGACGAGAACCTGCGCCTGCGGGTGCAGGCCGAGAACGCCGCCGCTTCGCAGCTCTTCGGCTACCCGACCGTCGTGGCGGGCACCACGGTGCAGCTCCCCGACGTCGCCCCGCGCAACGGGCAGTTCGCCCTCCGCGTCGGCGCGCTCGCGGGCCCGGTGAACGTGGCGCTCTCCTACTACAACGGCTTGTCCGACACCCCGGTGCCGATCGAGAACCACACCACCCAGACCCAGGACCCGCGGTGCGCGCCCTTCGGCGGCCCGTGCGTCAACGGCACCCTGGACAACCAGGTCACCCTGGGCTTCCCGCACATGCAGGTGATCGGCCTGAACCTCGAGGGCGACGCGAAGCTCGGCTACCGGCTGGAGGCGGGCCTGTTCTTCCCCGAGCGCACGCCGGTGCGGATCACCAACGGTGAGCTGTCCCTCGGCCCGGTGCAGCGCCCCGCCGGCGAGTACCCCTACCCGAGCGGCCAGGCCCCGCTCGCCGTCGACGGCCGCCCCTTCGCCAAGTGGACCCTCGGGGTCGACTACACCTTCGGCAAGCACGTCTACGCCAACGTCCAGTGGGTCCACGGCTTCCCTGGCGAGTTCGGCGCAGGCGACTGGATCTCCCCGGGCTGGTCCGTGGTGAAGGGCGGGGTCACCTCCGACGCCTCGGGCACCCTGTCCTGCGCGCTCGGGGAGGACGGCACCCAGTGCGCCACCGAGACCCTGCGCCCGCGCGAGGGCGACTTCATCGTCGCCGGCATCGACATCCACCTGCTCCCCGTCCAGGCCCTGCTCATTCGCCTGTTCGGGATCGCCGACCTCTCCGGCGGCGTCACGACCCGGTGGGACGAGGCCTCGGGCAGCCGGGTCACCGACACCTACAGCGTGTTCGACCCGCAGGTGTTCAGCGGGGTGATCTACCCCGAGGTCAGCTACAACTTCGGCAACGGCCTGGAGCTCGACGGCGGCGTGCTCCTGCAGGTCGGCCAGGCCCAGACCCAGTTCGGCGACCCGCAGACGGGCGGCTCGATGGTGTTCACCCGGGCGAAGTTCTCCTACTGACCCGGCGACCCCGGAGGGCCGAGCCGACCTCGGCCCGAGCCCGACTCCCCCGCGATCGAGCTACAGATCGCTCCCATGGTCTCCACCCGCGCCACCCTCCGCGACGTCCACGGCGCCCTCGACGCCGCCACCACCTACGACCAGTGGCTCGCCGCCGCCCGGGAGCACGATCGCCTCACCGGCGCCGAGGACTGGCGGGCCGAGGACGCCTCGGCCCACTACGACGCCACCGCCGTCCGCGCGGCCGTCGATCGCTGGCGCCGCCTGCGCGCCGCGGGCGACCCCATCGCCCTGGCCGAGGCGCTCACCGAGGACTTCTACCGGCACCAGAACGAGCTAGCGGCCTCCGAGCTGTACGAGGTCGCGCTCGGCGGGACCAAGCACCTCGTCGAGACCTTCCTCGCCGAGGGCGAGGCGTCCCTCGAGTGGCTCGTCGACGCCGAGGCGCCCGGCCTCGACGACGCAGCCAAGCTCCAGCGCTTCGAGATCGCCTACAAGGTCTTCGGGCGCTCCGCGCTGCTGCTCTCCGGCGGCGCCACCCTCGGCTTCCACCACCTCGGCGTCGTCAAGGCGCTCTTCGAGCAGGGGCTGCTCCCGCACATCCTGTCGGGCTCCAGCACCGGCGCGATGATCGCCGCCGGGGTGTGCGCGCGGGACGACGCGGAGCTGGCCGCGATGTACGCCGACCCGAGCGTGATCCGCCTGGACGGGCTGGCGCCCGTCGGCCTCGCCCGCGCCGTGGGCCAGGGGGCCTGGCTCGACCCCGAACACCTGTACGAGGTGCTCCACCACAACATCGGCGGGCGCACCTTCGCCGAGGCCTTCGCCCACTCCGGGCGCGCGCTGAACATCGCGGTCTCGCCGACCCGCAGCCGCCAGAAGCCGCGGCTGCTCAGCCACCTCACCGCGCCCGACGTGCTGGTGGCCCGGGCCGCGCTCGCGTCCAGCGCGCTCCCGGGGCTCTTCCCGCCCGTGGAGTTGCTCGCCCGCGGGCCGGACGGCGGCGTGGTCCCCCACAGCCCCGGAGAGCGCTGGGTGGACGGCTCGCTGTACGAGGACCTGCCCAAGCTGCGGCTCGCGCGACTACACAACGTGAACCACTTCATCGTGAGCCAGACCAACCCGCACGTGCTGCCCTTCGTGCGCCACTACGGGCGGCGGGGGTTGCGTTCCACCCTGGCGGGCATCGCGGGCTCGGCGCTCCGCACCCAGGGTACCTGGGCCGCCGACCTGCTGCGCCGCGTGAACCGGCGCGGGCGCGGGCCCGTCGGCCAGGCCATCGACCGCGCCTACGCGCTCGTGAGCCAGGACTACGGCGGGGACATCGACATCCACCCACAGTTCCAGTGGCGCCTGTACCGCAAGGTCGTGTCCAACCCCACCCGAGAGGACCTCGCCGGCTTCATCCGAGAGGGCGAGCGCTCCGTGTGGCCCCAGGTCGCGATCATCCGAAACCAGACCCGGATCGGGTGGGCCTTCCGGCGCTGCATCGGTCGTCTGCAGGAGCGCGCCGGCTGACGCCAGGTCCTTCGTCCGATATGCTGGGCCGCTCCCGGAGATCCGACCCATGCGCACCCTGCTGCCCCTCCTCGCCCTGATCGGCGCTTGTTCCGCTCCTCCCTCCGATTCCGGCGACGGAACCCTCGACGCGCGCGTCGAGGTCCCCGACCCGGGTGACGGCAACCTGCAGTACCTGTCCGGCGACCTGGCCATCCCCGCCCGCGAGCAGCGGCAATATTGCACCTTCTTCACCTACGATGGGCCGGACACCGCCGTGCACCAGGCCGAGTCCTACCAGGACCCGAGCTTCGGGCACCACGTGTTCCTGCTCAAGACGTTTTTGTCCGTCCAGGACGCGCCCGACGGCTACACGATGGACTGCACGTCGGTCGAAGACTTCAACATGGCCCAGACCGACGAGCTGTACATCCCCGAGCCCAAGGGCGACGGGCGCACCGGAATGGAGCTCCCCGACGGGATGGCGGTCAAGCTGACGAGCGGCACGCGCCTCGTGCTGCAGTCGCACTTCATCAACTACTCCGACCAGCCCATCGTCGCGGCCGACGGCGTGAACCTGGAGCTCATGGACCCGGCCGACGTCACCACCTGGGCCGCGCCCTTCGCCCAGACCACCCTCGACATCCACCTGCCGCCCCACGAGACGACCACCATCCACCTCGACTGCGGGTGGGACAAGGACGTCAACCTGCTGTTCCTCATCGGGCACATGCACGAGAACGGCGTCGCCTTCTCCATCGACGACGAGACGGCCGATGAGACCGACCGGATCTACGACGTCCCCACGTGGACGCCCTACTACCGCGACAACCCGCCGGTGAACCGCTACGCCGCGGGCGAGTTCCAGGTGAAGGCCGGCGACGTGTTCCACACCACCTGCACCTGGGACAACGAGACCGACGAAGAACTGACCTTCCCGAGCGAGATGTGCGCCACCGTGGGCATCGCCTACCCGTCCGAAGAGCCGCTGTACTGCGCGCACTTCTGAAATCGGGATGCTTCGCGACACCGGTTGACACGGCCACCCCGTACGCTACGCAGTAGGAGCACGGGCGCACCCGACGCACCGGATCGTCTCCGCGTGGACCGCGCGAGGGCGAGCGACGGCGCCGCACCCGGAGTGGGGGAGGTCGATCGTGCTGCTGTGGGCCGTGCTGTTCGCGATGCTCGCTCGCGCAGCATCCCCGGACTTGGTCGTGATCACGGTCGACACGCTCCGGGCCGACCACGTCGGCGCCTGGGGCCGCACGCCGAGCCCCACGCCGAACATCGACGCGCTGGCCGAGCGGGGCGTCCGCTTCGCCGACGCCTCGACCCCCATCCCCCTGACCCTGCCCGCGCACACGACGATCTTCACCGGGCTGCTGCCGAGCCAGCACGGGATCGAGTCGAACGAGGACGTCGTGACCGACCGCGTCCCGCTGATCACCGACATCCTGGAGGCGCACGGCTACCACACCGCGGCCTTCGTGAGCGGCGCCCCCGTGGGCCGCGGCTCGGGGCTGGAGCACCGCTTCCAGACCTTCGACGGCGAGCGCCCCGACCGGCCCGATGGCAACCGGTTCCCTCCCGAGCGCTCGGGTGCCGCGACCGTGGACGCAGCCATCGCCTGGCTCGCGCATGCCCCCGAGCCCTTCGTGCTCTGGGTGCACCTGTACGACCCGCACGAGCCCTACACGCCGCCCGCCGCCTTCGCCTCCATCGGCCCCTACGACGGCGAGGTGGCCGCGGCCGACGCCGCGATCGGGCACCTGCTCGCCGCGCTGGCAGACCACGGGCTCGACGACCACACCGCGGTGCTCCTCGCCGGTGACCACGGCGAGTCCCTCGGGGAGCACGGGGAGCTGACCCACGGCGTGTTCCTGTACCAGGCGACCCTGCACGTGCCCCTGCTCCTGGCCGCTCCCGGGCTCGCTCCGAGCGTCGTGGACGCGCCCGTGGACCTGATCGACGTGGCACCGACCCTGCTCGCCCTCGCGAAGATCCCGGCGAAGCTCCCGGGCGTGGACCTGCGCGAGGCCGGCAAGCACCCCGACCGGGTGTTCGTCGCCGCCAGCGACTTCGGGGCGCGCCGCTACAACTGGGCCCCGCTCACCGCCGTCCGCCAGGGCCAATGGAAGTACATCCAGGCGCCCCACCCGGAGCTGTACGACCTCTCCGCCGACCCGGCGGAAGCCACGAACCGGATCGACGACCGGCCCGACGTGGCCGCGCGCCTCGCGCGCGCCGCGGGCGGGGATCACCCGGACGCCGCCCGGCTCGCGGAGCTCCGAGCCCTCGGGTACGTGGGCGCCGATGCCGGCCCGCCGCCTCCCGACCCCAAGGACCGCGTGCACCTGCTCGCGCCGATGAAGCAGGCGGACGACGCCCTGTACGTCTCGAAGTTCGACGACGCGCGCAAGCTGCTGCTCCCGGTGGTCAAGGAGGACCCGACCAACCCCGTGGCCCGCAACGACCTCGGGATGGCCTGGCTCGGGCTGAAGAAGCCCGACAAGGCGGTCCAGGCCTTCCGCGCGGCCATCCACGCGTCGCCCTCCGACCCCCGCCTGTGGAACAACCTCGGCCTCGCCTCCGCCCGCTCGGGCGACCTCGACGGCGCGAAGAAGGCCTACGCCGAGGCTGCGCGGATCGAGCCCACCTTCGCGGCCCCCTGCGTGAACCTCGCGGTGATGTACTGGCGAGCGGGCGACGCCACCTCGGCCCGGCGCTGGGCCACCGAGGCCCTCGCCCGCCAACCGCACATGCCCGAGGCCGAGCAAGTGCTCAGCAGGCTGCATTAGCTGGATCCGAACGGCGCCCAGGCCTCCAGATCGACTAGATTGCCGCGGGAGGCCCCTTGCACCGCATCCTGCCGCTGCTCCTGCTCGCCGCTTGCGCCAATCCGCCCGCCCTCGACGGGCCCTTCACCCCCGACGCGTCGACGGGCGGGTGCGGGCTGCCCGACTACACCTGGGCTCCGATGCCCGGGATGGGCGAGGTGATCGACTGGCAGTACGCATACAGCCTCAGCTACGACAAGGCGACCCTGCAGACCGTGCTCCGGCAGGGCGGGATCACGGCCTTCCAGCCCAAGTACGGCGTGCGGGTCTACTACGTGCGCTACCGCACCCAGGACCACGGCCAGCCCGTGGAGGCCACCGGCTTCGTCTCCTTCCCCGACGTGGACACCCAGCAGGTCTTCCCCACGGTGCTCTGGCTGCACGGCACGAGCGGGTTCAACGACGACTGCGCCCCCACCGCGCAGGGGCTCGCCGGGGCCGCGGGGAACCTGATCCTCTCCTCCCAGGGCCTCGTGGTCGCCGCCCCGGACTACCTGGGCATGGCCGGGTGGGGGGAGCCGTCGGGGATGCTCCACCCGTGGGTCGTGCCCGAGCCCACCGCGATCGCGTCGCTCGACTCCCTGCGCGCCCTGTGGCAGTTCTCCGACCAGCGCCTCGATCCGCCCAACCACGCCGTCGCCGAGCACCGGTACGTGATCTGGGGAGCCTCGGAGGGCGGTGCCGCCACCCTGTGGGCCGACCGGTACGCGATGCACTACCTGCCAGGAGCCGAGGAGGTCGCCGCGGTCGCCGCGGTGCCGCCCACCGACCTGCTCGGCATCGCCAAGCACGCCACGAGCCACTTCGAGTCCGCGACCGCCGCGGCGGCCGCCCTGCTCGTGTCGCAGCACGACTGGTACCAGGGCACCGCGCCACTGACCGACGTGCTCCAGCCCGACATCGCGAGCGCCCTGCCCGACGCGATGCGCAACAGCTGCGGGGACGGCGGCGTCTTCGACGGCCTCACCTCTGCGGACCAGATCTTCACCTCCGACGTGCTGTCGGCGGCGCAGTCCGGCCAGGTGGACACCCTGCAGCCGTGGGGCTGCTACCTGCAGCAGGGCACCCTGCACGACACGACCATCCCGCGCGGACAGGACGCGCCCGTCCTGTTCATCGTGTCCCAGAACGACGACCTCGTCGTCGCCGACGTGGAACGCGCGGACGTCCCGGTGCTGTGCGACCAGGGCTACACCCTGGACTACCTCGAGTGCGCGGGGGTGCAGCATGCCGAGGGCGCCGCGCTCTCCCTGCCCTACCAGCTCACCTGGCTCCAGGACCGCCTCGCGGGCGTGCCGCTGCCCAGCGACACGTGCACGGTGCGGGCGCCGGTCGACTGCTCGCAGTTCGGCTTGACCGGCCACGGATCGGGCATGCGCTCCAAGACGCGATAGATCGAGTCGGGCCCTCGGGGACGACTCGGGGCCCCTGGCGGGTCGAGGGAGTGAAGTGACGTCATCGAGGCTGGGACTGCTGCTGGGCCTGATGGTGGTGCCCGTCGCCGCGCACGCGGCGGACGCCGACGACGATGGGATCCCCAACCGCGAAGACGCGTGCCGCGACCAGCCCGAGACGATCAACGGCTACAAGGACGACGACGGGTGCCCGGACCAGCTCGCCACCCTGCACGTCGACGTGGTAAACCTCGACGGCAAGCCGGTCCCCGGAGCCCAGGTGACGGTGACCGATCACCACGGCCACACCGGCGACGACGGCAAGACCTCGCTCCCCGGGCTGATGCCCGACCTCGTGTACCGGATCACGGTGCACGCCGACGGCTACGTCCCCCAGCAGGTCGCCAACGTGACCCTGCCCGAGGGCGACCACACCCAGGTCGTCACCCTCGACTACCAGCCCCAGGCCGTGCCGGTACGAGTCACGAGCACCGTGGACGGCTCGCCGCTGGACGCCGTCGTCCGCGCCGACGGGCCCGGCGTCGTGGAGCCCCAGCACACCGGGAAGGACGGGGACGTGGTGCTGATGCTCCGCCCCGGCGGCTGGACCCTGACCGCCTACACCGACCACTTCCTCCAGGGCGAGCAGCACTTCAGCGTCTCGCCGTCCACCGCGGTCCCCGCGAAGGTCTTCCTGCTGAAGCCTGCGTGGATGGGGTGGCCCGACGAGGCCCTGTCCTTCGCGCCAGGCGCCACCACGGTCCGCCCCGAGCAGACCGAGACGCTCGACGGTCTCGCCCACACCCTGGTCGGGTTCCCGAAGGTGAACCTGGTGGTCACCGGCCACCCGGACCCGCCGCCGACCGACCTCGCCGACGCCCGCGCCGAGGCGGTGCGCGACGCGCTCGTCGGCGGCGGGGTGCCGGCCGACCGCGTGAAGATCGACGTGCTCGAGGAGCGCGACCCGCCCGCCGACCCGACCTCGCCCACGGGTCGGGCGCTCGGCCGCTCGGTGCACATCATCCCGGGCCTGATCACCCGCGACCCGGTCGCGAAGGGCGACACCGGAGACACCGGAGACACCGGAGACACCGGCGGCGCCGCGCCGGCCGTGGCCCTGCCCCCGGGGCCGTGGATCCGCTTCGGGCCGGGCGAGGCATCCATCGACGACGCGGCGCGCGCGCAGCTCACCGCCCTCGCCGCCCACCTCGCCGCCCAGTCGACGTGGACCGCCACCCTGCAGGGTCGCGAGGATCCCTCCGACCACCCGGAGGCCCTGGCCCGAGCACGGGCGGTCGCCATCACCCTCGACGACCGCGGGATCCCCCACGACCGGGCGGTGCTGCGCACCGCACCCCCTGGCGACCACGACGGCCAGGTGACCTTCTCGCGCCTCGAGGAGTCCCGCCCGAAGAGGCTGGGCGAGCGGATCTACTTCGCCGAGGGCGACAACGCGCCCCTCCCCTCCTCGAGCCTCCCCCTGCGCGAGGTCGCGGGGATCCTCCACCGGTGGCCCGACCTGCGGGTGCGGGTGCTCGGCCACTCGGACGTCTCGGAGCCGGGCGGCGCCGACCCGGCCCTGTCCATCGCCCGTGCCCAGGCGGTCGTCTCGGCCCTGGTCCAGGCAGGGATCGCCCAGGATCGCCTCGATGCCGCCGGCCTGGGGTCGCGGTTCCCCACCGAGGCGCCCGAGGGCGTGCCCGCGCCCGATCTCGACCGGCGCGCCACCCTCGTGGTGCTTCCCGCGCCGGTGCCGATCCAGACCCGGCTCACCTTTGCTCCCGGCAAGGCGACCCCCGACGCAGCCGGCCTGCAGGCGCTCGAGACGCTCGCCCGCGCCCTGGACGATCACCCCGAGATCCGGATCCGCCTGCACAGCCGGGCGGCGCCCAACGAGTCCCCGGATCCGCATGCCCTCGCCCTGCAGCGCGCCAGCGGGGTCGTCGCCAGGCTGGACCGGCTGGGGTTCCCCGCCGGACGGATGGAGCCGCTCGCCGTGGTCGGCGGCACCATCCCCGGCGACCTCGGCTTCGAGATCGCCAGCGTCGACCTGAAGCGGACGATCCCCTTCGAGGCAGGAGCGTCGGAGCTGCCCGCCTCGGCGGACCGCGCCGTCGAGGACGTCGCCCGGACCGAGATGGCGCTGCAGGGCTGGCGTGTCGAGGTGCTCGGCCACGCGGGACCCGACGACGGCGACGAGGTGCAAGCGCTCGCCCACGCGCGCGCACGGGCCGTGGCGGACGCGCTGGTGCGGCGTGGCGTCCGCGAGACGCACATCGACGTCCGCGGCGTCGTCGCCTCCGAGGGCGCCGATCCGCAGCAGGCCCGGTCGGTGCTCGTCTCCATCGCGGCCCCCACGACCGACCGGGCCCAGGCCCCGTGAGCCCCGCGAGCGTGTCGACCGCCTTCCGCCGGGCCCTCGCCTGGGAGCCGCTCGGCGACGGCACCTGGCGCGGCACCCTGGACGCCACCTGGTCCCAGGGCCGTGCGACCTTCGGCGGGCTGCAGGCCGCCCTCCTCGTGCAGGCGATGCAGGCACGAGTCCACCCGGACCGCCCGCTCCGTTCGCTCCACGTGGCCTTTAGCGGTCCCCTGGCGCCCGGACCCGCCGAGCTCGCGAGCCGGGTGGAGCGGGCTGGGGGCAGCCTCACCGTCGCCACGGCACGGATCGTCCAGGAAGGCGTGTCGCGCACCGTCGGCACCGGCACCTTCGGTCGCCCCCGGGCGCACGGGGTCATCCTCGCCGATCCGCCGCTCCCCGAGCGCCCCCGCCCACCGCGAGCCGTGCAGATGCCGGCGCTGCCCGGCATGCCCGCCTTCACCCGCTACGCGTACATCGACCTGCTGCGCGGGATGCCCTTCGGAGGCGCGGACCGGGCCGAGATCGCCGGGTGGGGCCGGTTCGTGGAGCCCGAGCCCGCCGACGCGCCCCTCCTCGCGGCCATCGCCGACCTGTGGCCGCCCGCGATCCTCGCCGTGGTCGACAGACCACGGCCCTCGGCGTCCGCCGACATGACCGTGCAGTTCCTCCACCCCCCTCCCCTGTCCGTCCCCGACGACGCCTTGTACGCCTTCGAGGCGCGAAGCACCGCGGTGGCCGACGGCTACGCCGAGGAGCGCGGGAAGGTCTGGGACCCGAGCGGCCGACTCGTGATGCGGATCCGCCAGCTCCGCGTCGTCTACTAGGGGCAGCTCGTCGGGTCGGAGACGAGGACGAAGTCGTCGAGGTAGATCTGCCGCGCAGGAGCGCTGGGACACGACACGCTGCCCGTACCCGCGTTGCTGTCGAGGTTCAGGTCCCACACGAGGCCGCCGAAGGCCGGCTCCAGGCACACGGTGTAGTCGTTCCACGTGCCGTCGTTCGGCAGCTGGACGGTGTCCAGGTCCGACCCGGCGTAGATCTGCACGTCCACCGTGAGCCCACTGTTCGCAGTGGCCGAGCCGCGGAAGTGGAGGGCGGCGTGGGGCAGGGTGGTGTCCAGGGGCTGGGAGAGCCGGCTCTGGGCGATGGCGCCGCAGCTTCCAAGGGCGTTGCTCACGCTCAGGACGTGGTTCGCCGAGCCGTCCGACACCGCCCCGACCGCGCCACCCGGGGAGATGTTCACCCAGCCCATCGGCCCCTCGAGATCGTCGTCGCGGACCTGGCCGGGCACCGGGCAGGTGTCGTCCGGCTCCACCTTCACCTCGTCGACGTCGATGTGGTACAGCGAGCACTGCACGCCGATACCGCACCACGAGGCGAGCTGGAACTGCAGGTCGGACTGGAAGGCGACCTCGCCGAGGCACCGGTTGAAGGTGCGCCACACGCCCGCCGAGGAGGCGGCCACCTGGAGCACCGGCTGCGGGACGCCGGGGATCTTCGCGGTCACGCCGATGTTCTCGGCGGCGTTGGGCCG
>Ga0114931_10004410_pt1 | contig 17558 bp, 13 predicted proteins | sample 2SBtaG_FD_89579 | JGI IMG/M metagenome (GOLD analysis project Ga0114931, IMG submission 89579) | Deep subsurface microbial communities from Kolumbo volcano to uncover new lineages of life (NeLLi) - 2SBTROV14_V59a metaG | ecosystem: Environmental > Aquatic > Marine > Volcanic | place: Kolumbo...
CAGGCGGGCAATGAAGCTCTCGCCCCTGCCATTCGAGATCCTCGGCCAGATCGGACCGATCCTGGCCTGGGCGGAAGGGGGGCTGGGCGGCGGCCTGCCGGAGAGCTGGAACGCCGAGTGTGTGCCTTTCGACCGGCGCGAGCGGAGCTGGCTGCTGCGCGAGCTCCCCACCTACTCCTACGACAATGTCGACGACATTGTCGCGGGTGTGCGTGCGAGCCACGACCTGGCCACACCCGGCCGGCTGCCGAGCGATGTCGGGCCGCGGCGTCCGAGCCTGGCACCGCCTCCCGGGTATGACTTGCTCGAGGCGTTTCGGTCCCTGTACCGCCACTTCTTCGTCTGGTCTGGTACGGAATTGTGTGTGCAGGAAGGTCGCATGGAAAATCTGCACGAGCTGGCGATCCGTATGCCCGCGGGACATATCGTGCGCCATGGCCATGCCCGCGCCGTGGCCGAGGGGGTGCTCACCACCGAGGAGGCGCTGCAGCTTCCCGAGCTGGTGACGTTGTTGCCCAGCAATGCCTTCGGCTTGCGCAGCGTCGTGCGCCGGGGCCTGTGCGAAAGCCACCTTCATCTGCGCGGCGTCACCAGCGCCGAGGAAACCTGGGCCGACAACCTGCTGCGGCCGCTCTCGGCCACGGCGATCCGCGCCGAGGACCCGGCGGAGCGCCGCATCTTGGTGCTCAACCTCTTCTGCGGCCAGTTGTTGGCCCTGGCGATCTGGTGCTCCTTCGAGCGCGACATCGAGCCGCTGGCGATCCGGCCGCGGCGGCTGCTCGGGCTGCTCGATGGCGTTTATTTCGCGCGCTCCGCCCATGAAGAACGGGTGGTGAGCAAGCGTTTCGAAGACGCGGTCCGCCAGGCGGTGGGCGGCGCGCACAACGGGCGTGGCCTGCTCGCGTGTCTGCCGCCGGCCGCCTACCGATTCTTGCTCCGCTGGGCCGCACCCGGCGCCTACTCCCTGGGCAACCGGGGTGCGGGCAACGTCGCGGGGGCCGTGCCCGAAGACCTGGCGCGACGCTACGGCCTGGTTCATCAGCTCCACCTCGGCGCACACCAAAGGCTGCTCGAGCTGACCCCGGGCAAGCGGCCGCGCCGCGACCGGCGATCGGCGGCGCCCGAAAACGATCCCGCCGGTCGCTGGTACGAGGACAGCGATCGCCGCCGCATCCCGCCCGGGCGCCGCGACTTTCTGCACCAGGCACTTTTTCGCTACCTGGTCTGCCGTACCCACCACTGGCAGCTCGCCACCCAGCAAGGTCGGACCACCGGCCTGCGCTACTTCCGCCAGCAGTTCGGCTCCGCCCAGCGCAAGCCGCGGCATCTCTCGTCCGTGCAGTATGCGGCGTTGGTATTCGATCGGCTGCGGCAGTGGCGTGGCCTGCGCGTGCTCGAGGGCCGCGTAAGCCCACCGCGGCGCGCTGAAGAGCTGGTGCCCTGGCTTCTAGCCTTCGCGCGCCAGCACGATCGGCGCATCCGCAAGTTCGGCATGGTGGTGCATTTCAAGAAGGAAGACGAGGCACGGGAAGAAAAGGGCTTCTCCCGGCGCATTCACTCGCCCGCGCCCCGGATTCGCTGGGGACGGTGGCGGCGCATGGTGCGCGAGGAAGGGCGTCGACTGTACCGGCTGCTGCGGCGGCCGACGCCGGTGACCCCGTTCGTGGTCGGCATCGACGCCTGCAACCTGGAGCTCGCCACGCCACCCGAGGTGTTCGCACCGGTGTTTCGCTTCTTGCGCGACCTGCCGATCCGACCCGGTAGCCGGGACCGCCGCTTCACGCCCTACTTCAAGATCGATGCCTCGATCCGGCGCCTGGTCGAGTGCCGGCGCCTGGGGTTGACCTATCACGTCGGTGAAGACTTTCGTCACTTGCTTTCGGGCTTGCGCGCGATCGACGAGGTGGTGCGCTTCCTCGGCCCCAAGCCCGGTGACCGTCTGGGGCATGGCACGGCGCTCGCCCTCGACCCGGGAGACTGGCTCGAGCACAACGGCTACCAGGCGGTGATGCCAGCGCTCGAGTGGCTGGATACGCTGGTTTGGGTGCACCATTTTCTCGGACCGGGCGACAACCTGGTCGGCGAGCTGGCGATCGAGGACAAGATCCAGCGACTGAGCTGGCAAATCTACAGCCAGGCGACTGCCGGCCGGTACGATCCACTCAACTTGTCACGCCAGCGAAAAACCGCAAGAACCGACGCGCAGGCGTCTCCCGCGAAAACAGGTGCGGAGCACCAGCATCGCCGTGGCCTGCTCGATTGGGATTGGTCACCCCTCACCCTTTGGGATGCCTGGACCTTGCGCCAGCTCGATCCCTACTCGGTCTCACTCCCCGCTTTATTCCAGGGCAAGCTCGAGCTGAAGCCGATCACGCTCCATACGGAGGAGACGCGGCGTTGGCGCGAGATTCAAGGGCGCGTACGGGCCGAGGTTTGCCAGCACATCGGCTCGCGGAATGCGTTTTTCTTGCTCGCGCTCTATTGGGCCGACGCGGCCGTGCGCAAGAACGGTGAAGTGATCACCGTGGTCGATATGCAACCACAACACCGGCGTTGGCTGGCGCTGTGTCGCCGGGTCGAGAAGCGGATGCGCCAGCGCATTCACGAAAAGGAGCTGGTGGTCGAGGTCAATCCGTCATCGAACCGCATCATCGGCCCGATGGCCAGCTACCGCCAGCATCATGTGTTTCACCTGACGCTGAATGAAGACAAACGGCTGAAGCGCGAGGTGCGGGTGTCGGTCAACTCCGACAATCCGGCGGTGTGCAATACCACCCTCGCCCATGAGTACTACCTGCTCGGCGAGCTGCTGATCGCGGATGATGTACCGGAAGCCGAGGTCGTGGAGTGGCTGGAGTGGTTGCGAGAAAACGGTGAGACCTACAACTTCGTCAGCAGCCTCGAGACTGCGGAGAACGATCCGGACATGGGCCGGGTGCTGGCATGGATGCGTGCGATCCGTCCTTCGGTGCTCGAGGAGCGAACGCGCAAGGGCAAGCACCAGGCGTTCTGGCGCTGGTGGCACGAAACCCGGTTGCGCGGCCACGGCTTCAGCCAAGATGCGATCCGCACCGCACCGATCGCCCTCGATCGCCTGATCATGCTCGAAGCCCTCGAAAGCGGCACCGCGACCGAAAGCGATCTCGCTCGCCTCCGGCGCCGAGTGGACGAATGCAGCGCTGCGTTGCGATCGTAGGTTGACCGGTCGAGCAGGGGACCGCCCGCCGATCGGCGGGTCGCTACTCGAAGCGCAGGCGCTGCACTTCGGACCAGGCGAGGTAGGTGGATCGACCGTCTTCGGTAAGCACCAGCAGGCCGGCGTGGTTGCCGCCGACGTCGGTAGCGCCGTTGAGCTCGAGGCCGGTGCCGTCCGCGAGCTCCACCCGACTGCTGTTTTCGTCGATCGGTTCGATGGCGCGGATCAAGGAGAAGGGAATGTTGTAGTCGATCCCCTCCCGCCTGCCGTTGAGGATGTCCCAGGTTTCGCTTTCGTCGATGTCGTAGATGATGCGACCCGTGCGTGTGTGGCCGCTGGTATCGTGGACGGTGCCGCGAAGAGGCCGAGTATCGCCGAAGTCGCTGTAGGCATGGCCGCTCGAGGGCGGTGGCTCGAAGTCGACGCGTTCGAAGCTTGCCCAAGCGACCGCGACCCGGCCAAAGCGCGGATCCTCGATCATGATGCCGCGGTTCGAGCGGTTGACGTCGTTGGTGCCGTCGAGCACCAGCTCGCTGCCGTCCTTGAGCGTGATGCGGGCGCTCGCGTCGCTGCGGCGGGCGATTTGGCGCAGCTCGCCAAAGGCGATCTTGTGCCGTTGGCCGCGGCTGTCGTCACCGTCGAGAATGTCGCTCGAAAGGCATTCTTCGAGATCCCATTGGACGAAGCCATGGAAGCTGCCCGCCGTGGTGGTGACGGTACCGAACATCCGCTGCGCACCGACCACCAGGTCGGGTGGTGCGGGCAGGAAGGTGATGCGGTGGATCTCTTGAAGGTCGAGGGTTGTTTCGCCGCGTGTGCGGTCCCAGACCGTGAGCGCGCCGCGCAGGTCGTTCGAGCCGCCCTTGAGCGCGATCTCGCTGCCGCTCTTGATCACCAGGATGTGACGCCGTCCGCGCCGCTCGATGCGTGCGATGTCGCCGAAGCGAACGACGAGCTGCCGTCCCTCTTCCCAAGCTTGCCACCGACTTCCGATCTCGATTCCGAAGAGCTTCACCGTCCGCCGACGCCCGCGGCGGTCTTCGGGTACAGCGTCGAGGTAGGGGCGCTGGTACTTGCTGCCGTTGAGGTGATCATCCCAGAAGGCTTCCTCGTCCCCCCAGCGGAGGCGACCTTCGAAGGTTCCTTGGCGGCTCTCGACTCGGCCGTACAGAAAGCCCGCGGTATCGATCGGCGCCTCGGCTGCTCGCTCGGTGATGGCCATTGCAGCGATGGCGACCAGCGGCACCCAACCGGCGCAGAGAATCAGGCTTCGGCGAATCATGGATCGTTCCTCGTGCATCGGTGTTTCGGGGCGGCATAGAATGAGGCGCTATGCCTGTTCAAAATCGGTCAGCTCATGGGTCTGCTCACAGTACGAATCGCGTGCGCCCCGGGTTACAGATCCGGGTTCTGATCGCGCTATTCCCGCTGGTCACCCTCGCCGCCGCGAGCGCGGCGCGGGCCGAGGTCTTGGTGACCACCAGCGGCGAGCGGGTCGAGACGCGAGGTCCATGGCGGGTTGCCGGGCGTCAGGTGATCTTCACCAGCACGGGTGGCACGCTCTCGGCGCTGCGCTTGTCCGAGGTCGATCTCGAAGCCAGCGAGCAGGCCAGTCGCGGCACCGAGAGACCAGCACCGTCTCCACCGTTGACCGAAGCGCCGCCGCGGGCGCGTCCCGAGCCGGTGCTGACGGTCACGGATGCGGACATCAAGCGCGGTACGGCGCCCGCAGGCGGTCCCGCCGAGGTGCTGATGCGCCGCTTGCGCAGTGCGCTGGCCTACGACGACGTGGATGCGGCCATGCGCCTGGTCCTGCTCGAGGATGTCCCGTCAAGAATGCAAATGTCCATTCGACATATATTCGATGAGGCAATCAAGAGACGAGTGAAAGACATCATCTTCGAGCCGGCAGCCGAGGACGCAGCGGGCCCCACTGTGCCCGCCACTGTGCCCGCCACTGTGCCCGCCACTGTGCTCGACGGCGTCACCTACCGGCCGAATACCAAGGTGGTGGGCCGCATGCGCGTGGAGCTTGAACCCTCGGTCGAAGAAGGTGATGCTGATGTCATGGAATTCAGCTTCTTCGTCGGTGAGTCCTTGGGGAGCTATGTGATCGTGGCGCCGAAAGCCGTCTCTGCCGCGCCGGTCGATGCCGGCGAGGAGGCGCCCGCCAACACCCCGGCCCGCTCCGGTGGCGAGCCTGCGGCCGGAGGCGCCAGCCGCTGAGCGCTCGCGCGCGGTGTGGGCCTACGCGCGTTCGAGCGGAAAAGTAAGCACCTCGTCGATGCGGTCGGCGCCCGCGCGAAGCATCAGCAGACGGTCGACACCGAGGGCGACGCCGGCGCAGTCGCCGATGCCGTGTGCGAGCGCCGCGAGCAGACGCTCGTCGAGCGCTGGCGTTGGCATGCCTGCCGCCGCGCGCCAGGCGCGGTCGGCCTCGAAGCGCCTGCGCTGCTCGTCGGCATCGGCCAGCTCGTGAAAGCCGTTGGCCAGTTCCACACCCTCGACATAGACTTCGAAGCGCTCGGCCACCCAGCCGGGCTCATCGGCGTGCGGTGCACCGCCGGGAGCACCGCTCGGCGTACCGCCTTGGCGATCCTCGCGCAAGCGCGCGAGCGCCGCCTGGCTGGACGGATAGTCGTGCACAAAGGTGGGGCGCTCCCAGCCGAGCTCGGGCTCGAGCACGTGGCTCATCAGCAACGACAGCCAACCATCGCGGTCGAGGCTTGCCCCCTGCACCGCGAGGTCGCTGCGGCGTGCGGCCTCGGCCAGCGCCCGCTCGCTGGCACCATGCGGATCGATGCCGAGCCGCTGGCGAAACAGCGCACCATAGGTGATGCGTAGGGCTGGTCGGCTGCCGAGGGTGGTGGCCAGCAGGGCGTCGACCTCGTCCATCAGCGCGTGGTGGTCGAAGCCCGGGCGGTACCACTCGAGGAGGGTAAACTCCGGGTTGTGCCGCCGGCCGCGCTCCGCGTCGCGAAACGCCTTGCCGAGCTGGAAGATCGCCCCGCTGCCCGCGGCCAGCAAACGCTTCATGGCGTGCTCGGGCGAGGTCTGAAGGAAGAGGGTCTGCGTGCCCGTGCCCATGCGCACACGGGTTTCGAGGCTGTCGAGATGGGGGTCGGTCACCGTGCGCGCGCCGAGCACAGGCGTTTCGATCTCGAGCACCGAGCGCGCGGCAAAAAAGGCGCGCAGCGTGGCGTAAAGAGCAGCCCGGCTGCGCAGTGTCTCGAGACTGGCGCTCGGACGCCAAGTGCCGGCGCCGGCAGATGATCCCGGTGGGCGTTTCGCTTCAGGCACGCGAAACGTAGGCGCCGGTGCGGGTGTCGATCTTGAGCGTGTCACCGACATTGACGAACAGCGGCACCTTGACCACGGCGCCGGTTTCGAGCGTTGCGGGTTTGGTGCCGCCGGAGGAGGTGTCGCCCTTGAGTCCGGGATCGGTCTCTTTGACCTCGAGGGTCACGAAGTTGGGCGGGGTCACCGAAATCAGGCGGTTGTCCCACAGTGTTACATCGCAGGTGTCCTGTTCCTTGATCCACAGCTTGGCGTCACCCACGGTCTCGGCGTCCACCTCATACTGCTCGTAGCTGGCCGGCTCCATGAAATGCCACCGCTCGCCGTCGCTGTAGAGGTACTGCATGGCGGTGTCGAGCACGTCAGCAGCCTCGATCGACTCATTGGACTTGAAGGTTCTCTCGAGCACCTTGCCGCTGTGCAGGTTGCGCAGCTTGACCCGCACGAAGGCTTGGCCCTTGCCGGGCTTCACGAAGTCGGCTTCGATGATGCTGCACGGGTCGTTGTCGAGCATGACCTTGAGGCCGGAACGAAATTGGTTGGTGCTGTAGGTGGCCATGGCAGATCCTCGAAACGGCAGCGCGCTGGGCGCGGGTCGGTTGGACGTTGGCTGGCAGCGCGGACGAGCGATGCCGGAGCCATGATAGCGGAATCGCTGGCGGGCCGTCACGCGTCAGCTTGGCGTGCTTGCCCACTTGCTGGCGCAGTTGTACGGTTCCGAGGTGAAGAGGGCTACCGTGCTTGCTGCTCGACCCGCGCTGTGGCAACAGCGCCTCGCCGAGGCAGTCTCGAGCGTGTCGGAGCTGCTCGAGCTGCTCGGTCTGGATGCGCATGCCGTGGGAGCTTCGGCGCTGGCGGCGCGCGATTTCCCCCTGCGTGTGCCGCGTGGCTTCGTGGCGCGCATGCGTTCGGGCGAGCCTCGAGATCCGCTGCTCTTGCAGGTGCTGGCGGTGGCTGCTGAAACCGCAAGTCCCGCGGGCTATGTGGCAGATCCGCTGGCCGAGGCCGATTCATCACCGGTGCCCGGGGTGCTGCACAAGTTCGACCATCGGGTGCTGATGGTCGTCACCGGCGCCTGCGCCGTGCACTGTCGCTACTGCTTTCGTCGCCATTTCCCCTATGCCGAGCACCAGCGAACAGGCGCGGGCTGGCGTGCTGCGCTCGACTACATCCGCGCCGATCGGTCGATCACGGAGGTGATCCTCTCGGGCGGCGATCCGCTGAGCGTGGTCGACGACAAGCTCAGCACGCTCGCGTTCGCACTCGCCGAGATCGCGCATTTGCGACGCCTGCGCCTGCACACCCGACTGCCGATCGTGCTTCCCGAGCGGGTGGACGATCGATTGTTGGCGTGGCTGACCGGCACCCGCCTGCGGCCGGTGGTGGTGGTGCACGTCAACCATGCGCGCGAGATCGATGCCCCGGTGCGCGCCGCGATCGAGCGTCTTTACGAACAGCAGGTGCCGGTGCTCAACCAGTCCGTGCTGTTGGCCGGGGTGAACGACCATGCCGACCGTCTGGTCGCGCTGTCGGAGGCCCTTTTCGAGGCGGGTATCTTGCCCTACTACCTGCACCTGCTCGACCCGGTGGCCGGCGCGGCGCACTTCGCGGTGCCGGTCGCGCGTGCGCGTGCGCTGGTGGCCGCAGCAGCGGCGCGCCTGCCGGGCTATTTGCTGCCGCGGCTGGTGCGCGAGGTGCCGGGGGCGCCGGCCAAGGTCGCGATCGGGCCCTGAGCACGAGCGCCCAACCCGGCCGCTCGAAGCAGCCACGCTTGCGTGCCTGCGGCCCGCGCGGTAGCGTCGCCTCGACCATCCGAGGATCACGCGCGAACCATGGGCACCGGGCGTCGCCCGGCCGGGCACGTTGCGGCGCGCAAACCGGAGCACCGTCATGACGACCGATCGATGGAGTTGGGCACAGCTTTTCCCGCGGCTGGTTCTCGGCCTGATGTTCTTCATGGCCGGCTGGTGGAAGGTTACCGGCCTTGGCGCGATCGAGCATGCTGCGCGCTTTTTCGTCGAGGGCTACGCCGAGAGCTGGATCCCGACCTGGCTGTTGTGGGCAACGGGGACTGCGATCCCCTTCGTCGAGCTGCTCGCTGGCGCGCTCCTGCTGCTTGGCTTCCGCCGGCGGGAGGCTCTCGTCGCTCTCGGCGGGGTGCTGGTCATCGTCACCTACGGGCATTTGCTGGCGGAGCCCTTGTTCGATACCACAGCACATATTTTCCCGCGTTTGGCGCTTTTGACCTATCTGTTTTCAGCGCCGATGGGGCGCGATGCATTCTCGCTCGATGGCTGGCTGGCTCGGCGTCGCTGCGCCGATGGCCTCCGCCGAGGTGGCAGCGGTGACGGTGCGTGATTTCGCGCGCCGGGTGGTGTTGAAAACAGCGCTCGACGTCAAGCTTCAGCCAGCGCCCGAACCCTTGCGGGATGACGACCCCGGGGTCGCCGAGCATTTGCTGGCGCCGGGTCGCCCCGCGCATCTCAGCATCAAGCCGGGGGCTAAGATCAAGGTGCCACCCATCGCTGGCATGGCGGATCCGGCCCAGCGCGTGCGCATCCTGCACGCGCTGGCCAACCACGAGCTGCAGGCGGCCGAGCTCTTCGCCTGGGCGCTGCTGGCGTTCCCGGCGGCGCCAGCATCGTTTCGCCAAGGATTGTTGCGCATTCTCGACGACGAGCAACGGCATACGCGGATGTACATCGCACGCGTGCGCGCCCATGGGGTGCGTTTTGGCGCCTACCGGGTGAGTGGCTATTTCTGGGGCAAGATACCGAGCATCAAGACCCCGCTCGCTTTCATTTGCGCCATGTCGCTGACCTTCGAAAACGCCAATCTCGACCACACCCTGGCCTATGCCCAGGCGGCCCGCGATGCGGGAGATGCCAAGAGTGCGGCGGTGATCGAACGCGTGCATCGCGACGAGATCACCCATGTCGCCTTCGGCTGGCAGTGGCTCGAGCGCTTGCGCGGCGCATGCTCGGCCTGGGATGCCTATCGCCAGAACCTCACCTGGCCCCTGCGCCCGGCCAAGGCCCTGGGCCCCGGCTTCGACCGGCCGAGCCGCCGAGCCGCCGGCCTCGAGGAGACCTTCATCGAGCAGCTTGCAGCCAGCCGTGGCTGCTAGCCACGGGTGCCACGGTGCCACGCCCGAAACGGCCGACCGCCCACGAGAGCGTAGGGCGAGGTGGTGACGGCGCATGGCTCGTCCGGCACGGCTGATCATCGCCAATCTCGACGCCGAAGCGGACTTTGCGGCGTTCGCAGGCACCCCCAGGCCCGGCCTCTCTGCCGCGGCGCGGCGTGTGGCGGCGGCGTCTGGGACCCTGTTGCGGGTGTTCGCGTCGGGCGACGACGACCGGTTGGCGCTGTTGGCACCGATCGACCCGCGGCGGATGGTGGCGGTCGCCGGTCTGCCGCGGCCCCGGCTGGTCGTCACGCGCGCGATGCCGCCGGCCACGGCGGTGCTCGCCTGGGCGCAGACGCTGCCGGTCTCAGGGCATCGTCCGGGGGTGGCTGGGCAGCGCCGCGAGGCGGCCGGCCGGGCGACCCGCGGCGTGCCGCTTTGCCAGGCCGCGTGGCAGTGGCCCGTGGCTGAGCCGGCAGCCGCCATGCGGGGAAACGATCGTTTTTTTTGCCTTGCGCTGGCCCAAACCTTGGACGCCGGTGCGCCGGGTGCATACCGAGTTCATTCGCTCGCTGCGTGGCGCCGGGCGGTGGCCGCGATCGGGGGCCCCTGGGTCGCCAAGGCGCGCTTTGCCGCGGCTGGCCGCTGGCGGGCGCGCGGTGAAGCGCACCCCAGCGCCCTCGCCATCCGGCAGGTCGCGCGCTTGCTCGCGCGTCATGGTGCGCTCGTGCTCGAGCCGTGGTTCACGCGCGCAGGCGATTTCGGGGTGGTGGCCCTGGCGCGGGCTGGCGACCCCGCGGTGCTGGCCGCCCATCGTCTGCTGGTGGACGCCGCGGGGGGCTTTTGTGGCATCCAGACCGTGGCGCGCTTCGCCGGCATCGAGGCCTGGGACACGCTCGCCGTGTGCGAGCGACGGCGTCTGGTGACGGTGGTTGGTGCGGTGGGCCGGGCGCTTGCCGCGTGTGGCTACCTGGGGCCGTTCGGTATCGACGCCTGGCGCTTTCGCCACCCCGATGGCAGCCTGGGTTTCCATGCCCTGGGCGAGATCAACGCGCGCATGACCTTCGGTCTGGTCGCGCGCGCGATGATCGACCGCCTGCGCGAGCCGCTCGGGCTCGGCGGTGACCAGCGGGTGACCCTGCGCCTCGGTCGCGGCGCGATCCCCGCGCAGGCGGTGGCGCTGCTGGCGCCCGCGCCGGAGGACGCCACGTGCGCGTGGCTGGAGATCGAGCGTGATGACGCGATCACGCGGCCGGAAAGGCTGGGCGCAGCACGCTGAGCCAGCGTCAGAGATCGCCCGCCAACCGCAGGCGGTAGGCCGCGGCCTGACGCGGATTGCGCACCACCAAGTAGCGGCCGGCGAGCGCGGGCGTGTTCCAGGTCCGGCCCTCGATCGCGGTGAAACGACCGAGTTCATGGTAGGCCTCGGGCACCGCTTCGACCAGGGCCACGTCGCCTTTCTCCGACAGCACCAGCAGCAGGTCGTCGACCCGCAGGATCTGGCCGTGACCGTAGCGGCCGCGCTTCCACCGCCGCTCGCCGGTGGCGGCATCGAGGCAGGTGAGTACACCGTCGTCGAGGCCGTAGAGAAACCCCTGCCGGTACACCACCTGGGTCAGCTTGGCCTTCAGCCGCCTGGATTCCCACACCAACTCGGCCGCGAATCCGGCGCCGGGACGGTGGGTGATGTGGAAGACCTTGGCACCGATGCCGTAGCCACTGGAAACGAAAAGCCGGTCGCCGGGCAACAGCACCGGCTGCGAGGTGTGCGGAACCTGGGGCCAGCTCGCATGCCACAGGGGGCGACCATCCAGGGCATGGCCGGTCAGGTCGCCCTCGGGTCCGCGCCCATGGAAGATCACCAGTTGGCGGGTGCCGGCGAGCTCGGCGACCATCGGTGAGGCATAGGCAGCGGGGTAGTTGCCGCCCGACCAGCGCTCGTCGCCGCTTTGTTGATCGTAGGCAGCCAGGGCATGGCCCTGGCTGCCACCCGCGACCACGATCACCTGGCCATCGATCAGGAGCGGGGAGACGCAGAGGCCATAAATGGGTTTCGTGGCCCGAGCATCCGCGAGCACGTTGCGCGACCAGCGCAGCGCGCCGGTCGAGAGATCGAGCGCGCTCAGGTGACCGGTAGCACCCAGGGCATAGACCGTTGCGTCGCCGATGGCTGGGGTGGCACAGGGACCGTCGCCGGACAGGGCGCTGTGGTGGCGGGTGGGCGCTGCGTACGACCAGCGGGGCGTTCCCGCGCGCAGATCATAGGCCACCACCATCTCCTCCGGGCCCCGCTGCTCCTGGGTCACGGCGATGCCGGCGACGATGGCGAAACCACTGTTGCCGGCGCCGATCTCTCGCTGCCACAAGCGCTCAGGTGGCGCCGCCTGCCAGTCACGGGCCAGGCGGATGCCAGGCACTGTCGCGTCGCGTTGCGGTCCGAGAAACTGCGGGAAATCACCCGTCTCACCCGCGTCACCCGGGCTGTCCGCGCCCCGCAGGTCGGGCTTGACCACCTCGGCGGCCAGGTCGTGGCTCAGCCGCTGATCAGGACGTGCCTGCCACTTGAAGGCAAGATGTGGCACCAGGTCGCCGGAAACCTCGCGTACCTCGAGCGACAGCAGCAAGAAGGCACCACCGCCGATCAGCGCTGCGGCCGCGACCAAGCGCGTTCGCCAGCCGAGGCGCGATGCGGCCAACAGCCACAACGCGAGCAGCAGCAGGGTTGCCGCGACCACCGCCATCGATTTCATCACCTGCGTTTGCCGGCTGTTCGTTGGCGCCAGCCAGACCCAGCCGAAAGCACCGGCAGCGAGCAGCACGATGACGATGGCGGGCCACGCTCGGAGGCGCCGGGGTGGCGATCGGACCTTCGTGGAGCTCATGAATCCATGTCCTTAGAGCGTGCCCTTCTGTGTGAGTTCCATGGCTTCCTCCTCGGTGTCGACATCGCGTGCCAACGACCGGCAGGGGAGGACTGCGAAGCGGCCGCGGAGATCGGGGAAGCGTCTGCGATGCTGGCGGGTGGCCCACATGGTGCGCGCCATATCCTCCATCTCGCCGATCTCGACATCGCCGCGGCGCAAGGCGTTGGCCAGGCGAAAGCCGTGCCAGAGCAAGGAGGCGGTGATCACCGGCGTCTGGCCGCGGAAGATCCGGCGCAGATCGGCACCGAGCAGGGTGATGATCGCGCGGCGCACGATGTACACCCGCCGGTAGGCGACCGACTTGCCACGTGAGGCGTAGGCAAGGTCGAAGATCTTGTAGATCAATCGCCGTCGGGCGGCCATGGCGTTGACGATCACCAGGTGCCCAGGCAAGACCGCAGCGGGCTCACGCTCGCCGTGAGGCACGATGCGGTAACGCGGCTTGTAGGCCGAGGAGCGGAGCTGGTCCGGGTCGTCCACCCGGTGCAGCGCCATCCACCACTCGAGCGGCAGATGGGCGCGGTAGTCGCCGAGCACCCGCTCGAGATCCTCTGTTTCGGGCACGATGTCGGAGGTGGTAATGGCGATCTGGGGAGGCGCACACTCTGTGATCAGCGTCTCGACCGCTGCCCCGAGGTTCGCCCCGAAGGTCTTGTCGGTGTCGATCAGGCGTTCCTGAAGCCCGAGCTGCTCGTAGATCTTCGCAGGGCCTGCGATCACGATCGGATCGAAAAGCCCCGTCGCCCGGAAGCGCTCCACCGCGACTTGGATCAGGGGCTTGCCCTCGATCTGGGTTTCGATCGCCTTGAAGCCGCCGAGGTCGTGGTACCCAGCGCGGTCCGGCCGCTCCGAAGAACGGTCGCGACCGGCCAGGATGACGAGCGGAATGGTTGTCGGCGGCTCCATTGAGGCGAGAGCTTAGCCGATTGTGGGCAGTTGGCGGGTGCTGCCGCGCAGACCCTGCTCAGGGCAGGTCGGTCGCCGGGATGGTCGCGGTCGGGCAGCCGCCGGCGAAGATGTTGCTGGCGGCGGTGATGTCGGCGTTGTCGAGCACGCCGAAGGGCGCTGCGAAATCGACGCGCAGATTCCCCGCGATCCACAGTGCCAACCATTGGTTGACGTCGGCGTTGTCGAGCACGCCGTAGGGTGATGCCAGATCCATTTGGTTGCACCAGCCATAGGTGATCACCCGGTCGAGCTGACTGACAGCAAAGGTAGAGTCGGGTCGCCCGTCCGGCCACTCGATACGGACCTTGACACTCATCGGCCTCTCCGGCCCGAAGCCGAAGTGGGCCTCTGCCGGCTCCTGGGTCATGAAGCTGATGCCGGCGGTGATCAAGCGGCTGTGCAGCGTGGCGGGCGCGTCGTACGGCGTGTAGGTCACGCGCACCACCGCGCCGATCGCATGCGTGTTGGCCGTGGTCAGCCGTGGCCGAATCACCAGCCAGTGTGGTTTTTCTTGCTCGAAGCTCTTGAACTTGTTTCGCAGCAAGCGGAAGTTCGAAGGCTGGATGACGTCCGGCGGGTAGGTCTTCTGGGTCGTCTGGGCCAGATCGAGGGTGCCGTTGCGGTCGAAGTCGAGGGCGCCGAGGCCGCTGCCCCAGAAGGTATCGTTGAAGTTCCAGGCCTGGCTCTGGTTGCTGAAGACCGGAATGCCAAAGAAGCCGCCCCGGGGAAGGTTGTTGATAAACAACAACGATGAATCGGTCGCCTGCGCGAGCCACGGCTGAGGGAAAAAGCCCGGTGGCGACGAGAAGCCGTTGGTGATCGCCAGGTCGAGCCAGCCATCGAGGTTGGCGTCGAGCCAGGTGACCCCCCAACCCCAGCTCTGTCCGGCCTGCGGGCCCGTGGGCTCGACGAAGGGTTTGATGCCAGCGCCGGCGATCTGGTCGCTATAGACCGGGGTGCCGAGCGCGGTGGGCGCCAGCCCTGGCTCGGCGCGCAACAACTGATCGACGGTCCAGGAAAAGCCGTTGGTTGTGGTGAAGTAAACATCAAAAAAACCATCATTATTATAGTCACCAACGCCGATCCCCATGTCGAAACCACCAGACCCTTGCCCGCCGACGCCGGTGCCGTGGGCGAGACCGGCGTTTTGGGCATCGTCGACGAAGGGCACGAGAGGCTGGCCGCCTTGGTTGAGCCAGAGGGTGTTGCTGTCGCCGTCGAGGGCGTTGAGAACATCTTGCAGGCCGTCGCCATTCCAGTCGTGGAAGACGCTCTGCCAGTGGTGGCCGAGGTTGTCCATGCTCGCGGGAACGCCCGGCTGGCCGATCAGTTGATCCGCGTCGGTGAAAACGCCGGTGGCCGCGTTGCTGAGCAGGATGCGGCCGTTGTGGGGCCGGTTCGAGCCCGGGTTGGTGCCGGTCCAATGGCCGACAAAAAGATCCGGCAGTTCGTCGCCATTGACGTCGCCCGCGGCCAGCCCGCCGAGATGGCGAAACATGTTGCCGCCCAGGCCGCAGGCCGGGCAGTCTTGGAGGAAGTCGAAGAGCGCCAGCCCGCTGGCAGCGGTGCCATCCTCGAAGCTGCCGTCAGGCCGTTGGTGAAACAGTCGCGGCTTGGACCACGACTGGGCCACCGGGTCGACCGTGGTCACCTGCGTACCGCTGGTGGTCACCTGGCACCAATAGCAATCGCCGACCACCAACAGGTCGAGCCGGCGGTCACCGTCGGCATCCACCCACAAGGCGCCGCGCGAGCGAGGCTTGTCGGCCAGGTTGCCGCTGTTAGGCACGCCATCGACGCCGACCGCGGCCGCGATGTCCGTGAACACGCCGCTGTTGTTTTGTAGCAGACGATCCGGCAGGCCTTCGATGTTGGGCAGGAAGATGTCGAGATCGCCGTCGTCGTCAAAGTCCGCGATTGCCAGGCCGCCACCGCAGCCGTCGGCCATCTCGTAAAGATCGCCCGCGGTGAGACCGGAGAGATCCACCTCCGAGAAGCCGATTTGAAACAGCGGTTGGGCGTCGACCAGCACCTGCGTCTGGTTCACCTGGGCGGTGACCGCTTGCGCTGCGGCCAAAGCAGCAGCCAGGACGAAAGCGCCAGTCACGGTGCGGGTGACGAAGAAGCATCGTTTTTTCATCGCTCGTTCCTCTCTCGGAAGGTTGGACGCACCGCGCGACCAGACCAGCCGCGAGACGATCCGTACTTTCTAAGAAGGAGTAGCGAGCGGGCTGTGTTGCCACCTCAGGCGGTGCCCACGAGGCCCAAAACGTCGGTGAGCAGCCACCAGATGCCGACCGTCAAGATGGCGCCGGGCACGGCGTAGCGCAGCCAGATGATCAGGAAGCGGATCCGCCGGTGGTGCCCGCCGCCGAGTTGTTCGAGCACGCTCGCGCGCTGCAGCAGCCAGCCGACGGTGATCACGGCGAGCAGCGCACCGAGAATCTGCATGCCGGAGCCGAAGGTGAGGTCCCAGATGCCGAATACACGCATGTTGCTCATCGATGGAATGGCGATAACGATCACAGCACTGGCCATCCAGCAGACGGCCTGCTTGCGGCTCAGACTGGTGGTGTCGAGCAAGCCGGCGACCAGCACCTCAAAGGCGGCCATGGCCGAGAGGTAGGCGGCGCCGAGCAGGCCGAGGTAAAAAAGCAGGCCGAAAAGCCCGCCCGCGGGCAGGCGGGCGAACACCTTGGGCAGCGTGTCGAAGAGCAGTCCGGGACCGCTGGCCGGATCGAGGCCGAGGGCGATCACCGCCGGCAGAATCGCCAACCCCGCGAGCAGACCGGCGACCGTGTCGCCGATGGCGGTCCAGGCGGCGGCTGGGGCCAGCGGTTCGTGGTCGCTGAGGTAGGAGCCGTAGACCACCATGAAGGTGCCGCCGAGCGACAGCGTGAAGCAGGCCTGGCCGAGGGCGGCGACCATCACCGTCGGCGTCAGCGCGGCGGGCTCGAGCTTGCCGATGTACCAGCGCACACCCTCCCAGGCACCATCGAGGGTCAGCACGCGCACGATCAGGATCAGCAGGCAGGCGAAGAGCAGCGGCATCAGCACCCGGCTGGCGCGTTCGATGCCGCGGCGCAAACCCTTGACCAGCACCAGGCCACAAGCGACCACCACCGAGGAGAGGCAGACGAGCTGGCGCAGCATGCGGCCGGCATCAAAACCGGTGTCGGGCGGCAGCACTGCGCCGTCTTGCCACGGCAAGCCAAGCAGGTGGGCGGCCTGGCCGACGGCGTAGTAGAGCACCCAGCCCAGGGCGTTGGTGTAGTACGCCGTGGCGGCGAGCATGACGGCGAAAAAGAACCAGCCGGCGGCGCGGCCCGCGGGCAGCCCCGCACGCACAAACGCGCCGACCGGTCCCCGGCGGGTGACACGGCCCAGAGTCCACTCGGCCATCAACGCTGGAACGCCGAGGAATGCGACGATCAGGACGTAGAAAAGTACGAATGCCGCGCCTCCGAACTTGCCGACCATGTAGGGAAAGCGCCAGACATTGCCCAGGCCGACGGCGACGCCGATCATTGTCAGCACCATGCCGAAGCGTGTGCCAAAGGTCTCTCGAGGGTGGTTGCTCATGGATGGTGCGCTATTGTAGGGGCATGCGTGAAGAAGACGATCTCAAAAGAGCAGTCGAAGGTGGCCATGGCATCCAGGTGATTCGAGGCAGCAGCACGCACCGGGGCTGGAATGGCATTCGCTACAAGACCGGCATGTCTGAAAAGAATGTCGGTTCAACCAAGCTCTCGATGAATGTCGCGACCATCCCGCCCGGTGGTACGGCGTTTGCGCATATCCATGTGGGCTTCGAGCTGATGCTCTACCTGCTCGAGGGCAATGTCCGCCATGCCTATGGTCCCGGACTCCGGCATACGATCGAAAACACGGCGGGGGATTTCATCTTCATCGAGCCGGATATCCCACACGAGGTCTACAACCTCTCCGACAGCGAGCCGGTGCGCGCGGTTGTGGCCCGCTCGGACGCCTCGGAGTGGGAGAACATCGTGTCCTACGATCCCAAGAGCGATCCGGCGGCTGGTGATCCGGCGATCGGTGATCCGGC
>Ga0114931_10004411_pt1 | contig 17557 bp, 11 predicted proteins | sample 2SBtaG_FD_89579 | JGI IMG/M metagenome (GOLD analysis project Ga0114931, IMG submission 89579) | Deep subsurface microbial communities from Kolumbo volcano to uncover new lineages of life (NeLLi) - 2SBTROV14_V59a metaG | ecosystem: Environmental > Aquatic > Marine > Volcanic | place: Kolumbo...
AGAATGGATATTCAATTGGCAGTTCATTGGGGGGTGTCCCCCCAAACCCCCCTGAGTCTCTGTTAGGCCCCCTTTTAGGGGGCTTCCTCAAGCCACCTGCTCTGCAGGTGGTCGCTGACTGGGTTCCTGCTCCTTCTCCTTCGGCTTCTGTTTTTTCCCGACCGATATGATATTATGGGTGCTTCTCATCGAGCGGGGCGGGCCCAGCCAAAGGTACAGCAAGAGATCGCATGTCGAACCATCAGCCTCTCAGTTTCTCCATTGCCGTACTGTTGTTTTCGCTGACGGTTCTCCGGGGGAGTCCCTGCGGGGCGGACCAGGCGCTTAAGCCGGACAGAACTGCCAGGCCGGAGCCGGCCTGGACAGACCGGGACTTCGTCCGGCTCAAGTACCAACACCCCGGCCTGGTGGTCGACCTGGGAGTCGGCCTGTGGGCTTGGCCGTTGCCGATGGATTACGATGGCGATGGCGATTACGATTTACTGGTCAGTTGCCCGGATGTACCTTCGCGGGGCACCTTTTTTTTTGAGAATCCAGGGAAACCCAAGCCGGCAAATTCCATCTCAGCCAAATCCGCCCAGACCGCCGCGGGCTGCGGGCTGCCGGTCTTCAAACGGGCCGTGCGGATCGGGCCGGCTGTGCGTAACGCCCAGGTTTCTTATGTCGACGGCCGGCCGCGCGTGCTGGCGTGCAATGTTGAATACGCCGATGTTCCCGCCCATCAGTTCCGTCGGCCGAAACGTTTGCCGCTGCCGTGCAACATCCATTCGCACAAGGTTCGCGCCAACCAGTGGAAGGTTGTCGATTACGACAACGATGGACGCCAGGACCTGATCGTCGGGGTCGGCGACTGGACCGACTATGGCTGGGACAACGCTTATGACGCCCAGGGACATTGGACCCACGGACCGCTGCACGGCTATGTCTACCTGGTGCGCAACATGGGCACCAGCGAAAACCCCAAGTACGACAAACCGCGGCAACTGGAAGCTGCGGGCAAGGTGATCGACACCTATGGCATGCCATCGCCCAACCTGGCCGATTTCGACGGCGATGGCGACCTGGATTTGCTGTGCGGCGATTTTGTTGAAACATTCACCTACTTCCAAAACGTGGGGACCCGATCGGAGCCCCACTTCGAGGCTGGACGGGTGCTGACTTCGGGGGATCAGCCTCTACGGCCAGACAGCCCGATGTTCGTACCGGTCGCCATCGACTGGGATCGGGATGGCGATACCGACCTGGTGGTGGGACAGGAAGATGGCCGGGTGATGCTCTTTGAGCACACCGGTCAGGTGGTTGCAGGCATGCCTCAGTTCAAAGTGGCCCAATTTTTTCAGCAGCAGGCGGAGGCGGTGAAATTTGGCGTGTTGGCAACCCCGGTTGGCTACGATTGGGACGCGGATGGCGACCAGGATTTGATCTGCGGCGATGCGGCGGGCCGTATCGGCTGGATTGAAAACCTGGGTGGCTTTCCACCCCGCTGGGCCGCGCCGGTACGCCTTCGGGCCGCGGGCAAGACGATCCGAATTCAGGCCGGCCCCAACGGTTCGATCCAGGGACCTTGCGAGGCGAAGTGGGGTTACACCACCTTGAGTGTGGCCGACTGGGACCAGGATGGGCTGGCGGACCTGGTGGTCAATTCCATCTGGGGCAAAGTTCTCTGGTATCGCAACCGGGGGACACGGTCCGAGCCGAAACTGGCCGCAGCCGCACCGCTGGAAGTTTCCTGGGGCGGGAAGCCGCCCAAGCCGGCCTGGAACTGGTGGCAGCCCGAGGGCCAAACCTTGGCGACCCAATGGCGGACCACGCCCCAGGTGATCGACTTCAACGGCGACGGTTTGAACGACCTGGTGATGCTCGATGCCCGGGGCGACCTGGCCCTGTTCGAGCGGGCCAACCGAAACGGCCGGCGGGTTCTACTGCCACCCCAATATCCCCTGGTGAACGAGAAGCTGGAGCGGCTGCATTTGGCCCAAGGTGTGGCCGGCCACAGTGGCCGCCGCAAGTTTTGCTTTGCCGATTGGGATCGGGACGGGCGCCTGGATTTACTCCTCAATGGCCAGAATGTGAACTTCTGGCACAACCTGGGGAGCCGGGACAACAAGACGATTTACCAGGACCAGGGCCCGGTTGCCGACCGGCGTCTGGCGGGCCACAGCAGCAGTCCCACCACCGTCGATTGGGACCGCAACGGAGTGCCCGACCTGTTGGTGGGGGCGGAAGATGGATTTTTTTATTACCTGCAGAATCCGCACCAGCCACCAAATTGAAAACGACTGTATGGCTCACTCGCCCTGGGGGATGCGCCGGAGAGGGCGGCCTTTCAGCGCCAGTTCATCCAATTGGATATTCAACTCAACTTTGTGAAAACCGGCTTGCAAGTGGACCTTGTTTCCGGCCAGTTTCCAGGTTCCCGGAAACTTGCCGTTGATCTTTAAGACGCCTCCCTTGCTGAAAAGAAAACGCATGCGGCCGCCCAGCCGCCAGGTTGTTCCCGCCAGCGTCTTCCGGGTGATCGGTTTTCCGTATCCGGCCCAATGGTCGGGATTCGTTTCGCGAGGCAGAAAATCCTCTTCTCGGTAAGGCACCGAAAAGGCCACGTAGCCAATGAACATTTCCTCAAAGGATTGTTCGCCAAAACGGACCCACGCATTCGGGTCCGGATTTTGTGGATTGAATGCCGAGTTGTCAAAAGCGCCGATGCAATCCAGCCGGGTCCCCTTGGGGATCGGAATCGGACGTTCGAAATAGTACATCGGCTGCCAGTCGAATTCATAAAAGGGCACGGAGAGCAGGGTCTGTTTCGTGCCATCGGGATAGTTGGCGGCAAAGCGAAAGCGGCTGCCCCGATAGTGCATGTGGGGGGAGAGCCCCAGTAGTTGGGCATCCCGCCGGAAACGGTAGCTGGCTTCCGCGGGGCTATCCATGACATGCGGAGGAATGGCGAAATCCAGCTTGGCGGTTGCCTGGATCGTTAAAACATCCTTGGGGGGCCGGTCGCAGAAATAGAGGCCCATCCGGGTCTGGTCGCTGCCCGCGACCCCGGTGGTGGTGTAATGCATTTGAAAGATGAAGGTGGAACCCGCCGGCACAAAGCTGCCGGTGTCCTTGGGGAAGGGTTGTACATTACCCCCGGGTAAAAAGCTGCCGAAAAAACCATTCAAGCCGTTTTTGGCGTCGGGCTGCAGGTAGGTGTATTGGCGTGGGTAGACAATAAAGATCAATGCATGATGGACCAGCGACTGGTCGGTGGGTTGCACGTCGATGGCGCGAACCCACCTGTCTTCGGTCAGTCCGGAAGGCACGCTGAGATAACGGTAGTCAATCACCCCTTCGGCCGGAATGTTCTGCGGCTGGGGCAGCTGGACGATTTTGTCCGGTGGGCCAAGTTGCCACGTTTTTTGCTCAGGTGGCTTGTATGCCCGAAGCGGGTCCGGGCCCGCGGATGGAAGGTCGGACGGGGCCCCCTGCTCCAGCCAGGCCAGCAAAGTGCGTTCTTCCGCCACGCTCAGGCCGAGGCTGTTGTGGAATTTTCCATATTCCCGATCCGCGTGCCAGGGAGGCATTCGATCGGTGCGAATGGTTTCCCGAATCATGTCCGCCCAGCCAGCCACCTTGCGGTAGCTCGACATGGCAAACGGGCCCACCCCGCCCTTGCAGTGGCACGGCGCGCATCGGGTTAGCAGGATCGGAGCAACGTCCCTGGTGTAGGATAGGTCGCGGTCGCCCAGGTAACGGATCAGACACCCTTTTGCCGGCACCCGATTTTCCGCCACCGGTTTGCCCGCCAGATGGGCCTGGAGCACATCGCGCAGCCACAAATGGCTGGCCTGCACTTTTTGGGCCCCATAATTGGTGCGATCATCGACCGGGCCCCGGTAGAGGATGCGCCAGTCTAATTTGGGGTCGACCACCAGGACCTCGGCGGTCCGGCGGCAGCCGAGCGCATGGGTGATGCGCTGGGTCTGGTCCTTGAGGATGGGCATGCGGATCTTGTACTTGTTTGCCTCCTCCAGCAGGTCTTCCCGAGTGTCCTGGGAGTTGGCGTTCAGCATGAAAAACTTGACGCCTTTGGGTTCGTACTCCTGCTGAATCCGGCCAAGTTCCGGGATCATTTGCCGAACGATCGGACAGCCGGCGCCGTGAATAAAAAGAACCACGGCGGGAGCCTCGACAGATCGGTACAGTTCCACCGAGCGCCCCGTCTGGTCGAGAAGCCGGAAGTTTTCCACCCGCGTGGGCAGGCTCCTGGTGAGAGGCCCCCTGGCTGAAGAACCTCTGGTTGAAGAACCTCTGGTGGAAGAGCCCTGGGGTGGAAGCCCCTGGTTCGGAATGACAGCCGCTTCCTCGGCATTGCCAGCATCGGCTTGGAGCCCGGCACTCAGCCAGAAGAATGCGAGTGATAATAAGATGTAGCGCGGTATCATGCCGAGGTCCTTTGCCGTTTGTTCTGAATAGATAGCCGTACCGTACAATCTATCGGTTGGCCGCTTCGCTGTCAAAATCAGTCCTTGTTCTGCTGTCCGCGAAGGGTTCCTCCCGTGGGAACCGAAATGGGATCGAATCTTCTGTCGCAGGTGGTAGCCGGTTCGGCGGAGAAGGTCGGTTTTGCCGAAAAAATCGATATTTCAGCGACCCGATGGGGCGCCAATGATTCGACAAATTTGCGCCGCTCAATTAGACTGGGCAGTAGTGAGCCCCGGCAGCGCAGGCAGATGAGAGTTGTGCCCGCGCGACCGAGGGCTGCCAGCCAACGCTAGCGACCGCTGGCCCCTTGCCCTGCGGATGCCGCGACGAAGCTGGCCCGAGACAGAAAGAGCCCGAGACAGAAAGAGATTAACGATGAAGATTGCCCTTTTGCCGCGAATCCGGATGGCGGTGTTGTTTATCCTGTTCACCCTGCTGGTCACGGTGGGCTCCGTGCGTGCGACCACCGTGCGTTTCAATACAACACTCGGCCCGATTATTGCAAGGCTTTACGATACGGCCACCCCACTGTCGGCCACCAATTTTCTGAATTACGTTACCAGTGGACGTTATGATGGTACATTTATCCACCGCAGCGTCCCTGGATTTATTATCCAGGGGGGCGGTTTCAGTATGGATGCATCGGGGATTTTCAATGCAACGAAGGTGGTTGCCGATCCAGCGGTGCAGAACGAACCGGGTCTCTCCAATCTGCGCGGCACCATTGCCATGGCCAAACTCGGAGGAGATCCTAACAGCGCAACCAGTGAGTGGTTTTTCAATTTGGCCGACAACAGTGCCAACCTCGATAATCAGAATGGAGGCTTTACCGTCTTTGGCCGTGTGTTGGGCAGTGGCATGAATGTTGCCGACGGCATCGCCGCACTGGACCGGATCAACGCCGGCGGAGCATTTACCGACGTTCCCGTGCTCGATCGGGATGTTGTCCTAGCCCAAAATAACATTTTCAATTCCGATGCGGTTGTCATCAATAGTGTTTCGGTGCTCAACCTGCCCGATGGCGACTACGATTTCGACGGCGACGTGGACGGCGAGGATTTTTTAGTTTGGCAGCGGACCTTCGGTTCGACCACCCTGGCCGAGGCCGATGGCAATGGCAATGGCGTGGTCGACACGGCCGATCTGACTGTTTGGCAAACCGGATTCAACGCCAACACGGCTCTCCCCAGCGCGCAATCGGTCCCCGAGCCGGGCACGCTGGCAATCGCGGCAGTGGCCCTGGCTGTTCTGGCAGGTCCGTTCACCGCGAAAAGGCAGGCAAGGCTGGTACAACCTTAGCTGTTACCACGAGTTCCATGGTACTCAGCTTGGGACGCGTCAAAGAGACGATGCTATCCAGCCCGGATATTCCATAATGGTCCGTTTGAGCTAGAAATCGAGTGATGCGTCCCAGCCCTGAAAGAGCTGTGTGGCATGCCCAGAGCTTCCGGCGATGGGCGTGGTGGCTGACGCATTATGTTGATATCCGTTTGAGATGTTCTGGTTGTGACTGGGGCCTCTAGCACCAGATCGGCGGCTGAAAGCCACCGCCACGGAAGTTTCATCTTGTTTACGGTATAATTTTTGAGCCATCCCTCACCCCCAACGCTGGGCCACTTCGGTTCGCATGAAGTCCAGGGCGTCGCGGGCCAGTTGCATTTCGGTATCGTACATTTTGCGCCAGATTTTGGTGGCTGCGGCCAGTTCCGGCAACCGCCGGCCAAAGGCCTCGACCGCCAGCCAGCCGTGGTAGCCCTGTTGGTGCAAGGCGTCGAAATTTTCCCGCCAGTCGATGCCGCCCGCGCCGGGCGTGCCGCGGTCGTTGGCACTGATATGCACGTGCCCGATCACGTCGGCACACGAGGCGATCGCGGCGGCGATACTTTTTTCTTCGATATGGGCATGAAATGTGTCGTAGAGCACGCCGCAGCCTGGCTGATCGACCTCGCGGACGAAACGGGCGGCGTCGGCCTGGGTATTGAGCAGGTACGTCTCAAAACGGTTGAGCGGTTCGACCGCCAGCCGCACCCCGACCTGGCTGGCATACTCGGCCATTTTTCGCACGCTTTCGACTCCCCACTTCCACTCGTCGGTGGTCGGAGGATGGCCACTGAATTCGCCCAGGGCTGAGTGGAACGGACCAACCAGCGCTTCGACGCCTGCCTGGGCGCAGTTGTCCAGTACGGCCCGCATGGTTTCAACCCCCTGGGCGCGAACCGCCGCCTCGGGGCTGATCGGATTGGCATCGGCGCCCAGGACGGTGACCGCGGTGCGGCCAAGGCCCATGTTGTCCAGCTGCTGGCCCAACGCTTCGAAGTGGCCCGACGGACCCGCCGCGAAGATGGGCAATTCGACACCGTCGTACCCCATTTCCTTAAGCTGCTCGGCGACTTGCAGCTCGGCGCTGGTCACCTCGCTGTTCCAGAGTAACAGGTTCATGCAATATTTCATCGGCGCGTCTCGCGTTGGATTGAATGGGCAACGAATTTTGGTAAACACAGTAGTTCCAAGAATGGCCGATGAAGCCGACCCGACGGGCGTGCTAGCTGTTAAAAGCGTCGGTTCTCGGGCGGCTTATCGTCCTGCTTCATGTAGGGCCATGCGGCAATTTGGAAGTACTGAAACAGGATAGACTAGCGGGTAACTTGATCGTCAGCAACATCGCGCTCACTTACCACCGCTCATGTTTGCCTGACTGAAGCAGCTACCGTCACTGATTGGATTCGATTCTGCTGCAATGGTTACTTTTCCGGTCCTTTACGCGAAAGCTTTTCGCGCCGAAGCCAGACGGCCATCTCCCCGGCCCCGCGATGGTCCCAACTGTAGTACGGAATGGCCGTAAGGCGGACTGGCCGGCCGGCCGGCTGGTCCGGATCATTGCTGCCGGTGCCCGGCCCCTGCTCTTCCTTCCCCTGCCCTTCTGTCTTCTGGACTTCGGGCCGCGGGCGTTTCAGAGCCCGCCCTTCCAGTATGGTGATGCCGCCGAGCAGGTCGGGCCGCCGCCGGGCGGTCAGGGAGGCGTCGTCGGGTAGCACCAGGTTCGACACCCGGCCCTGGTGATCGATCCCCTCCACGCAGTACACCAGCGGCCCGCGCTCCAGGGCGACCCGGCCGCGGTCTGCTTGGACCCGGTTGTTGGCCAGCACGCGGCGGATGGGCATGGGCAGGTCCAGTTCCACCGAGTCGCCCGCTTGCCAGGTGCGCTGGAGGATGGCATAGCCGTGCCGCAATGAGGGGGTCACGGCTTTGCCATTGACCCGCAGCGTGAAAGGTTTCGTGCTTGCGTTCAGGTAGGTATAGAGATCCCCCGGGACGGGTCGTCCCTGAGCCCAACCGGGAATCCGCAGGTGGAGGGCAAATGTTTGGGCTGCGGTTGGGTCCACACGGATGGTGATTTTACCTTGCCACGGATAGGCCGTTTGTTGGCTGATTTTTACCGGCATGCCCTGCAGTTTCATGGTTCCCGAGCCACCGACAAACAGGTTAACATACAGATCGGCAGCGCGGGTCGCATAGATAAAGCCGGGAATCGACGGCATGAAACGGACGATGTTCACCGGGCAGCAGGAGCAGCCGAACCAGGGCGACCGTTGGCAGGATCCCTGGTTGAATGGGCTCTTGCCGTCGCTGGCCAGCGGGTTGGGATAGAAGAACTTGTTGCCTTCCAGCGAAATCCCCGAGAGAAAGCCGTTGTAAAGAATTCGTTCCAGCAGGTCGATGTACTTGGCGTCCCCCGTGGCGAGGAACATCTGTTGATTCCACAGCCCTTCGCCGATCGCCGCGCATGTTTCGTTGTAGGCGGTCGCGTTGGGCAGCTCGTAAGCTGCGCCAAAAGCTTCCCCTGCGCGCCGCGCGCCGATGCCACCGGTGAGGTAAAGTTTGGTCGTGACCACATCCCGCCAGAGTCGTTTGACCGCCTCGGCATACTTTTGATTTCCCCCTTCTCTGGTTCCCGTGAGTCGGGCCATTCGGGTCATGGCGATGTAAAGGTAGACCGCACGGACCGCATGCCCCACGGCGGCCGTCTGCTCGGTCACCGGCATGTGATCCTGGTGGTATGGTCCATACAGGCGCTTGCGGCCGGCCGGCCGGCCCCGATGCTCGAGGAAAAATTGGGCCAATTTTAAGTAACGCGGTTCTCCGGTCGCCTGGTAAAGGCGCAGCAGGCCAATTTCAATTTCTTCGTGTCCCGGCACATCGATCCGCTGCCCCTTGTTGGGACCGAAGGTGCGGTCGATCAGGTCCGCATTGCGAACGGCCACATCCAGCAACGTTCGTTTGCCGGTGGCCTGGTAGTAGGCCACGGCCGCCTCGTACAAATGACCCACGTTGTACAGTTCGTGGCTGTGGGCCAGATTGCTCCAGCGGGTTTTTCCGCACGCTTGCTGCACACGATCGGGCTGGATCGTGCGAATGGTGTAGAGATAACCGTCCTTTTCCTGGGCGGCCCCAATATCGTCGATCAACCGGTCGAGCTGCGCTTCCAACTGGAGATCGGGATGCTCAGCCAACGTATAACTGGCCCCCTCGATGACCTTGTAGACATCCGAGTCGTTGAAAAAGGTTCCCTTAAAATCCCCAGGCTGGCGGCCTGCCGCCTTGGCGAAATTGGCCAGCCGTCCGGTTTGGGCGCACTTTTCAAGATCGTAGCGGACAGTAACTTGACGGTTTGTTTCCAGGCGAGGCAGCCAGAACGAGTCGTCCAGCCGAACCGCGGTGATCGGCACCGGCTCGATCCCTCCTTCAGCTTCTTGTTCGGACCAGGCCAGAGGTTGGTTGCAGGGCAGGTTGCCACAGGCCAGGAGCAGGGCGAAAAAAGCTGCAGGCGAGAAAACATGGTGCTGTACCTTCAAGATGGATGAACGGCCGGGAGCCTGGCGTCAGCCTATCCCGATTCTGGGAAATGTCAACGTCAGGGGTAGCCGTTCGCGGCCGGCTGCCGTGAACGGCTATTCTTAGCCGTGTTCGTAAACTATCTGCTCCGCGGGTTGAGTCCTCATGCCAGCCGCCATGCGAGTGGTACGTGACAGGCGTGCCGCCCAGGTTCGCCTCATGATGGATTGGAAGTGGTTATGTTAAGAATTGATGAACATCCGTAGACGCCGATTGCAAGGCGATTAGAATCGCTAGCTGGATGGAGATGTTTGGAGAATGTCGGCGGGCACCCCCGAATTCTTGCGAAGATTTGAAAAGGAACGGAACATGCCGGATTTTATTGTTCTCGCCGCCCTGGTAGGGGTGGGAATGCTGGTTTGGGATTGCATCGAGGTTGGGCGGAACGACGCGGCCAACCTGGTGAACGCCGTATTCGGAGCGCGCGTGTTGCGCCGGCGCGTCGCGGTGATGATTGCCGGGACGGCCGTGATTCTGGGCGCGTCGTTCTCAGCGCCAGTCATGGAAACGGCCCGCAAAGGCATCTTCGACCCCTCGGTGCTCACCATTCAGATGGCACTGGCCATCTACGTGAGCGTCTATTTTGTCGATACGGTGTTGTTGTTTGGATTCTCCGGTTTCGGCATGCCGGTGAGTACCACGGCTTGCCTGATCTTCGAACTGGTCGGTGCCGCCCTTTTTCTGGCCGGACCGGCGAATATCCATTGGAACAAAGTCGGCTCGGTGACGTTTGCGATCGTGTGTTCGATACTCGTCAGCGGCATCGCGTCATTCATGGTCATGCGCGTTTTTCGGGCGGCGATGCGGCAAAAATCGCAGGATCGCGAAATGGTGTTGTTGCATGGTCCCTGGATCGCCGGGGCAATGTTTACCTGGCTGGCCTGGTTTATGGTGTTTAAGGGGCTGAAAAATGTGCCGATGATCAAAGACCTGAAGTCCCAAACCTTCGAAGCGTACGGCGATACGCTGGTGTTGCTGATGGTCTGGGGGTGCTTAACCCTCATCACGCACCTGCTGTTCGTGCTGACCAACGGGCGTGGCTATCGCTATCTGTTTTCCACCACGGCCGTGTTGGGGATGGTTTGCATGGCATTCGCCTTTGGCCAGAACGACCTGGCCAATGCCGCTTCGCCCGGGCTGGCCGGTTTCAACCTGTGGCGGCAAGGTGGCCAGCTTGACGAACTGGCGAACCTGGCCACAAAGATTCCCATTCCGGTCTGGGCCCTGTTCGTATGCGGCCTTCTGATAGCTCTGGGCATGCTCACCAACTACGCCCAACGTGTCACCCGGGCCGAGGTCAACACGGGCAGCCAGTTCGACCATGTGGCCCTCTACGCGCCCCAGTGGTGCAAGTCGTTGGCCCACCATATCCTACGGCTGCGCGGCGAACGGCGTGTTTTGGCACCGGAATCCGCCCTGAGCGAAGCGGGCAAGAAGATTCACTACGATACGCTGCGAGCCTCGGTCATCATGGCGGTCAGCGCCAGCGTCATCGCCTTTTCCTCCGGTTTGGGACTGCCCGTATCGACCACGTATGTCGCTTTCGCTGCCGTGCTGGGTAGCGGCTTGTCCGACCGGGTCTATGCCCGCGGCGATGCCGACACCAAATTCGGCCGGGCGATCTGGGTTATCACCTGCTGGTTCCTGGCACCGCTCATTGCCATTGTGGCCACCGGCGGCGTGGCCAGTATTGTCTACCACCTCTCCAGCGCTGGCCTGGTGATCTGCATCGGCCTGAATCTGGCCGCCCGCAGGTTATTCAAGCGCCAAGCCGACGCCCACGAGCAGCGCTATCGCAACCCGCCGGATCCGCTGCCGCAAGCTGCGTCAGGACAAAGTGAGTCGTTCCAAGCATGACCGTTGGAGTCGACACAGGCGGCGTGGTAGCGGTTGAAGGCGTCGGCTCCAGTATCGGCTTATTGCCCTGGACCCTCGTAGGGTAGGCGGCAATTTAGAAATACTATAATCGGTTTGAATTCCTCGAGGTGATGCTCTTTCGACGAAATTTGAGGGCCATGGCATTGCGTAATTAGCTCAAAACAGCACTTGCATGAGCCGACCTTGCTCCGGTGGAGGCGGGCTGACTAATTGATAGATGGAAGTGAGCACCACACCCCCCGCGGTAAAGGCACCACCGCCAAGATGCCTTACGACGGGAACATTCGGAATTTTACGGCCCCGTTGATCGCCAGTCGCAGCGAGCACGAGCGGTCCATAACGGAGCGTCCGAAGGCCGGCGAACGTGTGAACGTTAATTGGTTCCGCCCAGCCGCCGCTCAATTCGAAACGGACCTCAATCACATCACCAGGTGATGGCAGGAAATTAAGGACGGTGAATCCGTTCACTGCTCGTACTTCGGTCGGTTCACCATTGACTTCCACTACGAAATTGGCAGCGAAGCTGGGGCGGAAGAAACGCATTTCCACGGGATCCACCGCAGTACTGCTAACAATCTCAAAGCGACCTCCTCCATCAAACGGATACTTGCTCGATTGCCTTATCTTCAGGATAGCCTTTCCGACCCGCAATCGCACACGGTTATTCCCATACGTTGGCACAAATACCGCATGGGGCGCAGTGAAGTAGGCGAACTGTGCGGCTCGAACCAGTCCCTCTCCTCCGCGCATCGTGCAGCACCAATGCGCTTCATCGATCTTCGTATTCAAGAAGCGGCCCTTGGCACCCGCACACATGTTACCGCCAAAGCCGCCCGAAGCCCGCTGCGTGGCACTCATGCCGTTGAAATATATATGATGCGCATCTTCCAAATATCCGGGGTGCCCAGTGAGTCGCCAAAGCTCCATGGCGACCAGGAACGAATCGACAACGCCACATGCTTCGGTGGCTACGGGGCGACCAAACCAATTGTAATTCTCATAATCTTCGGTCATTGCCTGGGATTTGTAGATGGCAAATTTTTTCTCGACATTCTCAAGAATGGAGCAATCCCCGGTCATGCCATAGTAAGTCAAGGCGGCTCGCATGCCGGTGAGCGAAGCGTGGGTTTGGGCGTTAATTGCCGCAAGATCCGTTCGGGCAAAAAGGTCAATCAATTCTTGAACAATTTCAAACAGTTCCTCGGTCGGATCGACGGTGTATGCTTGAACCACCCCATCCATGAATATGAAGACGCAGCCGACATCGGAAGATAGAGAAAAGCCATTGACCGGCCGATTCAACAAGCCAGACCATCTTCCCAATCGATGACGCAGGACAGGATCGATCGGATACGCAGCGTACATTCCATGAGTTGGAAGTACCAGGTTTTTGACAATCCGTCGCAACATGGCAAGCGCTTCCGGAGAATGCTTCCAGCGATAATACTCACACAAAGCCCTTAAGACCCAGCCATGCGATGAGAGTTGCTGTTCGTCAACCTGTCCTGACTGGTGAATCGGCCCGTAATATCCGCGCGCGTTCATGGTGTCCGGCATGTGCCGAATGATTTGTCCCAGGTAAATTGCTTTGCGACCGGTGGCCTGAGATAGCAACATCAGAGCCAACGCGGTGCGGCCCTCGGTATCTCCGGGCCACTGCGGGTGCCGATGCTTTGGATCGAATAGCGATTTTGGTTGGTAATCGACTTCTTCAAGCCGATTGAAATTCCTCCGCAGCCGGACCGCGAGCTCTCCGGCGGGAAATTGGTCAGCCAAGGGGACCGCCGTAGGCGGCAGCCAGTTTGTTTCTTTTCCTGCCACGATCTTCCCGGCCGTCAGGGCATCCACCGCGTGAAGATGCGGATCCATCGACCCAGGATCGGTTTCTGGCGAATTGCCCGTGTCATCACGCCAAGTAAGTGACAGGGTGACCAGCAGTATTGCTGCAAAAGCGACGGCGGCGGCACAGAAGCCACTGATGCGCATGCGATTCCGAACGCCACCAAATAGCCAAAAGAGAAGCGACCATCGCGGTATCATTCGATGGAGGGTGTGAAACCGGCCAGGAGAAGATTCCAGATGTTCGTTGGCAGGGTACGATGGGCTGGCCATCTGTGCTGCAATGTGGGTCACTACTAAATTCGCATGGTCAATCGATCGATTGATAAAATCGCCTTTTGCCTCGTCGCTCGATGCCAACCAGTGCTCTAACGCAGAGCACTCTTCCATCGTCAGTGGTCGGTCATGCATTTCAGCAAGCAGCTCGCTAGAAGTTGCTGGAGTCTTGCCATCTTGTTCATGTGGTAAATTCCAGGACATAGGGGTTCTCAATGGTTACTTTATATTAAGTCGTCGAAATCTGGAGACGATGTCGAATGCACGACGCCAAACGACCTCGTACGCGTCCTAATTTACCGTGCAACGCGGTTGCGGAAGTGCCGAGCCGTACAGCCATGGATCGAACCGACAAGCCCTCGGCGTAACGCAGCGACAGTAATTTCCGCTGTGAGTCTGAGAGTGAAGTCAGGCACTGTAAAAGTGCAGCCCGGCGATCTTCCACCAGCGAAGGCCGTTCTGCAAGCCGTGCTTCCAGTCTGGCTGCCAACTCACCAAGCAAGGCTTCACTAAGGTGTAGCGTTCGTTTGCGATGCTCCCGAAGAAATCGAAATGCTTCTAGCCGCGCGATGCCACATGCCCAGGTTGTAAATGTACACTTGCGATCGTAGGAGGCCCTCTTTTTCCAGAGCACTGCCGCGGATTCCTGAAGGACATCCTCCGCGTCGTGTGGATCATTCAGTAGGGTAACAATGTATGCGTAGATGCTGGATTGGTGCCTTACCCAGAGCTCAAAAAACAGTTTTTCCTCCTCGTCCTGTTTTTTTCCAGATTCCGACATGGTGTTTGTCATGCCCTCCCGAGTAGTTCCCAATGAATAGCCAATTCACTCTGTTGTGGACATCTTTCAGAGCGAAAATGCTTGAAAATATTGATGGCCACTGGCGAACCCACGGTTTCCAGGTGGGAGCGTCCGTCGCATGGAGCCCATTGGAAGCTACCCATGAACGCGCAAAACCCGGGAATTGTGTTGGTAATTTTAGCAAGAAAACGCATTTACAAGGAAAAACTGAGGTGCTTGATGGGTTTTCTCACTGTTCAGGTTGGAGGAAAAGGCCTTTTTTTGTTGTTTTTCTAATTTTTCACATGAGTTTTCAGTTGCAAGTGGCGTTCATGACAGGGTGAATCCCATATGAGAACTTAACTTGGTAGCGATCCGCTAAAATAAGGTGCGTCGCCGAATCTCACCGTATTCGATGTTTAGTACTTTCAAATGGTCACTCAGCCAAACGTGCGGCAGGGCGATAAGCCGCCCGGAAACAGGCGTTTTTAGCAGCTTGCATATTGTCCGGGTCGGCTTCATCGGCCATTCTTGGAACTACTGATGTGGAGTAGAATCGAGTGTCATGGGACCAAATTCACGTTCTGGTAATTTGGCTTATACGCTCCATACGTTTGCTTACCTGCTGTCTGCATGTCTCCTGGCTGCAGCTCGTTTGCCCTCTGGGTCAACGGTGGCCCGTAGGAGGAATCCGGCCGTTTGGGCTGGCCCTGTCGTCCTCATCACGCTGGTGACCGCTCAGCTCCTCGGCCTTTTGTTTTCAGGTTGTGCCCACGCGGCAGTGCTCGCAAGTGAGCCATTTTCCCTGGTCGACTACAACCTCGGTCCGCTCGAAGGACAAAACCCTCTACCCAAACAAAACGGATACTCGTGGGGTTGGGGAATCCTACAGGACCAGGGAAGTACGTTTCGTTCCGTCATAGGATCAACACTCTCGTACGAGGATGCCATCCAGAACAGCCTGGCTGTTTCTGGTGGAGCAGTCGAGGTGCGTGCCCTGCAGTCCGGAGGGATTCTCGGACTTGCCAGCGCGAACCGCGCCCTGGATATCGATGGAGCTTTCGCGCCATTTTCATCCGCTGGCACGTTGGTTGACCAGGGCACGCTCTACCTGAGCTTTTTGCTGCAAACCACCCAGTTCGCCGGCAGCCACGGATCGTACCTCGTGCTCTCAGCCGGATCTGGGGAGGCGCTTCGTATTGGCAGTCGGGATAATTTCGGTTTCATTGTTGGCCAGGGCAACTCGTCTCATGTGACGGTTGCATCGGATGACGCGAGCACCCATCTTTTTCTTGCCAGGATGGATCTGAATCCGGATGGGGCCGACCGGGTGACCGTTTGGATGGACCCCGTGCTTGGGCTCGCAAGCGTGCCTGCGGGCGGCGCCGTGTTCAGTGGTGCCGAGATGTCGTTCAATGGTGTGACCATGGAAGTGCTGACAACGAGTCATGCCAGTCTTTTTTTCGACGAATTGCGATTTGGCGCAGCCATGGAAGATGTTATGCCGATGGCCGCATCGGCCTCTCGATCGAGTTTTCTGGTTTCGGAACCCGGCACGTCCACAATGGCGATGGTCGCGTTTGCGGGGTTTGTTTTTCTCCACGTTGGAACCTATGCCTTACCGTGGCGCAGGAGTCGCCCATTCGGCCGAATGCGTTCATCCTTCGACGGAGCACTCGATATCCTTATTGATGGGATTTAGCAACATGACAAAAACGATAATAAGAAGATTCTCCGCAGCGACTACCTTCGTGGTGGTGTTATATCTCGGCCGGGCCTCGGCCCTTGAGATCGGTGGGCAATTCCTGGCGGATGACTTTGAGTCCGGTTTGGGCAACTGGTTTGCGGAGCCTACAGGCGGAAATGGTTCGGTTTCGATATCCGCCGATGCATTTGCCGGCGTTGGCGCTCTGCAGGTAGGCTATGCGGCCGATTTTGAGGGTGGGAGGATCGATATTCCGCTTAACCCAATCGATCGCCTGGCGGAGATTGGTATCGGTTTCGTATATAAAGAAGACGTCGACAGCCCCTCGCTACCAATGCCTCCGGGGCTGCGCGCGGTCCTGGTCGAATCCGGCCCTGGCGGCCAAAGTTTTCACCCCGCGGATTTTTTGTTTGGCGGTCCGGTCTGGCAGGCTGCGCCAGCCACTCCCACATTTTTGTTGGATCGAGCGGACGCCACTGCCTTGTCTTTGATTTTTCAGGGCCACACGAATAAGCCAGGTTCGTTCCTGGTTGACAATGTCACGCTCACCAAACTTGCCGGCGACGTTCATCCCCGGGATTCTTTCATGACCACCAACGCTCCGAATTTCGGTTATACGGTTGGTAGCAGTCTGGCGGGGCAAAACCCTTCCGTCCCCGGTTATTTCAATGCCTGGACACTCGAGGCCGATAAGAGTGGTACGATTTCCAGCGATATCCGGGCGAACTCGTTGGCGTATACCGATAGCGATGGTGACCGACTTGCTACCTTCGGCGGTTCTGCATTTCTTTCCGCAGCCGCGCCGGAAGGTAGCGTTGGCGTCAACAAGCAATTTCGCATTGTCGATACGGGACCCACATCGCCGTTTAGCCCATTCGATGTGGGCCCTACCGGGAAAATCAATGACGGAACCCTGTATTTTAGCTTCCTCATGCAACAAAACCTGACTACCGCGGACGCCGCCCATGGGGCCTATGTCCGATTCAGTGACCAGGGGCAGCCGACACTTCGCATTGGCCACCGGGATGATGTCGGGTATGTCATCGGTGTCGACGACGATCCATTTTCGCCGCAGATCGAGATAGATCCCAGCTTGGAAGATAACACCGACACGAATCTGTTTGTTGTCAAACTGGAGCTTTCCGAAAATTCCTTTAGCGACACGGCCACTGTTTGGATGAATCCGGAACTAGGTCTGGCCGCGGATCCCGTGGGAGGAACGGTGCTGTCTGGTGAGAATATCGAATTCAGCCGGATTTACATCGACGCGATTACGGCTGGAACAGCCGGATCGAATCCCTTGGAACTGGGGGTCGACGAATTTCGATTTGGCACTTCGTTTGCCGAAGTCACTCCTAGGATGGCTCTGGCGGAAGACGCGGATTTTGACGGTGATGGCGATGTCGATGGGAATGATTTCCTCACCTGGCAACGCGGTTTTGGCACAACCGGCCCGCCAGGCAGCCTGCAAATGCAGGGCGATGCCAATGACAATGGCACTATCGATGGCGATGATCTGGCCATCTGGGAAACACAGTTCGGCAGCCCGGCTGCCGGAACCATGGCCAGTTTAGCTGTGCCGGAGCCGTCGTGTTTGGGTTTGTTCGTGTTGGGTTTGGTCAGCGCGAGTGTTGGCTTCCGGCAGCGGTCGGGTTCCTGCCATGCACGGGGCAACTGGCTGGCTTGGACTCTTTAGCGATTTTTCTTTTGCGGCG
>Ga0114931_10004412_pt1 | contig 17556 bp, 21 predicted proteins | sample 2SBtaG_FD_89579 | JGI IMG/M metagenome (GOLD analysis project Ga0114931, IMG submission 89579) | Deep subsurface microbial communities from Kolumbo volcano to uncover new lineages of life (NeLLi) - 2SBTROV14_V59a metaG | ecosystem: Environmental > Aquatic > Marine > Volcanic | place: Kolumbo...
ATAGTCTATATATACCACATTATTTTTTAGAATCTTCTTTTTTCTTAATATTTGCCAATCCTAATAAAATATCAGCAGCGTTATCGTCGTTTACATCTATTACGTCACTATTAACATCTTTTATTTGAGAATCATTAGATGTAAAAATATTGACAGAAACAGGAGAGGATTTAGTATTTTTATCTTTTGTTTTATTTTGTGTAATAAGCTTATCTATCATATCAATGGCTTTATAATATTGGGCCAATAATTTAGTGTCCATGGAGGCTATAATGGTTTCATCTTTTTGGCTTAAATATTGATCAAACTTTTTGCCATAATATTGAGCCAATCCAGTAATGACAGAAGCCATTGTGTTGGCGCTTTGTAATTTAGCAGAAGTAATTTTTTCCGTTAAGGTTTGAACTAAATTATTATAATGGTCTATCTTCTTTTTATGCCAATTGAGTTTTACCCCCATATACAATACTAAAATTAAATCTATACTTTTAATTTCCGCAATCTCTTTGTATGTTTTTCCGGCCATGTATAGGCCAAACCATTGAAACACATCAGAAGATTGTACTTTGGCTAATCCGGGGCAGCTTTGATTTATATATTCAGTCACAGAAGCTTTTTCTTCGTCACTCATATCTTCTGGTAATATCTTAGTATCTAAATAGTCCATTTTTTACCATTTTTTTTAAAAAAAATTTCAGTTTCTTTCCAAAATAAATTTTTTATTCATTCAATCAATATTTGTTTTTTTTGATTTAGGTTTTCAATTTTATTATCTTTTTGCTTTATAGAAAAATCCAACGATACATAACCAGGATAAATTTGATTAGTTTCGGGTTTGATAAAGCTATATTCGATTTTAACTTTTTTTAAAATTTTTCCAAAAACTACAAATGGATATTGTTTTAAATTGTTTAATTGAAAATCGGACGGATTTCCACTCAACAAAAACATCTTTTTATGATTTTCTAGATTAGACATTACATTTATCCTTAAGATAATTTAATATATCAGATTTATTTATCCCTTTTATAGGTTCAAAGGAGGTTTCTAGAAATCTCTGTACGGACAAAATAGAATTTTGATTTACTTTTGATATTTTTTTGTCTGTAGGTTTTGTTTTGATTCTAGCCGTCCCCTTATATATTTTCTTCATTTTGGCTATCCAACTACTTTTACCGATTAATTCTATATAATTAATAGAATTAACATCAATATTTAATTTTTCGGTATCCTCTTCATGAAGAGTATATTTATTAATCGGAGTAACTATATCTCTTGTAGATATAAATTCTGACTGGCTAACCGAACCGTCTTTTGTATGTTCATAAAACCATATGCCTTTTTCTTGATTAGCATCAGACAAAGTATCCCATTTGGGAGTGCCTATAAAATGACATTTACCGACGATTTGTTGAGTGTGAATGTGGCCCGAAATAATCTGTTCTTGGGGGATTTTATTTAAATCTATTCCGTCCTCTGCATAAAATCCATTATCATAAGTAGACCCTAAAAACGTTTGATGGGCTATTAGTGTTTTTTGAGCACCCTGTTGATACAATTTATTGGCCGCTTCTATAAATTTATCATTATCAAACACAAACGAAATATAACCAATATTATCGATTATTCTAGGCGTATCTATTAATGTAACATCCTTGTATGGCTTAAAAATATCTAAAGAACTCATATGGGTTAGCTCTTTAGATCCAGGAATGTCATGATTACCGCACAAAGTCAATATCTTAATATTGTTTTCTAATATAGTATTAAAAGCATTAATCCAAAAATTCTCTACCTCAATACGCTTAACGGCATGGGTATGAAATAAATCCCCCATAAACTCGATACGATCCACCTTGTATTCTAATGCCTTTTGAACAATAAAATCAATTAATTTTTTAGAATCGGATAGATTTCTAACTGTACAGTGGGGGTCACCTACTCTGATTAATTTAATCATCTAGTATGTCTTGGGCTGTAAACAAGCCAAATAAAATCTTTCATCGTATATAGATTCTATATTTATATCAATATCTTTCATATTTTTATTTTTTTCAAAATCCCGATACATTTCTTTAAAATAAATTTGTTTAATATTGCTTTGGTACAATAGTCTGGAACAATTTACACAAGGCGAAAGGGTACAAAACACAAAACACTCATCAGAGGATATACCATGTATCGCGCAATTACAAATTAAATTAGCTTCCGCATGAATAATGTATTTATATTTATCCGGCCTTGTTTTGGGCAAAACATCATCAGAACCGCCGCGAATAAAGCCGTTATATCCACTACTGACTACGGCTCCTGTTTTATTTTTTATCAATAATGCCGCCACCTTAGTCTGTTCGTCCGGAGACTGATCCGCAATAGCAAGGGCTTGTTTGTAGTAAGATTCTAATTTTTTTAGTTTCATTTGTTCTTTATCATAACCAAAAAAATCGGTTCTGCTAGTATGAATTCTTCACCTATAGCGTCTGACGAATATGTCTTTTTGGCCCAATCTTCTGAATACAACCGCTCTTCCTTAAAATAGGCAATCTGATCCTTTTCGACAGTTACAGACGTATTGCCCAACACAAAACACCCATCAGCTAAAATCCTTAATCCTATTAGTTGTTTCTTCTGTTTAACGGTAGAAAATCCATTGCTTATCTGGCCTTCTATTTTGTGTGTTTTTTTATAAGGTTCTGTTATAAGCCTATTATAACTTACAATTTTCATAAATCTACTCCTTTTAATTTTAAAATCTTTCTTTCTATAATTGATAAATTCTTACTGCCATTGTAAACCTTTTTGATTAAATCATCCTTAATTAGCATTTCTTCTGCATTCTCTTCGTTTGATTGAGAAATGTCGTACAAACTTAATACTTTATTCTCACTCTTTGATTCGGTCATTACGCTAGTATATGCAGAACCGTTCATCAATGTTCTTAAATAAACTTCAGTAATAGGTAATTTAGGTACGGCCTTCCCTTCTTCTTTTTCTTTTAAAAAGGATTCGTTAACCGCCTGTACAATCTCATTAATATTTTCTAACCTCATGCGGTGTTTTAAAGAATTAGCCCTATATAAGATTTTTTTCTCAGTCGGATATAACCTTAAAAAGGTTTTGGAATATTCAGAAATCATGTATCCAACCATTCTACCGATACATACACTCCTCCAAACTTTAGTATAACTGCCTACATATTTATCTATACCACTGATTAATCCACGAGTACATATATCAATAAAGTCCATTAACGTAAATTCTTTTTTAGGCGTTTTCCTATAAAATAATTTAGCCCTATTGACAGCTAATGGTAGATTGTTTTCTATTAAGATTCGTCTAGTTTCTAAAAATTGTAAATAAATTTTATTTGTTTTGGCAGGAAGATAACCCCTCCAACTCTTAACTATAAAATTAATTAGTTGATAATTAATATGAAACGTCATTAACAATTCTATGTCATTGTTTTTAATAGCCTTATTGATTTTAGAATTAAAAACATCAATTTTTTCCCTAAAATAAGGTTTGGCATTTAATATGTTGCCATTTTCTACTGTAATAAAATAAATAAATTTTTTATAGACATGTTTAGCTTGTTCGTATTTTTGAATAGACAATCTAAATCGTTCTTCTAAATCCATTAGAAGTTCCACTTGTTCTTTCTGATCGCCTATCAGTCCATCGTTAGCTATTAACGCATTATTAATTCTTACAGCTAATTTTCTAAATCTGTCATCGTAACTATAGCCCATAACCCTTATATACCATATATACTCAATAAAAGTTAAAAAAAGTTAATAAAGGTTAAAAAAAGTTAATAAAGGTTAAAAAAAGTTAATAAGGGTTAAAAAAAGTTAACCATACCGCCCGTTTTGTTATAAAATTTTATTCTTTTAAATAATTGCCTATTTAGCATAGGCACATTTTTTAATTTAAAGTCATATATAGTACAAAAGGGTTTAGGGTTATGAAATTGTTTATATTTAGATTTTTCTAATTTTCTGGTAGATCTGCCCATTGCACCCTGTTTTGTGACAATTTCAGACCCGCCCCCCATCCAATTAATAGTATTATGTGTTGGATATAGATTCGTTCCTGTAGAGATAGCCCTTGTTCCTATTAGCACCCTTGTTTCGCCCTTATTGAACTTATCTACTTCATCCTGTAGTTTTACCTTATTTAATCCAAATACGGCGGCTTCTCTTTTGGGTGAAGCGTGAACATAACCCATAGGTGCCGTTATCAACGGTACAAGCAATTGTATTTGTGTTAATTCTTCAACCAAAATTAAGGTAGATTGTTGCTTAATACGCCAATTGGCATTTGTAATATTAGCAATTAATTTTGCCAATTCAAAATTATATAAAAAATGTACTCTTTTACATTGCATAGCGTCTTTAATCGTTCTATTGTCTGGAGAATGGATCGTTAAAATATTAAATCTTAAAGGACAAAGATATTTTTCATTTATGGCCCTTTTAATGGTCATGTTTAAAACATTTTTACCAATAATAGATTGTAAAACCTTTTCGGTTCCGTCGTTTCTTGTTTGTGTAGCCGATACAAAAAACCTATAAGGAACACTTTTAAATACCCCGTGACAAACTTTTTCTAGTTGTTCGGAAGCAAAGGAGTGGGATTCATCTACTTCCAGTACCTGAATATTTTTAAAAAAATTATATTCTTTGGTGTTTGGTTTAAGCATAGTTAGGGATTTACCAATACAAACCGTGACGGATTTCCCTATGTCTTTTTTTCCATCTCCATATCCGCCTACATATTCTTTACCTAAATGGTATTGAAATGTTTTTAACAATTCATTAAAAATAGATTTACTGGGAGTAACTATAGCGGTAGAAAGTCCGGTTTGCTGGGCCAACATTAATAATACTAAAGATTTTCCGGCTCCAGTAGGCAAATCAATATTTCCATGTTTTTGTTTTAAAAGTTTTTTAACCGATTCTGTTTGATAAGAGTACGGTCTAAATTCTAAAGGACGCTTCCATTTAATTTCTTTAAAATTTGGATATTCAATCCCGTTATACTGTTTGTATTGGATACCCTTTATATACGGAATTAATCCCGGCCTAATATAAAAGCTTTCATTTTCTTTTTCTATTAAGCATCTAGATAGTTTTGATTGTAAATATAATAATTTATCATTCCAACCAGAAGGATTTCGTCTTTTCCACCATCTGGCCTCTTTGTGTTTTTTTATTTGATATGCTATACTACTGTTTATATAAGTAAATTGATCCTTTAATGATTGAATCTCTTTATCATTAAAATTATTTATTATAGCTCTTGTTGCCGTAATTATATTTATATCCATAGACATATTATACCACAAGGTAATCTTTATATAGTGGAAATGATATCTATATTATTAAAATTATTGAGATTTATTATGAATAAAAAAAACTACAAAATAAAAAAAATAGAAATTTTAAGAGATCCTTCTACTAAAAAACGTAGAGATATTGAATACAAAACCCAATACACTCAAGAAATTAGTGATAATATCGACATTTTGTTAAATGTAATGAACAAATTGCGTAACAAATATGGCCATCCTATGATAGTCTCATCGGGATGGCGTCCTCCTACATTTAATGCCAAAGTGCCGGGTGCCGCTACGCATTCTAAACATACACAAGGGCTGGCTGTTGATATTCGTGATTTAGATGGAAAACTAAGAAGATGGGTATTAAATAATTTAGACTTTATTGCTCAAATAGGATTGTATATGGAGGATTTTAGGTGGACATCAGGCTGGGTTCATTTCCAATGTGTAGGACCACGCTCGAAACATAGAATTTTTATTCCATATAATCCTAAAACGCATCCGCCATTAGTTCCTAATGTATGGGATGGAAAATATGATAGAGAAAAACTAGATTATTAAATCTAATATTATCTTAACATCTTTTATATAAATCTAAATTAACATAAAGATTTACACCCGATAAAGCAGATGTATTGGTGTAACTGACACGCAAGTATAAACCGGCAACCGATAATTGAGGGGTGAATATGTTCTTGGTAAAAATAAGTCCACCATTGATGGTAGGCGTAACCCAAGCCTTTTCGACCAGTATTTTAATTAAATGGTTTGCCCCTAATCCGAGTAGATTATCTTTATCAACTAATTGTATTTGTATATAATCCCCTAAAAGAGCGTTATCGGAAATAAAATTAATTCCCCTAAGTAAATAAGTATCGTCTAATGGATAATCGTATGTAGTGGTACTATCTGCATGGGCGGTAAAATTAAAAGCCTTAGCGTACATTTTCAAATCATCGTCTGCTAATGTTAAGGCAGTATATTGAACAGGATGGGTATTGATACTAAGCGTTTCTTTATAATTGGTTTCAAAATCGTTTTGTTCTATTCCGGCAGGAGTACGCTTAGTAATTTCCGTATATAAAGTAAAAAGACTGTCTAAAATAGCCACAATATAAGAAGTGTCCGTTTCTATGTATTGCATAGGAATGTTCCTAGTCGAGGCAGAAGATTTTAGAGCGCTCCAGGTTACTCTTAAGGGATTAATCATAAACCACCGTAAAATCTCCAGTAGCGCTATTCGCTACCATAGTTAATCCGTTACTAAAATCTAAGTCGTATGCTATTGTACCTATATTAGCTGTAAGCGACAATACCGCTATAATATTACCTGAATCGGTTATATTGTCATAAAATGTAATTTTTGCATTTGTAGTCCCTAAACTATTAATAACTACTTTTCTTAGGGTTCCGGCTCCAACTGCAATTATAGTAGGAGCGTTAGGGGTAGCGAACCCACCAGATAACATAGCAGATTCTACTTTAAATGTAGCAATTCCAGCAAATATATTAGAAGTTTTATCGTCCGTTCCGGTAGCCGCATAAACTCCAGTAGATGCAACATACTTTTCTTCCATAAAGGAACTTAATCGTCCGTGTGATCCACTAGCATTAACAGAAGCAAGAGATGTCCAACTTGTTCCGGCCACTAAGGTACTATGATTATTTGAAATATCCGAAGCGACCCCAACTAATAATTCTTGACCTTGGGTTGTAGGGGCGGTCAATCCGCTATCAAAGGAATTAGTGCTACTATTTAATGCTATTGCGGTTTGATCTAGAGCGCCTGTCGTTTTAATATTACTATATTCTGCTATAATCAGGCTCATTTTTGCATTGGAAGCGGGAGTTATAGTGATAGAATCTACGGTTGCGGCTGTATTTTCTACATAATAAATATATGAATAATTCGTACCATCGTTAATGGAGGTAGCCAACGAATAAGTTTGAGATAAACTATCGGTTATTGTAGAAAGACTTTTTTTCATTACGGTAACAAATACAACTATAAGATGTCCGGCAATAGTTGGGCTAATATTGACAGATAAACTCAATTCCCTCCCTGCAGTAGCCATCCCGTTTATCTGTACTAAAGATGTATAAATAGGATGAAAATATCTAGGTCTAGCATTTGCCTCACCATATCTTGCAATACACGAATCAATCATGTATAAGGTAGTATCGGTCGCACCCCCACCCGAATTAGTATTTTCAAATCCTAGTTTATGGTGAGCGGTAGCAGATAGGGCCGTAGTTTTAGATATATATTCGTGTATTAAATTACCATCCTGGAAAAAAGGGCTGATCGGGTAGTATATTGTATTTCATAAGTATGAAATTTAGTATCAAGAAGAAATCTATATGAACCATTAAAATTAGTAATAATAGTGTCAATACCAGCCGAACGTATACCTATTTGAAAACCACCACCGTCTATTTGAAAAAACAGACCATTATCAGAATCGTATGCTCCCCACCGTCTAATATTGTTTGCAACCGATGTGTGCTGTAACCTTACAGCCGCCAAAAAAGCATTGACTGTTCCCGGAATAAATCTAGCTCTAGATTTAGAATACAAACTAGAAGAAGAGTTGGCTGTACTGCCCGTAGCCAACGCATCCATACCGCCGCCGACTACATTGGTTCCGCTACCCGTAGTGGTAGCAGTCCACATATTGGTATCTAACAAAGATTCGTCTTGGGTATTCCCAATTAACATTAAAGAATTTGCAGTTCTAATTTCGTTTCTTGAATCGATATTTAAATATTGTCCAGTTTGAGGGTCTTCTAAGGTCTCTTTTGTAGAGGTAACACCCGCACCCCAACATGCTGTATGTATAATAAGGTCAGTAGAGTCAGAAGACGTTTTATTTACATCTACGGTTATAGGTAAATTAGGGTTAGTAACACTGGGGATGGTAGAAGAATTAGGCTGTCTAATCATATGGAAAGGCAGCCAACTCCCATCCGGCGACATTATTTCAAATATAATTGGAGCAGACCCCAACCATCCAAAACGAATTCTCCAAATATTTAATTGAGCTAAATCTACCGATTCAGGTACGCCATTACGAGTAAATAAAGAACCGCTTAATCCGGTGAGTGTGTCCGTATTCCAGTTAGTTCTATTAACGAAAGTGTCTATTCCTCCATTTCTAATAGTAATGCCAAAATCGGTACCATTGTATCCAACAATAAAACCATTAGAATCATCATATAGTCCTATTCTTTGATAAGAAGAAGCAGAAGTAGGGGCGGTGAAGGCAGCAGTAAAATGAGCAAAAACTTCATAACCGGCAGAATAAGCGGTAGTTTGAGCAGAAACCCCCTTAGCCTGTGCTGTTACTGAAGTTCCGGTAGAAAAATGAGCAGAACCATTTGAAATAATGCCCGTTCCGCTACTAGTAGTAGATAGATTAATAATAGAATTCAAATCACCCCTAAAAAGCCGTTCATCAATTTGAAGTCGTCTTGTGGCTGTAATTTGAGCACCAAAAATATCTAAACTACCTGAAGGGAGTTGATTATTAGTAATCAATTTCCCTTTTGGGTCTATTTGCAAAGAAGCCTGTTGTTGATTAGATAGGGTTGGTAATTGATTATTATATTGAGCGCCTATTAAAGCAGACTTAACAGCCGCAGTTCCAGGCGAAACCGACCCCTCTATTGCTATTAAATCCGTATCTAATTGTATTAAATCGTTGTGGGTTGTAGAATCGGAAACTTGAAGTTCATTGTTAGAGGTAATGTTTGCTTCGTGATTCTGATCGCCGATTCTAATAGAATCATGAACATCGCCTGCATTAGGCGAATTATCTTTAGAATCTAATTGAACAGATAAATTAGCGTTAACGGTTTCTATATTAATAGAACCGTCTGATAATTGAACAGGAAGAGGGTTTTTTGTATTATAGGGATTACCAATATAATCGACTAGCATATTTCTCAATGCTAAAACAGGTTCGTGTTCAAAACATGCTTGTATTATATCGTCTAATTTTTTATGTGGTTTAGCCTGTTCACTGATTTTTATATAAGCTAAATCTGCAGTCGTATAAGTAGATAAATCTGTACGTTCGTTCTTGTTATGATTACCGCTGGGGTTGTTTTGAATCGAACCTAGATACAATGTAGTTAAAGATGTAACGGATTTTACTTCTAAACTAATAGGAGAGATAGAATTAGAGGCTATCGTTACTCTCTGCCCCACTCTAAACTTTTCCGTCGATGATATCGTAACTAAACCATTAGCACCACCATCGGCAATAAAAGAAATAGAAGAACTACCATTCCAAAATCCTTCTTTTGCCATCACCACCAGCCTACTAGTTTAGTTATCAAAGATAAAACAGACGAAATAGCTATTATAATACTACACCACCATAAATACTTTTGACGAAATCGTTTAGTGGATTTACTTGGCCGCTCCAATTGATCGATTTTATTATTATTATTTTTTATATTAGTATTAGCTTCTTTTTGAAGAATATCTAAAACTTCTATCTTACTAATATATTTAGAGATATTTGTAGAATTATTATGAGCGTCTTGGGATATTTTTTTTAAATCATCGGATAGATGATCTAAGGAAACACTTTGATAGGTTAACTCTTTTGTGTGCTGCAGAAGCACGTCATTTTGTTTTTGCTGATCTTCTCTAAGCTCCTTAAGAAGATCATATACAACCTTTTCATCCATTTACTTCTCATCAGATAAAAGTTTTGTACTTTTGGTTTTCAAGGTCGGGCTACAACCATTAGCTTGAATATGATTATTTAACTTTTTACACAAAGAAAGAATTTTAATTTCTAATTCTGATAGTTCTTCGTCTTCTAATGCTTTTGCATTTTTTTTATTTGTTAGTTTTTTTTTGATGGCCTTTATCAGTTGCATGAGGTTCCTCTTGTTCAATTATAAAATCTTCTAATATTTCTTCTAGCATGTTCACTTGTAACAAAATATGTCTTATCTTTTTTCTATCTATCTGAGCTTGTCTTTCAGAACTCATTAATACAATTGACGCCTGAGTACCCGCGAAATAACTAAGCCATAAATTCCATTTTATAAAATCTGCACTGTCTATATGTAAAATACCCAATAGATGTAAGCCTATCCATATTACCATGCTTAGGGTATAAAGAAAAATAAAAGTCCAGGTTCCGACAAACTTTGATATAGTGTCCGATAATCTTATTCCTAATGGTTCTTTTTTCACTTATACATACCATATCAATTAAGGTAAATTAACCGCATCAGATTCGTCTTGAGGGCCTTCTTCGTCATTGGCATGGGTTCCCATATAAGTAACTTGAATTTTAGAAGTAGTCTTAGCGTTTGCTCCTGTAGAATAATTAATCGGAATACAATTGTGAACCGTTAAAATAGGCGTATCGTCTGTAGACTGTCTATCAACCATTACTAGTGTAATGCTTTCTAACTGAAGCAAATCTTGCAGCTTAGGTACTTTAGGTAGTTTATGACCACCATTACCAATAATTCTAAATCCAGAACAATTGGCAGTAACCGCTTCATATGATGTCTGTGCAATTTCTGCAGGAGAATATCTTCCTAAAATATGAATCGGTTCGGCACCGATATTAATTGTATAAGTACATGTATCAAATAATCCTACCAGTACATGATCTACAAAGATCTTAGCTCTAGCGCCTGTAAAAACTTTAGCTTTAGTTGCCATCTATTCCTCCAAAATTAAGCTGCACTTTGTACTTCACTAATTTGTATATTAATTGGTATAAAATATATAGAAGTGGTTAATTTAATCTCTACCCCAACCGACATAATAGGTCCACTAATGGATATTTTTGCGTTTGTATAACCAAGTGGCGCATCCGAAGACGCACTAATTAGTTTTTGTTGTTTATACGCGAACATTTTAGAATCCAAAAATGATAATCCAGTAGAAGCGTCTACATCAGCAAGTGATTGGCCAGTAAAGGCGGTCTGAAAACTGGCTGTAAGATCAAGAGCAACCAAATCTGCAGCATACATGGCCTGTAAAGAATTATAAACAAAATTTGTATCAATCCCATATGTAGTTTGATCAGATACCCATTTATTACCTACTACATCTTTTTCAAGAATTAACAAACCAGCATCTAATGCATCCTCAATGTCGCCAACCGATCCAGAATCAAAACCCGTTGGATCTTGAAATGAGATAACATTAGCAAATTTATTTACAATAGATTTGTAGAAACCGGCGGCTTGCATTCCGGCGGCAATGACGGCGGTATACCATGGTAGATAATTTACCACATTACCCGTAGAACTTACTTGAGTAGATCTTTGAGGTGTTAAAGAAATTCGAGCGTGTGCTAAGGTACTGGCTTTTGATTTAGTTTCACTATAGGTGCCCCAATAACTAAGAATGCCCAAACGGTGTCTTTTGATCTTAGCGGTACTCATCTTAAGTATATGTGATTTGATCAGGGCATGAATGGCATCAATAGTATAAGCAGAAGAACTATCTGTTAAACCATCCGCGATATCATCAGTAGCATTTCTTGAAAACAAAGGTACGACAAAATTTACATTAATAGTTTCGAGATCACTTACAGCATTAACAACGTCTGCAGATATGGTAGAACCGGTTGTCCCACCACCTAAAAAGATAGCGCTGGAAGCAACATCAGGTAAGCCAACCACACCAACTTCAGGTATAAAATCTAGTACCGTACTCTGTCCTAGTTTAACGATAGTATTATAATTGGCCTTTTTTATACGCCCCGATTCTAACTCCATACCTGTAGAACAAATCCCAATACTCGTAACATCATCTAGATGAACAGGGGAAAGTTGAGTAGAACCCGATTCTGCCGTAGCTGAATATCCGGTCTGACTATTTATATAATCAGCTAAATCTTTCATAGTATTGTATTGCGTTAGGTCGATAGACAGATTGCTTCCAGAGCCCCCTGTAACGGTTGTAGTAAGAGTACCGTCTGTAACAGTTACCGTAGCCGTAGTTCCGACATAGCCCATACTTAGGGCTACATCGGCGGATATAATAAAAGATTCATTAACGCCCGTATCAGACCGATTAATATCTACTTGTATTTCAGGTTCTGCACTGGAAGTAATTAACCCCTCTACCAAACTCAGTAAGACCAAATCCCCAGCACTAGAATCAATTAATTCAATTGACTTACTACTGCCCTTAGAATTAGCAGAAGCGTCGGTATCATAAGAGATTTTAATACTATCGGTTGCAGCACCTGCAACAACAGAAACGCCACTAGGCATTAAGCCATTTAATTCTGTAATTAAGGCACTAACATCACCATGACTGCCGGTACCAAGTGTAATTACATCTTCTGTGCCTCCGTCTACTCGCATAGTAAATGAAGCCCCATCAAGAACCGCACCAAAATTAGCAATTGTACCGCTTTCAACAGAAGGGGCCACTTCAGATACCGACTGAGAGACTAAATAGTTATATTTGTTTCCATCTGTACCCCAATTTTTATCCTTTAGAGTACCGTAAGCGGTCGCTAAAACAGCAGAAGCCTGTGTTCCCTTATTAGTTTTTGCAATATAAACCCTATTAACGGACCCTGTAATATTAGAATCTGAACTAGGAGAAGATAGTGCACGCATCGCATCTACAATTGGACCGCTGATGTATTTAGAAACAACACGATCTAACTGATCAGGGGTATAAAAATTATCCCTAAGAGAATCCCCACCTACAGAATCAACTCCGCCAACAGCAGCTCCGCCTTTTGCTTCGCCGACGATAACTATATTGCCTGAGATGGCGGTTCCAAGCGGTGAAGATTTGACCTTCGCATCAAAATATGCACCCGGTACGTTTGTATTAATAAATGAAGTACTAATTCGTTGAGCCATTTACTTTCTCTTCTCCCTTAGATTTTATATCCGAAGTGTTTAATGCCTTCATCAAATTTATCTTTATGATCAAAGCCCATCGCCCTTAAATGTAACCAAATAACTTCTTCTAAAGAAGAATCTAATTTAAGTTTTCTTTTAAGTCGGATAAAATAAGACTTAAATTCTTTTCTATTGTTTCTTTCTTTTGAAGAATTATGTTTTTTCATTATTTCTTTTTTCTTTTTGTTTTTTTACGCATTAAAAACTTTTTAAGTTTTTTAGAGGGCTTAACTTTAACCTGCATATGTTGAACTTCTCCAACACGGTCCATATCATCAGGAACAATATCATTCTCCTTAACACGTTCACCATCTTCTGATTTTTTATAATGATGAACATATTTAGCGTTTATTTTCCCTGCAATTTTGTTTGCTGACTTTTTAGAATATCCCTGATTCCGTAAATGACGGACCATCGAATCCCAACTTTTATCCAGTTTAGACTTTACGATCTTGTGTCCTTCTTTACGTTCACTATCTTTGTGAGATAACATATGATCTTCTACATCATGCTCAATCTGTTCGCCCAATTTAGCATCCGCTTTGGCATCAGGATTTGCCTTTTCTATGTTTTCAGACTTTTTACTACGTCCTGCGTGAGAAGCCGCGCAAACAGCATGGGCCGCACCTACTTTGGTTTGTCCCTTGCGTGGTTTAAACCCCTTTTTAGCCTTTACTTCTTTAACACAACGTTCATAGGTTTCCGGATCAGCATCCTTGGGGGTACCCTGTTTCTTAGATAAAGAAGATTTTTTCATTTGAGTTTTTTTGGCTCTAAGCGCCCTCATTACATCATCCTGTTTATCTTTAGGCACTTCCTTTAACACATCATTAAGTTTTTCTGGACCCATAATCCGTTTAACCCATTTATGAACTTGACTATCAGATTCTTCTTCAGATTTATTCATTTTTGGCTTTGTTGCGTTTTCGATAATTTTTCTCGGACCGTTTTCTGACATTTCTTTAGTCGTATTTGAATTATCTTCAGTATGTTGGGCAATCTTGCTGCCTATTTTAGGGCTAGATTTTTCTTCTTCTTTTTCTTTTTCTTTTTCTTCTTCTTCTTCTTCGCCCATCTCATGTCCGTCTTTGGATTCTTGAGAGTGTTTTGAAGATTTCTTTTTAGACCTACGTTTTTCGTCTTCTTTGTAGTCGTCCTCTATACCGGCGTCTGCAAGAAAATCTGGACAATCGGCATCTTCATTATTTAGCTCATCGCCAAGTTCAACCTCATGCGACGTATTGTGTTTAGCTAATTTACTGTCCTTGAGCATTTCACGGGTTTTCTTTAAAACCCTTAGTGCAGCCTGTTGTGGAGTATAAAATTTATCTGTCATATAAATTCCTTATATCTTTATACTTTAAAGATTGGTATTATTTTTTATTTATCCACCAGTATTAAATAATCCCGGAATTGGTTCGCCCTTTTTACATTTTTTTCTTTTATTTATAAATTTTTTAAGCTTTTTTATGCCTTTTGTTTTGTTTTTGTACATAACATGGCGTTTTTGAGCAGGAATTTGATTCGGATCAACAGAGGCTTCATCATCAGGGTCCAAAATATCATCTACTATTTCTTGACTTAGTTGTTTATTTTTAATGTTTTTCAATATAGTTTTATAAATAGCCTTTTTAAGCTCCCTAGCTACATCCCTATTATTATAAAATTTTTGATTTTGTTTTTTCATAAGTGTTTAAAATCAAAGATTGTTATTCACCGTCGATAGTTGTCCACAAAGAATCTTCTTGATCATATTCTTCTGGAGCCTTTTTACTAATGATTTTAATGCCTTGTTTAAAGGTACTAGTTGAATCAGGATCTGAAATGTCTATCCCTTCGATAAAACGACGTGGTGCCTTTACCCAGCTTTCTTCGGCCTGCCCTCTTATCGTAATCCATCTCGAAAAAACGTTTTCTACATCAAAATCGTTGTTTTTTAAAATATCAGTAGAAGCTAATCTAGATAATTGAAAGTTATTATATTCTAATAGGGATTCTCTATATCTATAAAGCGTATATTTTACTACACTATGTAAAAATATGAGAGTACTAACGTCCCCATGTACATGACATCCTATGTTATACTCTTCTTGTGATATCGCCCTTTCACGTCTAGCTCTATAAATCTGAAACTGAGGGATAATGCCTATTTTTCCATTAGGTAATTCAGAATTTATTTCAATTTTAAATCCATTATCTCCTGCTTTCCCGGATATGATGAACCCATTACCCGTTTGCGGATCTATAACTACCATTCCCTGATCTATATATTTATAATCCTTGATATCTGTAGGAACTTCTACAATTCCAGTAGCTTTATCGTAAGATATTGGATTAAAAGGGGGGATAATATATTTAATTGTTTTACCTATGTCCGAAGGAGTATAATCTTCGGTCATAATCGAAGTATCACCCAGAGTGGCCAATTCATCATCTTCACGGGAAGGAGCAATAGAAACCGTTATACACGGATATTCTAATTTATCTATACGGTGGTGCATATAAACCGGAATTTTATTATTAAGGATGAACTCTTTGGCTTTAAATATTTCTTCTTTTCCGTATATTTTGTTTAAAATAGGATTAATAAGTAAAGAACTAAATACATCTTCTATAATCCATGGATTTTTACGCATGTCTTCAAGGCCAAGTTCTATGGCCGTCTTAATAATCAAATCTCCTTGAAAAATACCCGTAATATCCCAAGACATCTATTAATCTCGTCTGTATTTAGCGTACATGGCAGGTAAAATCTCTTTTTCCCATGTGTGCATGGCCCATTCAAACGCCTGATCTAAAAATCTTTTACCCTTCATCCCCGGATGAAACCATAGACCTTCTGCTCTATGCTTTTCTGTAATTATTCGGAATGTCATTATATCTCTTCTTGCACCATTCAATGTTTGATGCTGATAAACGCTCACCCCATAAGTTGCGGGGGTTTTATGAAAAGGTTTTAATTTAGCACTTTCAATATTTAAGGTATGCAATCTACCTAATCTAGGAGAACCGTCAGGGTTTTTTTCTATTTTATTCCAAACGATACCTGCCTGCCTCAATCCTTGTTTTATTTCATTGGCTAAACGTTGAGCTTTAGTCGATTGCTGTGAAGGATTTGTACTGTGCTTAAAGGGAATAATTGCATATTTTACACCCTTTTTGCTATATCTAGCGGATTTTCCATTTAAAAGCTCATCCATGAACCCTGATTTTCTTCCTTCTTCAATAAACAAAGCCGGTTCTTTAAGTGAAACAATCCATAAATTTGGAGTAGGGTTGTCAAACTCTACATTTTCCATATATTTTTGTGATAAGGATTTAAGGTTATCGCTAGCTAATTCTAATACTTTAGCATGGGTCATTGATGCTAAATTTTCAACACTTTTGGTAATATCAGATTTCGCCTGTTTTTTAATGTCTTGAAAATGGCTTAACACTTCGTTAACATTTATATCAAATTTTAAATCAGACATTATCTATACTTTTCCAGTATGCGGTTTATGACTAGGCGTTTTAAATTCAGTTTCGCCTATAGATTTTTGGCTGTTTGATAACTTTTTCCATTCAGTCTGACCCGTAGAAGGATTTACAGTTTTAACCCTATTATTTCTTACCGTACCGACAGGTACACGCTTTCTAGAGGTAGACTTAGTGGGCGTCCGACTTAATTTGGTTCCTATAGTTTGTTGGGGGGTAAATGGGATTTTTTTTTTATCTTGGCCGCTTTGATCTTCTGATCCTTGTTGGCCTTCGCTATTAACCGAATAGCCCAATTTTTTACCCATTACTATCATAGATCTAAGCATAGTAATTAAAGCAGTATACAACTCGGGGTTTTGTTCTTGAGCAGACTCTAATGTAGATTTGTTTTGTTTGAAAATTTCTAGAGCATTAGCTATGTCTTCTCTTAAAGAGGTTTCCGATTCATCTTCCGAATTAGGCAGACCAGAATCTTCTGTATTCTCATCTTCTTCAGACATATGAGAATGAATACGATTTGTTAAGTCATTCTCTTCATTAGGCATTTCTTCTACATCCGATAATTCATGAATTTCATGATAAAGGCCGTCTTCTTCGTCCTGTCCTTCTGATTCTTTATTGGCTGTAAGATCTACATCACCCTCTTCATCCGCTTGATTTGTTTCAACAGGGGCTTCTTCGTTATTTTCTACAACAGGAACTTCAACTTCTTGTTCTTCTTCAGCGGGTTCTTCTTCTATAATCGAAGGTTCAGCTTCTTCTTGTTCTTCTTCTATAATCGAAGGTTCAGCTTCTTCTTGTTCTTCTTCTATAATCGAAGGTTC
>Ga0114931_10004413_pt1 | contig 17554 bp, 11 predicted proteins | sample 2SBtaG_FD_89579 | JGI IMG/M metagenome (GOLD analysis project Ga0114931, IMG submission 89579) | Deep subsurface microbial communities from Kolumbo volcano to uncover new lineages of life (NeLLi) - 2SBTROV14_V59a metaG | ecosystem: Environmental > Aquatic > Marine > Volcanic | place: Kolumbo...
CCGGCGGCCGCGCGCTGCTGGTCGGCGGCGGCGTGCGCGACCACCTCCTCGGACGCCGCCTGAAGAACTGGGACGTCGAGGTCCACGCCGTACCCGAAGAGGACATGGCCGCGCTCCTGCGCCAGATGGGAAAGGTCAGCGCCGTGGGCCGATCCTTCGGCGTGTACAAGCTCGTCCGGGGCGACGTCGAGGTCGATGTGTCCCTGCCGCGCCGGGACAGCAAGGTCGGGCCCGGCCACCGCGGGATCCTCGTCGAGGGCGACCCGTACATGGGTCCCCGGGAGGCCTCCCGCCGGCGAGACCTCACGGTGAACGCGATCATGCTCGACATCCGCACCGGCGAGATCCTCGACCCCTGGGACGGGCTCGAGGATCTCGCGGCCGGACGGCTCCGCGCGGTGGACGCGGCCACCTTCCTCGAAGATCCGCTCCGCGCGCTGCGGGTGGTACAGTTTGCTGCCCGCCTGCGCATGACCCCGGACGCCGACCTGATCGCCTTGTGCCGGCGCGCCGACCTGCACGAGCTACCCGCGGAGCGCATCCAGGACGAGTGGCGGAAGCTGTTGCTGGGTGCGGAGGCTCCCTCGGTGGGCCTCGCGATCGCGCGGGACACCGAGTTACTCGCCCGCGTGTTCCCCGAAGCCGCCACCCACGATCACCCCGACGTGGATGGCGCGCTCGACCGGATGGCGCGCAGCGACCTCGTACCCGAGGGACGGCGCTATGCCGCGATGATCGCCGCCTGGCTGCACCGCGCGCCGGCCCCGGCGGTCGAGGCCACCCTCGACCGGCTGTGGATCCACAAGTGGCACCACTACCCGGTCCGTGACCGGGTGCTCGCCGCGGTGGCCCACTGGCGCGAGGCTCCGACCGACGACGCCGCCCTGCGGCACCTGTCCACCCGGACCGAGGTGGAGCTCACCCTGCGGGTGCGGTGGGCGGTGCTCGGCGAGCCCGCGGCCTTGGAGCAACTGGAGCGAGCCCGAGCCCTCGGATGCGACCACGAGGCTCCCGCGCGCCTGCTCCTCGGCCGTCACCTCGGCAGCGTCGGCGTGCCCCCCGGCCCAGCGATGGGCGAGGTGCTCGACCACGTGTACGGGCTTCAGCTCGACGGAACCGTCACCACCCGGACCGAGGCGCTCGCAGCGGCGCGCCGCTGGTGGCGCGCGGCCCGGGATCGCGGATCCTGAGTCCCCGTCGTCCGAAGTCGGACGTCTGGGGCCAGGAGGCGCCCGGCTCGGGTCAGTAGCTGCCGGCGGTCGGCGTGTCGGCCGGGTTGCCGCAGAGGCAGCGCGACGCCGGGTCCGTGCAGTCCTTCTGCTCGGCCTCGGTCTGGCAGAAGGCCGCGAGGTCCGAGTTCTGGTTGCAGAAGGTCTGCTCGAAGTCGACCGACCCGGGCCGCGACGGCACCGCGTCCGCTCCCATCCACGGCCCGGAGCCCTGGGCGTCGTCCGTGGTGGACTCGCCCTCGATCAGGCACTCCTGGCCGGGCACGTTCTGCTCGTCGAAGGGCAGGACGTTCTGCTGGAGCGTCTCGCAGTCCCCGTTGGTCACGAGCAGCCCGTAGCTGAGCACGCTGTCGTCGAGCGGGGTGCTCCAGCTCTCGAGCAGCACCATGTAGCTCACGCCCGTCTGGGTGGCGTGCAGGGTGCAGTGCTCGGGCGCGCCACGTCCGGCGTGCCCTCCCGAGGCGGCCAGCATGGTCGGGATCGTGCACTCGTTGAGCGCCACGTTGACCGGGTTGCCGAGGCTGTCCTCGTAGCGCACCGAGAAGTCGCCGACGCGCTCGCCGGGCGAACCGTTGTAGTACACGGCGAGTCCGGCGGACAGGTCGAGATCCCCGTCGTCGTAGACATTGTCGGGGTAGGCGTACCGCGTCCGTGGGCGCGTCGCGGCAACCGCCTGGTTCCAGTAGACCAGCTCCGGATCGACCCACAGGCAGACGTCGCCACCCGTGCCGGTGAAGCTGAAGGTGACGCCGCCAGGCTCCGGCGTGCCGGTCGGGCCAACCTCGCCGTAGATGACGTTCTGATCGGCCTGGGTGGGGGTGTTCACGTCGGCCGGGACGACCTCGCCCAGGTGCACGACGCCGGGAACCCCCGGCACCTCGGAGGCGAACAGCCAGTCCCCGCTGTAGTCGCACGCCGTCGCGGCGAGGAGCAGGGTGCAGACGGTGGCGAGCTTGAAGGAACGCATCAGAACTCCACCGGATAGTCGAGGTCGATCTCGTGGACCTCGTCAGGGCTCTTCCAGACGTAGGGATCGTCCGAGCCGGTCGGGTCGGCCGAGGGGACCCAGTCGCCGGTGCCGATGTACTGGGAGGGACGGTTCAGAACGTCGCGGTACTGCCGGCCCGCGAAGAAGTCCTGGTTGTAGTAGATGATGTTGTCACCATCGTTCGGATCGCAGCTCGAGAACTTGTACTCGGTCTGCGAGGGCGCATCCTCCCACGCCCACATGGAGAAGCCGTCGTACCACTGCTGCTGCCAGATGGTGAAGTCGGCCTCCCACTTACCGTCGTTCCGCTGCGTGAAGTCCAGGTCCAGCGCATCGACCTTGCCATCACCGTTCTTGTCCTTCGTGGCGGTGACGCGGATCTCGCTGTCCGACGTGTAGTGGAACAGGTTGTAGCAGGTCTGGCGAATGTAGTCGCCGGTGTCCACCGGCTGCCCGAAGGCGTCGGTGATCGGCTGGTTCACCTGATTGTCGAACCAGTCGACGATGTCGTTGAAGTCGACGAACCGCCCCGACACCGTCTTGCACTTCAGGGCCTGCATGCAGGCGAAGCGGATGTCGCCGACCGTGGTGCCCCCGTAGGGATAGGCGTCCCCGGAGATGCCGGCCTGAAAGGACGGGCCGACCGCCGGGTAGGGGTAGTTGGCCGTGCCGGCCTTCACGGAGCCGTACAGCCCCACGTAGACCGGGCCGATCAGCCGCACGTCGTCGGTGATGACGTTGCCGTCGTCCGTCGTGCGGTTGGTGGCCTCCTCGGGCAGCACGATGCGCCCGTGAAGATCGTAGATCGGAAGCCCTTCGTTGTAGCACCCGGCCGCGAGCAGCGGGATGAGCAGCAGCATTGCGCGTCGCATGCGATACCTCAGAAGACGTAGCGAAGGCCGAGCTGCAGACGCAGCGGGTCTTGACGGGCGTAGGTGAACAGGCGGTTCTCGGTGTAGAAGGCCGCCGACAGGCTCTGCGGAGCGCGGTTGTCGAACACGTTGTCCGCCTCCACGTCGACCACGAGCTTGCCCTTCCGCACGTCGATGTCCTGGGTGAACTTCACCGACATCGACCAGTTCGGCGGGAACCGGAAGTAGACACCGCGCGGACGGATCCGGAGCGTGTAGCCCATGGACTCGTCGGAGTAGTACCGCCGCTCGAGCGGAGCTCCGCTGTAGTACTCGAAGAACACGCCGATGTTCTGCACCCACGGATCGGTCGGCAGCGACCAGTTGGCGAACCCCTTGACCACGTGGCGCAGGTCGGTGTTCAGCGGACCGTAGTTGTACTGGGTCTGCGGGTCGTTGAGGAACGAGCCCGACAGCGCCTGGGTAGAGGAGCCGATCGACTGGGTGTAGGTGTAGGTGAGCCGCGCGAACCACCGCCGAGAGGGCAGCTTGTCGATGGTGAAGTCCGCCTGGTAGTAGTCGCGGGTCGCGAGCCCGGGCGTGCGCAGCCGGTAGATGTTCAGGAATGGGTCCCCGTTGCGGGCACCGATGACCGCCGAGCCGTCCTGGTCGTAGATGACGTTGGTCTCGTCGGGCTCGTACAGGTTGCGGGTGAACTTGCCGGTCAGGTTCATGCGCAACGCGACGTCGGGGACGAGCTGGCGGTGCACCATGAAGATGAACTCGTCGACCCGCGGCATGCGCAGGTTCTTCCACGCGGTGTTCGGGTTGGTTCGCGGGCCGATGTCGTAGATGTTGGCCTGGCCGTTCAGGAAGCCCTGGGCCGGGTCGTTGCGGCTCCCGAAGAACTCGCCGAGGTACAGCTTCGAGCCGTAGGAGCTCGCCGAGGTGAAGCTCGCGACCGAGAGGATGCCGGTGTCGTTGAACCGACCGTAGCCGCCGGCGATCTTGGTCTTCTGGTCACCAAACGGATCCCACGCGGCGTACAGGCGCGGGCTCCAAATCGACCCGGTGATCGTCGGGTTGCCGAGGTCGTCGCGCATGACCGAGTTGTCGAAACGGAAGCCGTACTTGATGGTCAGGTTGCTGACCGGCTTGTAGGAGTCCTGCGCGAAGAAGTTGAACTGCGACCCGGAGGTGCGGAACTTGATCGGGCCCGTGATCTCGAGCCAGTAGTAGTTCTTGAAGGTCGCGGGGTCGAAGCTCACGCCATTGACGTCGTAGTACAGCGTGTTGCCCGAGAAGCCCTGGATCTGGTCCCAGACGACCTGCGACGCCTCGACGCCGAACTTGAAGTCGTGGGTACCCTTGAAAGGATCGGTGATCGAGAGCACCGACAGCTTGGAGGACGCCTGGTACCGCCAGCGATGGTCGAAGTAGAAGGACCCGTAGTTGACCGAGTCGTAGGCGCCGCCGAGCCCGATGCGGCCCGGGGTGGTCCAGTCGACGTAGCCCTCGGGCTGACCGGGGCGGCAGGGCTTGTACCCGATCTTCGTGTCGTGGGTACAGGGGACGGCGTTGTCCTCGATGTAGCTCTTCTGCACCACCACCTGGGTGTCGAGGTTGACCTCCGGGCTGATGAACCACTGCCACCGGGCCTGGCTCGCGAAGCCGCCCTGGGCCTGGCGCCCCTGGGCCTCGGGCTTGGTGTACTGGCTGCTCTGCAGCTCGTTGTCGATGGTGGTCGGGTCCATCTGCAGGAACGCCGTGAACCGGTGCTCCGAGGTAGGCTGCAGAGTGAGCTTGCCCAGCACGTAGTGGCCGTCGTAGTCGCGGGGGACGTTGATCCCCGTGTTCGCGATCAGCGTGCGGGTCAGCTGGTAGGAGAGGATGAACCAGGCGCGGTCACGGACGATCGGGCCCGAGATCTTCGAGGCGACCTGGAACTCCTGGAAGGTGGTGTCGAATCCCGTCGGCGCCAGGGTGAACCCGTCCGCCGTGTACCGGGCGTCCATCTTCGGGCGCCAGTTGCCGTTCTGGTAGTAGACGGAGGTGTCGAACTCGAGGTTGTTGGTCCCCGTCTCGGTGACGAGGTTGACCACCCCGCCCAACGACACGCCGTACTCGGGCTCGTAGCCGCCCAGCAGGACCTCGATCTGCTCGATCGCGTCGTAGTTGAAGTTCAGCGAGAAGGTGCCGGTGACCGGGTCGGTGATGTTCGCCCCGTCCAGCATGTAGGTGTTCTCGTTGTAGGCGCCGCCGGAGATGTTGGGGTTGCCGCCGACGCCCGGGAGGACGCCCGCCGCCATCTGCACCGCCGACTGGTAGGAGCGGCCGGTGGGGATGCGCTGGAGGAACTCCTTGGTGAGCACCTCGCCGCGGCTGGTGTCCTCGACGTCGACCGCGTGCTGCTGGCCCTTGACCTCGATCGTCTCCTCGACGCCCGTGGTGGACATCGTGATGTTCTGGGTCGTGGTACGGCCGAGGTCGATCTGGATGCCGGTGACGGTGACCGCCTGAAACCCGGCCTTGTTGGACGACAGCTGGTAGGTTCCTGGCGGCAGCTCGACGAAGTGGAACGTCCCGTCGGCGCCGGTGGTGCGCTCCTGGGTGCCACCGATCAGGGCCGGTGACGACAGGCTCACCGTCGCCCCTGGGATCGGAAGCGTGTCCTCGTCGAGCACCGAGCCTCGAAGATCACCCGTCGTGACGGCCCAGGCCGGCATGGAGGCCAGCACGGCCACGAGGAGTGCCAGGAAGCCCGAGACGCGGCCGGCGTGGCGAAGGAGTCTGCTCATCGTCGGATGCCCTTTCCAGAAAGGAAGTACCGAAAAACCCACCCCTTGGCGCGCCCGCGCCGCCTGTAGGCCTCCCGGTGGAAGTCCCCACGAGTACCTGACCGGGAGGGGTTAGTCAACACGGGTCAAGAAGGTTCCCGTTGGGTCGACCGTCGCAAGCGTCGGCACGAACAGTCTTTGGTACTCAAGTCAGGAAGACGTGGGGACCCTTGACCCTTGCGCGAAAGCCCGACATGAGTGTATCTTGCCGGGCTAACCAGGCCGGGCCCCTCCAATCCCAGCGGAGAGACACGATGATGCGACGCGCCCTGCAAGGGCTCCTACTCGCGGCAGCGATCCTGTCGTTCAGGATCCCACAAGCCCATGCCACGTCCCTCGCGGCGTTCACCCAGGACCAGATGGTCGACGCCTCCACCTACATCGTCCGCGGCAAGGTCGTGGACGTGTGGACGGAGGAGGACGATCACGGCACCGTGTGGACCCGCGCCGGCGTCGAGGTCTCCCGTACCCTCAAGGGGCCTGACAACCCGGACTACCTCGTCGTCGACGCCCACGGCGGCGCGGTCGGTGATCTCACCGAGCGCGTGCCCTCCGCGGCGCGCTTCGCCGAGGGCGAGGACGTCCTGCTGTTCCTCACCCCGATCGACTTCGGGCGCCGCCTCACCCCGGTCGGCATGTTCCTGGGCAAGTTCACGATCCGTCGTGCCCCCGGTGACACCCGCAAGATCGCCCAGCGGTTCACGAGCACGGACCCGACCTACCGTCCGCAGTTCCTGCCGTACCCGAAGCAGGCCGATCGCGTCTACGTGAACGACCTCGTCGGCCAGGTCGAGCACCGCCTCGCCCAGGGCTGGGATGGCAAGACCTTCCCGGGCCTGACCGACGCGCAGCTGCGCGTCATCAACACCCCGGAGCGGAGGAAGGTCCGATGAACCGCCCCACGACCCGCACCCTGGCGATCCTCGGGGCGCTCGGCGCCACCTTCGCCCTCGCGCACTCCACCAACGCCTACGCCTTCAAGCTCACGGGCTTCATCTGGGCCCCGGACGACCTGCCCAAGCAGTGGTGGATCGGGGCGAGCGACGAGCCGTCCGTGCCCGAGGGCTACAGCGAGACGGCGGTGAAGAACGGCTACGAGGCCTGGAAGGCGGCCTCCTGCGCCGACGTGCCCACCGAGTACATGGGCCGTCGCGACGACGATCCCGGCTTCCAGAACGACGGGATCAACGTCCACACCTTCGGCGATCCCCACGACGACCTCGCCCCGGGCGTGCTCGGCCTCACCCAGTCGATCCCGACCAACCGGATCGTGTCGACCTACGAAGGCCAGCAGCTCAAGGCCCTGCACGACACCGACGTCGTCTACTCGGGCACCGTGCAGTGGACGACCGACGACGCGATCAAGTCGGGCAACTGCGCCGACCAGTACAGCCTGCAGGCGGTCTCCACCCACGAGACCGGCCACAGCCTCGGCCTCGACCACTCCTGCGAGTCCAACGACCCGTGCACCGATCCGGCCCTGCAAGAGGCCACGATGTTCTGGTCGACGCCGCCCTGCGATGCCCACCAGTCGACGATCTCGTCGGACGACATCGAGGCGCTCACGGTGCTGTACGGCCCGTACACCACGTTCAAGTGCAGCAACGAGGTCAACCCCGACGACCCGAACACCCGCGCCGTCGGCAACGTGCCCTTCACCCTGCGCTGCTCGCTGGACACCAAGTACGGCGACCAGATCACCGGGGTCACCTGGTACTGGGGCGACGGCGCGGTGAGCGACAACGCGGGCTTCGACGAGTCTCACGACTACTCGACTCCCGGCAACTTCACGGTGCGGGCCTGCATCCAGGGCACCAACGACACCTGCGGTGACTGGGACTACTGCTTCAAGCGCGAGAGCTACGTGCAGGCCTGCGACGTGCCCGCCCCCTCCTTCGACGTCCAGCACGTCGATGGGCGCACCTACCAGTTCATGAACAACACCGACATCTCGGTGTACGGCTGCGTGTCCAACGTCGAGTGGGACGTCTTCGACAGCAGCGGCACCCAGATCGACACGATCCCGGCCTGGGAGCCCCAGTACACCTTCGACAGCGACGGCGACTACCACGTGGTCCTCAACGTCGGCGGTCCGGCGGGCACCGGCGCAGCGGACCTCACCTTCACCGCGCGGAACTACCGCGGCGAGGGGCGGGCCGCCTGCGACACGGGCACGACACCGATGAGCGCCGCGGGTCTCCTGCTGCTCCTCGGGTTGATCGGACTCGGTCGCCGGAGGGAGTGATTCCTCGCCGGGGCCTGCTCCTGCTCGTCCTCGCGTGGCCCGCGACCGGACGTGCCTGGGAGCACGAGGGCGTCGTCTGGGCCCCGGCCGACCAGCCCTTCGCTTACGAGGTGTCGAGCACGCCCGTCCCCAGACTGGGGGCGGGCGTTCCCGCTCAGGAGATCGCGGACTCCTTCGCGACGTGGACCGGCCACGACTGCCTCGACCTGCAAGCGCCCGTGGGCTCCACCACGTCGGACGACACGGGGATCAAGGTCGACGGGCGCAACGTGTTCAGCTTCGAGGATCCCTACGACCAGGTGCCCGGCGGCGCCCTCGCGCTCACGTCGATCGAGAGCGGACCCGACGTCGGGTTCACCCAGGACGGGGTCGACTACCAGCGGATCACCGAGGCGGACGTGGTCTTCGCCAAGCAGGTGACCTGGGCCACCGACGACGCGATCGACGCGGGCGGGTGCACCGACGCGGTCAGCTTTCGGAGCGTGGCCCTGCGCGAGGTCGGCCACCTCCTCGGGCTCGCCGACGCCTGCCCGCAGGGCGCGACCTGTGACGACCCGGCGCTGGCCGAGGCGACGATGTCCTGGCAGATCCCGGCGTGCGACACCTCGAAGTCCACCCTCGCGCCGGACGATCTGCACGGGCTCGCGGCCCTGTATGGCCCCTACGTGTCGACCACCTGTGGCCCCGAGCAGACCGTGTCCGGGTCCCAGCGCGTGTTCGGGCTCGTCCCCTTCGACGCCACGTGCTCGGTCGCAGAGGCGGACCGCGACGCGGTCGACGGCGCCACCTGGGACTTCGGAGACGGCGGCACCGACACCGGGCTCGAGGTGACCCACAGCTACACCACCATGGGCGACTACGACCTGCGGGTGTGCTTCGACGCCCCCGCCCTGCAGGCCTGCGACGTGTTCGACGACTGCCCCAACCGCAAGGCCTACGTGGTCGCGTGCACCCTGCCCGATCCGGTCGTGAGTTGGGACGCGGTGGACGGCGCGACGATCCAGCTCGTCAACGACACCCCGATACCCGCCGACGGCTGTTTCGACCGCATCCAGTGGACCCTGTACGACAGCTCGGACACGCTCATCGACGTCCTCGAGGAGTGGGAGCCGACCTACACCTTTCCCGGGCCGGGCGATTACCGGGCGGTCCTCGAGCTCTCCGGGACCGCCGGGTACACGAGCGCCGAGACCTACCCCCACGTGTCCGGGACGCCGGTCGACACCGGGACGGCGCCGCCCATCGGGTGCGGTCACTGCGACGGGGGCGGCGCCGGATCGGCCCCTGTGGGCCTGCTGATCGCGCTGGCTGCCGCCCTGGGCGCGCGCCGCACGCGTTGCCGAACCGAACCTGACGTGTAAACCGGACCCTTCATGCGCCGTCTGCTCGCCGCCTCCCTGCTGATCCTCGTCTCCTGTGCGACTCGACCGGCTCCGGTTCCCGACGACCAGGCTCGGTCGGTGGCCCTGCTGGAGCTTCCCTTCGCGGAGCTCTCGGTGCCGCCCGACAGCCGGCCCGAGGGGCGGCCCCCGCCCGACCACATCCCCCTCGGACCGTGGGTCCCGGTGTCGGGCACCCACCGGCTGCAGCGGTGGCAGACCCGACTTCCGGTCCGCCCCCGCACCATGTTCTTCATGGCCCCCCCGCCCACGGGGATGGAGCTCCTCGACGCCCAGGGCAAGCCGGTCACGTCCTTCTACGACGCCAAGATGGACGAGGTACGGTGGAGCTTCGACGAACACTCCCTGACGATCACCGGGCCGCTCGGCCACACCCCGGTGCCCCAGACCTCCTGGTTCCTGTCCTGGGCCAAGGCCAAGGCGCGGGAGGACATGCTGAACTTCTCGCTCTCCGGGAGCGACGACCCCGCGGAGTTCGCGCGCGCGACCATCCAGGACGGCCCGGAGTCGCGCAGGGGTGTCCTGCTCCCGGCCCCGGGCGTAGCAGCCTGGGATGTCGAGGTGCCCCCGGCGGCGGAGCTGCACTTCGCCCCGGGGATCGTGCCCCCCGAAATCGCCGACGGCCCCCCGTCGGACGGGGTGACGCTCACCTGGGAGGTCCAGGTCGGCCAGCAGACGACGACGGTGTGGCAGGAGCACATCACGCCCCGGGATCCCTTCCACCCGGTGCACGTCGACCTCTCCCGGTGGGCGGGGCAGTCCATCCGCCTCCGCCTGCGTTCCGATCCCGGCCCCGACGCCACCTTCGACTACGCTTTCGTGGGCGACCCGATCGTCTCCTCCCGGGAGGAGCACGGCCGGCGGGTCGTGCTGATCTTCGTGGACACCGTGCGCCACGACCACGTGGGGCTGTACGGCTACCAGCGGCCCACGACGCCGCACATCGACGCCTGGGCGAAGGACGGGGTCGTGTTCGACGACGCCCGCTCGGTCGCCCCGTGGACCCTGCCGACCGCACGCTCGCTGCTCACCGGCCGCCATCCCGAGCTGTACGACGCCTCGCAGACGCTGCCCGAGCGCCTGCGCAAGGCCGGGTTCGCGACCGCGATGTTCGCGGCCAACGTGTACCTCTCCTCGAACTTCGACATCAACCGCGACTGGGGGCTGCACGAGGTCGAGAACGACGTGAGCGCGAAGACCGAGGTCGACCGCACGCTCGCCTGGCTGCAGGAGAACGAGGGGCGCGACCAGTTCGTGCTCCTGCACTTCATGGACTGCCACCTGCCCTACCACGAGCCGACCAGCTACCGGCACCTGTGGGCAGGGAAGGCGCCCAAGGTCCTCGGTGACACCTTCTACCGGGGCAAGGTGCTTCGCTCGCCCATGGGCTCCGCCGAGCGCGCCTACATCAAGGATCGCTACGACCAGAACATCCGGTACGTCGACGACCAGCTCCAGCGCGTGTTCGACGTCCTGGACGAGCACGACACGGTGATCTTCCTCTCCGACCACGGCGAGGAGTTCTGGGACCACGGCGACTACGAGCACGGCCAGAGCCTGTACGACGAGCTGCTGCGGGTACCCCTGATCGTGAAGGCGCCGGGCCTGACGCCCGATCGGGTCACCCAGCCCGTGTCCCTGCTCGACGTGGCGCCGACGATCCTCGCACTCGCCGGCGTCGACCACGACGGGATGGACGGCGAGGATCTGCGGCCGGTCCTCACAGGCGACGCGAAGGCGCGTGCGGCGCTGAACGACCGCGACCAGGTCTTCGGCCGCCTGCTGTACGGCGACACGCAGTGGGGCATGCTGCGCGGGCACATGAAGTACGTCACCCGCGACGGCGACGAGCGGCTGTTCGACGTCGCCAGGGACCCGCGCGAGCGCCACGCCCTCACCCCGGCGCCGGAGGAGGCGGCCCGCTACCGCGACCGGATCGCCAAGGCCCTCGGCACGCCGGTCCGGGTGGGCTTCCGGGTGGTACCGAACGAGGTGGCGGGCTGGCCCGTCGACGACCTCATGGCGCAGATCACCGTCCCCGGGGGCGTGGACGACGCCTTCCCCGCCGACGATCCCACCGGCCACAGCGGCGCCCGCATCGCGATCCACGGCGACACGGTGACCGTCGTGTGGCCGCGCAGCTACCCGATGCAGCGCGAGGTGTTCATCGTGCCCACCGCCTCCTTCGACGAGGCGAAGGAGGGCCTGCAGGCGCACCTCGTGTTCGGCGACCAGGTCGCCGACTACACCCTGGGCAAGAACTACATGATGCACGCGAGGCGCCGGGCGCTCGCGCTCCTCACGATCGGGGGTCGCTCGCTGCGCGTGGACCGGGAGGTCATCCCGCTGCCCATGAAGAACGCCGAGCCGATCCGCGGCTACGACGACGAACTCTCCTCGATGCTCCAGGCCATGGGCTACGCGGTCGGGGGTGCGAACGACGACGCCAACGGAGACGACGACTCGGACGGAGGCGACGGCTCCGAGTAGCCGTTCACTGGATGGTGACGAGCACCAGGGTCACGTTGTCCTTGCCGCCGCCGTGGTGGGCGGCGCGGATCAGCTCGCGCGCGGCGATCCGCGGGTCCTCGTAGGTGTTGAGGATCGTCTCGAGATCGCGATCCTCGACCTCGCCCCACAGGCCGTCCGAGCACATCATCACCCGGTCGCCCTGCTCCAGCTCCACCCGGAAGATGTCGATGTCGACGTCGCGCTCGGTGCCCACGGTGCGCAGGAGGATGTTGCTGTGCGGGTGGGTGCGGGCCTCGTCGGCCGTGATCCGCCCGCGCTCGACCATCTTGGCGACGAGCGAGTGGTCGCGGGAGATCTGGAACAGCTCCTCGCCCCGGTGCAGGTAGGCACGCGAGTCGCCCACGTTGGCGACGAATCCCATGCGCCCGTCGAGCAGCAGCATCGCGACGAGGGTGGTGCCCATGTCGCTGCCGCGCTCCTCGGCCTCGGACTTCACCGTGTTGTTCGCGGCCTGGAAGGACGTGTCGAGCAGCAGCTCCACTGCGTCCAGGCCGTCCGGCTCGCTCTTCTCGCCGTCGAGCGCCACCCGGCAGATCGTGTCGACCGCGACCTGGGAGGCCACCTCGCCGCCGTCGTGCCCACCCATCCCGTCGGCGACCACGAAGAGCGTGGCGCGGTCCGACAGGCGCCTCCAGCCCCAGTTGTCCTCGTTGAGCTCGCGCACCAGCCCGACGTCCGACATCCCGCTGATCAGCGGTGGGTAGGTCTCGCTGGCGAAGGCCTCGAAGCGCTTCTCGACCGCACGGCCGAACTGCGGCGGCGAGGGGAACTCGCCCTCGCGGGCGGAGGCGAGGAAGTCGGCGAGCGCGCTGGCCTCGACGTCGCAGTACCGCCGGAGCAGCTCTCCGAGGTGCTTCAGCTCGTTGCCGCGGTGGCTGTTGGTGACCGGCTGGTCCTGGACCGCGTCGATCTCGAGGTCGAAGAGCCGGACGGTGTTGTCGGGCTGGATCAGCAGGTTGGCCCGGGTGAGCTCCGCGAGGCGCACACCGTGGTGGTGCAGGAAGGCCAGCGTCCCGGTGACGCGCTGGGCGACATCGAGGATGCGCTGGTTCGACAGGGGCGACGCCTCGTCGAGCATCAGGCCCTCGCCGCTGTAGGGGACGACCGAGTAGAGCTGGCCGTCCTGGCGCAGCACCTCCACCGGGGAGGCGAGGCCCGGGTGCTTGAGGCCGAGGCCGTAGAAGGCCTCGTAGGCGTCGAAGCGATCGGAGATCCACCGCGCGGAGACGAGGAAGCGGCGATCGCGCAGGGGCGCACCGCAGTTCCCACACTCCGTGCGGTCGCGCGGATTGTCGGGGTGACCGCACTCCCAGCACCGGCGAATCGGCTGGTCTTCGCGCGCGTCATTCACCAGGTAGAACATGCGCCCTTCGGCGAGGCGCACGAGCCCCTCGACCTTGAAGTGGTCACCCAGGTGGGCGCCGGGGGGGAGGTGCTCGGGGCGTTCCAGCATCATGCGACGGTCAGGGTAGTCCGCGGAGCGCGCTCGCGAAAGTCCTGCGGGGCCATTTCGCCGAAGTGTACCGTCGAACCCCCGGTGGATCCGCCCGGCTCCGGGCGCCTATCGTCGAAAGACCGATGTACGGCGGGCGAGAGCCATGTCACGTCATGATGACTTCCGGATGACGGCGCCCGGAGATCGCGTGCGGGTATCGCGCGGAAAGGGTAGATCGTGCGTCACCCCGTGGAGGAGGTGTTCCTTGAGACTGCGGCTGTTCGGCGCCCTGGCGCTTTCCACCTTGCTCGTTGGCTGCCCGAGGACCCCGGATGACACGGGGAGCACGGATACCGGCTCGCACGACACCGGCTCGACCGACACGTCGACCACCGACACCGGCACAACCGACACCGGCACCACCGACACCAGCACGGACACCGGGACCACCGACACGGGGACCACGGGGACCGACTGCTACACGCTGCCGTCGGGCCTGCCGCCCTTCGGCGGGTCGATCGATCCGTCGCTGATCACGAACACCCCCTACGACTCGGTGGCGACCGGCCTGGCCGACCTCGTGACCGCCGCCACCAATGCGACCCCGGACGACGGGACGGTCGTGGCCCTGGACACCCCGATCGACGTGTCCGGCGCCTACGTGACCAGCACCGGCTACATCCCGTCGGCCGCCACCTATGAAGTGAACTTCTGGCTGGCCGACAAGAACAGCGCGATCTACGTCCGCCTCTCCGGCGCCGGATACGACGTCAAGGCAGGCGATCAGGTGGACTTCACCGCCAGCGCCGTGGCCAACTACAACGGTACGCCACAGGTCTCGACCATCACGAGCTTGACCGTCACGTCCTACAACAACGACGTGTACGTCCGGGAGTCCACCGGTGCCACGCTGACGTCCGACGACTTCTTCTGGGTCCACCACATCTACGGTGAGATCATCTCGGACGGCACGGCCTGCGGCGGTAGCAACTACTGCTTCGGCTTCCGGCACGGCGGGCCTTCGGGGCCCGTCGAGACCTTCCGGTCGTACAACGGCTCCAATCCGACGAGCGCACCGATCTGGGTCAACGGCGATTGCGTCGAGATCTACGCACCCCTCGACCAGTACCACGACGCGCCGCAGTTGAACATGCAGAACAGCCCTAGCCAGTCCTCGGAGCTTGCATGGACTCGCTGGTTCGGCAACGCCAACGGCAGGTGAGCGCATGCGCTGGATCGTGCTCGCAGCCCTGCTGAGCGGCTGCGTACAGTCCCAGTCCGGAGAGGACCCGTCGTCGTGGTACGACACCGGGTCCGACATCAACGTCACCGAGTCGCTGCAGTTCACCGACCAGAACTATGCGTTCCCAGCGAACGACGCCGACGGCATCGGGCACTTGAAGGACCACCTGTTCCCGGTGCCCGCCGGCTCACCCGGCAGCGACCAGGTCGCCTGGGGCGCCCAGGACGACGTCGACGGCACGCCCTTCTGCCAGCGCACCGTCTCCCCCGACCTCCCCTTCGACGTCGACGGCGTCGTGACGATCTTCCCCCGCTACTACTTCAAGACCAGCGGCTGCAACTGGGACAGCGCCGAGAAGTACTACGGCTCCTTCTTCATCCAGGACCGCACCGGCGGCGTATTCATGCTCGGGGACACCAAGGTCGCCCACTTCTACGCCGGCGACCACGTCCACCTGCGCATCCGGGCCGCCAAGACGTCCTTCGGCCTGAACATGGTCTACGCGTGGGACGACGCGGAAATCGTCGAGCGCGGCGTGCCCATCTACTACCAGGTGCCCACCGAGAGCTTCGGCGCCATGGCCGCGAGTGGCGACAACCCCATCGGGCGCGTGTGGCGGGTCACCGGCACGGTGGTCAACGAAGCCGACACCTTCGGGGCCTTCCAGGTCGAGACCGACGACGGGACCCGCTACGACGTGTCGCTCGACGTGGAATTGACTCGGCGCGGCGTCCGCTACGCCCCCGGCACCCGCCTGACCGTCACCGCGCCGATGCTCTACAGCTTCTCGATCTACTCGATGATCGTGATGCAGAAGGGCCAGGTCGCGGTCGAAGACTGACTTTTCATCCCTTCCTTCGCTTTCTGCCCCCGGAGCAGCCGTCATGACCGTCCACAGCCGAGCCGGCTGGCGAACCCTCGCCTTGGCCGGTGCCGCGCTTCTGTTGCCTGGTCTCGCCAGGGCCCAGCAGACCGACATCGAGTACCGCGACACGAACCTCGACGTCACCAAGAAGCTCCAGTACAACTTCGGCTTCGAGGCCCAGTGGTACGAGTTCAACAACCTCGACTTCCGGCCCCTCGACGAGTCGAGCGACCAGGCGATCCTCGACAGCGACGACCGCGGCTCCTTCGCGTTCACCGGGCTGAACGCGAGCCTGGGGTACCGCATCGACGAGCATACCCGGTTCGTCCTCGGCGTCAGCGAGCGGGGCCTGTGGGGCAACGACCAGTTCGGGGACGTCAACAAGTACCTGGGCTGGGTGTACTTCACCTCCGCCTACGTGGACCTGAGCACCAAGGGGGACAACCCGGTGCGGTTCCGCGTGGGTCGCCAGTTCTTCACCATCGGGGGGCTGCCCGCGAAGGAGTTCGTGTTCCTCGACATCGTCGACGGGGTCCGGGTCGACATCCCGCTCGGCAAGGTCGGCTACATCGCCGCGCTCCCCATCGAGGTCCCGAGCCTCGCGACGAGCAACGACCACGCGAACTTCGTCAGCTACATCGGCCAGGGGCAGTCGGCGCCCTTCCGCTTCCGGGGTGACACGATCACCCGGCGCTACGGCGCGGTGCTCGTGCTCGACCACCTCGTCGACAACCTCGACGCCCGCGCCTACGGCTTCTACACCGACATCGGCGCCATGGGATCCGGCTCGGACATCACCTACCACGGCCAGCTCGGGAACTTCTCCGACAACGACTGGACGGCGAACTTCGGCGTGCGCGCCAGCTACGAGGCCGGGCCGATCACCCCCTTCGCGACCTTCGACGTGTCCCGCGGCATCGACCGCAAGGAGCTCGTCGCGAGCGACGTGAACTCCAACGGCCTGGCCTGGTACCTCGGCGCCGACCTGACGGTCGGGGACGACTCCGGAGTGCGGGCGCGAGCGACCTACTTCGACTCCCTCGGCCCCGCCTACCTGAGCAACGGCCTCGAGTACTCCCACGGCTACGTGGGCATGAAGGCCCAGCAGGTCGGCGGCACCCTCGCCGACCGATTCATGGGCTGGCACCCCACCGCCTACGTCGGTGGCTACGGCGTCGACAACACCCCGAACAACATCGACCGCAAGTCGGGTACCCGGGCGATCCACGGGAGCGTCGGCTACGACCTGCCCCAGGTGTTCGGCTTCCGGGTCGGGTACTGGTTCCTGCAGGACACCGGCATCACCCGCCTCGACATCTCGCAGCTGAACACCATCGACCCGCCCTACGGCTACTCCCGCGAGGAGTTCTTCGCCGAGTCGCGCCTCGGCAAAGTGCTCGGCCAGGAGGCCGACCTGGACCTCGACTTCCGGGTGAACGATCACGTCCACATCCACGCGAACGGCGCGATCCTGTTGCCGGGCGCCTACTACAAGATCGAGACCGGGCGCGTGGCCGGTACCGCCCTCGGCTCCCCGAATCCGGTCCCCGCGTGGTCGGCCAACGCCGGCACCCAGGTGCGGTTCTGATGCGCTACCTCCTCCCCCTGCTGGCGTTGTGCACCGCCTGCAACCGGGACCCGGGCTACCCCGACGAGCAGGTCGGCTACCGGGACATCCTGGACTCGGGGCCGAGCTCGGGCGAACGCGGCAACGTCAAGATCAGCGAGATCCTGTGGTCGGGCTCGGTCAAGCAGACCGACAGCGGCTTCACGTGGGATCCGACCGACGTGTTCGTGGAGATCCGCAACGAGGGCAACCTCCCGGTCGACGTGACCGCCTGGTACCTCCACCTCCCCGGGCCCGTCGAGAAGACCTGGCGCCTCCCGAACATCCACGAGCGGCTGGAGTCGGGCGACCACCTGTTCTTC
>Ga0114931_10004414_pt1 | contig 17551 bp, 28 predicted proteins | sample 2SBtaG_FD_89579 | JGI IMG/M metagenome (GOLD analysis project Ga0114931, IMG submission 89579) | Deep subsurface microbial communities from Kolumbo volcano to uncover new lineages of life (NeLLi) - 2SBTROV14_V59a metaG | ecosystem: Environmental > Aquatic > Marine > Volcanic | place: Kolumbo...
AGCCCTCCCATATAATGGTTTAGAACTTTCAATGCTTTCAATAGTGATATTAATAATTTCTATATTTTACATATCAAAAGGATTATTAACCTGTAAATCCTGCCAAATAGAGTTAAGTGAAGACCTAAAAAAAGAACTAGAAAAACATAAATAAAAATGTCAAAAAACAAAGTCAATTGTGAAAAATGTGGGAAGACATTTCATTCTGATGAAGCATTGAGTTTCCATGTTCGAGCAAAACATCCTATAACTGAAGAACCAAAGAAATCTAAATCTTATAAAGGACTATTTTTAGGAATAGGTATTATAGTTCTAATTGTTATAGTGGCTATTGTTATGTTATCCGATTCTGGTTCTTCCGGAGAATACGATACTTTTGCACAATGCCTAACGGATAGTGGCGTTAAAATGTATGGTGCTTATTGGTGTCCTCATTGTGAAGATCAAAAGAAAGATTTTGGGAAAAGCTTTGATAAAATAAACTATATTGAATGTTCTCTACCTAACAGGGGAGGACAAAATGCTGAATGTAATGCTGCAGGAATAAAATCATATCCTACCTGGGAATTAGGTGACGGCAAAAGAGTTCTCGGAGGAAAATCTTTACAAGACTTAGCACAATTAAGTGGATGTGAATTAGTAAAAGATACAAAGTAAATTAATTATATTCTCTCCCTAAATACCAGAAAATAATAATCAAAATAAAAGCACTCAAAGCCATAAAAGGAATTGTGATATATCCAAACTCCATAAAGAAGCTAGCAGAACACGAAGCAGAATATCCTATTGCATCACAAGGCAAACTTGTGCTTTCTGAGGTCTGCCCAAAATAATGAAGTCCTGCAATTGGCAAACCAATAATTGCTAACAATAAGATATAGTTCATTATCTTCTTATCTTTAAGATATAAAGCTAATCCACTTAAGAAAGAGATAGGATACATAAAAATTCTTTGAAACCAACACAACTTACAAGGTGTAAAATTTAATATTTCTGAGAATGTCAAACTCCCACCCATAGCAACAAGTGCAACAACAAAAGAATACAAAACTCTTTTTTTACCAATGTGTTCCCAAAAATCCCCTAAAAGTTTTTTCTTTGAATTTTTAAGAATTAAAAAATCTAAAACAAATAACAATATAATCACATTAGAAATGATAGTCAAGACCGCAAAGATTGTTATAATATTCTCATCAAAAAATGCCATAAACACTGTATACTATTTCACTTTATAAATTTTATTATGAAAATCAGTAAATTTTTTCAAAATTACTTTGAATCTTCCTCTCACAATCTTTCAAATCAATGTTCTTTATTTTCGCAATTTGTTTATAGCTTTCAATAACATTAGAAGGTTCATTTGGAAATTTCTTGTCAGGATGAGAATAAGGACTATCTGTCTCACAAAGCAGATTTTTAATGTCTACTTTCTTAATTATATTTTGAAAATGTTCACTATTCTTCACAGCCGTAGGCACACTCAAAAGCCACCCATTTTCAACAATCCTATCTATTAATTTTAACTTCCCAGAAAAATAATGCATAACTACTTTTTTGGCGTTTGAATCTTCAAGCATCTCTATACATTCCTCCTCTGCTTTCCTAGAATGTACCGTAATTGGAACACCAAGTTCAATTGATAGCTCAATAAACTCTTGAAAAACCATTCTTTGTTTTCTTTTATCACCTTCGCTTTTCTCTCCAGAAAAATCAAGCCCAACCTCACCAATTCCAAAAACACCTTCTTTATTTCTTCTAATAATATTAATTTCTTCTCTAATTTTATCTTCAGAAAGTTTAAGTGCCTCATCAGGATAAATCCCTAAGCAAGCTTTAACTTCACCATATATCTCAGATAATTTCAAAGACTTCCTATTAGTTTTCAAGTTAACACCATCTGTCAAAACAATCTTAACATTCTTTTTCTTAGCTCTATCAATAACTCTGTCTATTCCTTCTTTCTCTAACATATCAAGATGGCAATGTGCATCAATATACATAAAAAACAAAGCAAATCAACATTTAAAATACTTTCAAAAATAGATAATCAAGAACAAACTTCTATTTTAGGAACACTCACTGTAGAAAAAGCACAATCTAAATTTTTGCCAGCATCAAGACCTTGAATATTAAAAGTCTCTGAAAAATTCTGACTAGACATTGAACTAATCAAAGATGTATCGAAAGCCTCTTGTAAATAATTCTCACTGCTTAAACCTTTCTCAAAAACTCTAATGCTTACATCAAAATCTCCTCCAATACTATCATCAAAGTTAAAAGCAATCATGCTACACTCAACTGTTTTATCTACGCAATTCCCATCAGTAAATAAATTACATTCTTCTTGCACAATAAAATTTTGTAATGAATAAGAAATTCTTTTTTTATAACAATTATTAGAAGAAACTTCATTAGACCCACTTTCTAAATTATTTTTTTCTTGTGTATTAGTATCAACAAACCCGCTTAAACCTGAATTATTCTCAAGAAACCCTTTATCATTTGGTCTATCATCTCTAATAGGATTAGAGTCTCTATCAACAAAATTCCCTAAATTAAATGGAGCAAGAAACAAGGCTAAAACAATAAAACTAATAACTAATAATGCCCCAAAAAATAACCTTAACTTCCACATCTATCTCTAAAGAAATTCAACTTTTTAACATTAACCAATTTTCGATAAACACTTACCTTTAAAAACCCATAAAAGATAACCTTTACATCGTGTAAAGGAACGGACTTGATTATTCTGTTTCTAATTTTAAAATGAATGAATTTAAAGAACTCGGTTTAAGTGAGAAACTCGTTAAAATACTCGAAGAGTTGCGAATTATCACACCTACAGAAATACAAGCGGAGACAATTCCTTTAATATTAAAGGGAAAAGATGTTACAGGAAACGCCGCTACAGGCTCAGGAAAAACTCTTGCGTTCGCATCAGGAATAATTGAAAAAATAACTCCAGGGAAAGGAGTTCAAGCTCTCGTCCTAACACCTACTCGTGAATTAGCAGAACAAATAGCAAAAGTCACAAGAGCTTTTTCAAGAAACACAGAATTAGTAACTCATGAAATCTTTGGTGGTGTAGATTTAGAAAGACAAATAAATAAAATAAGAAAAGCTGACATCATCATAGGAACTCCAGGAAGAATTCTAGATCACATAAACAGAAGAAATCTAAAACTCTCTGAAATAAAAATCCTAGTTCTTGACGAAGCAGATAGATTAGTAGATATGGGTTTCCTACCTGATGTTGAAAGAATAATAAATTCTTGCTCAAAAAATAGACAAACACTTTTATTCTCTGCTACAACTTCCGCAGATATTGCATATATAGAAAAAAAATACATGAAAAACCCAAGTCAAATATCAGTTGAGCAATATGTTGATGCCTCAAAACTAAAACAAATTTTCTACGACGTTCCAAATCATATGAAATTCTCTTTACTAGTTCATTTACTAAAAGAAGAAAAATCAGGAATCACGATGATTTTCTGTAACACTAGAAGAAACGTCGATTTAATTTCAATGAACTTAGAAAGATATGATATAGATTCCATAGCCATTCATGGAGGTCTAGACCAAAAAAAGAGAAGCAGAATTATAGAAAAACTACATAAAAACGAAGCAAAGGTTTTAGTTTGCACAGATGTCGCTGCTAGAGGACTAGACATTAAAAATGTAACTCATGTATACAACTATGACATACCTTCAAGTTCAGAGGACTACATTCATAGAATAGGAAGAACCGCGCGTGCAGGAAAAAAAGGCATAGCTGTAAGTATAGTAACAAACAGAGACTACGACAACTTCAGAAAAGTAGTCATGGATGACTCTCTAAAAATAGTTCAAGTAGATTTACCTAAAATGCAAAAAATAACTCCTAACTTCGGAAGCCCAAACTCTAGAGACTCACGCCCCAGAAGAGGTGGACAATACTCAAGAAGAAATCCTTCAAGAAGAGATTCCTCAAGAAATAGTTCAGGGGGAAATCAAAGAAGAAGCCTTAGAAGCGATAATAAAAGACAACCAAGAAAATCACACAACGGCTATAGACACAAACAAGAAAGACGTGACAATAGAAAAACCCAAAGAAATCAAAGACACACTAAAAGAAAACTAGGCAATCAAAGAAGAAGATAAAAGTATTTCCAAAAACAAAAAGTTTAAATAATAGTATGATAACTCTATCATATGAAAGAAGCATCATATAACTTATTCTTTAAGGCATTCTCTAATAATACAAGATTTGAAATCATCAAACTATTAAGAAAAAGTCCATTAAATGTAAATGAAATATCCAAAAAAACATGCTTCGAACAAAGCAGAGTATCTCACAATCTAAAATGTTTGGAAGCCTGTGGATTTGTTAACTCAAAACAAAATGGTAAAAGTAAAGTTTATTCCTTAGACAAAAAACACATTATCCCAATCTTAAAAGAAATAGATAAACATCTCCAAACATACGATAAAAGACTAAACTGTTGTGGTGTCTTAAAAAATAAATCTTCCAGAATAATCAAAAAATAAAATGGTGAAAAAAGAAACAATAAACGATAAAGAATATTATCAATGCGAGATTTGTAAATTTTATTACAAAGAAAAAAAGCAAGCAGAGAAATGTCAGGCCTGGTGTGATGAACGTCATAGTTGTAATATGGAAATAACGAGAAGTGCTGTTGATCCAAAGAAAGATAATAAAGAAAAAGGAGGGTGCTCTTGTTGTTAAAATGCCAGATAAAAAATATGACTTAATCATAGTTGGCGGAGGAGCAGCTGCTTTCGCAGCCTCAAATACATCGAACAAATTGAAAAAGAAAACTTTGATGATTAATGATTCTAAAATATTACCTTTAGGGGGGACGTGTGTGAATGTTGGTTGCGTGCCTTCCAAAGTAATGCTTCACCAAGGACAAGAATACTATTATCCAACTCACTCTCAATTTAGGGCTATTGATATTAAAGGAAAAACTGATTTTGTTGAAGCATTAAAAGAGACGAGAGAAATGGTGGAGTTTTTTAGACAAAAAAATTACGGAAAGGTTATTGAACATCAAGAATATGTTGATTTTAAAGAAGGAAGAGCAAAATTTGTTGATACACATACGATTGCAGTTGGAGATGAAACCTATAAGGGAGATAATATTTTAATTGCAACTGGTGCTTCGACATTTATTCCGCCGATTGAAGGAATTGATAAAATTGATTATTTGACAAACATATCTGTTTTTAATCTCAAGGAAAAGCCAAAATCGATAGTTATCTTTGGGGGAGGCGCAATAGCAATGGAGTTCTCGCAAATATTCAATCATTTTGGAATTGATGTTACAGTTCTGCAAAGATCAGATAGGGTTTTATCAAAATATGATGCTTTTATTGGAGAAGAATTAAGAAAGTATTTGGAAGTGGAAGGTATTAAAATTTATACGGGAGTAAGTACAAAACGAGTTAGAAAAACAAAAGAGGGTGTTGAGCTTGAAGTAGAAATTAAAGGTAAAGAAGGTTTAGAAAAAATTGTTGCTGAAAGATTAATGTTGGGTGCAGGATTAGAGGCCCACACAAGAGATATTGACGCAGACAAAGCAAAAGTTAAATTAAGCGAAAGAGGATTTGTTAAAACAAATAAATATCTACAAACCTCTCAAAAACATATTTATGCTGCAGGAGATGTTACGGGATTAATGCCTCTAGAAACAATTGCAGCAAAACAAGGAAATTTTGCTGTGAGAAATATATTTGAGAACGCAAAGAAAAAGATTAACTACGAGGAAATTCCTGCTGCCGTTTTCACTTCTCCAGAAGTTGCAACAGTAGGTATTGGAGAAGAAGAATATATGAAACGATATAAAACATGTTTGTGTAGAACAATAGAAATGAGTCATGTTGAAAAAGCTGGTGCTATAAAAGATACTCGTGGAAAAATTAGAATGGTTTTAGATCATAAGACGAATAGAATTATTGGCGTGCATATTGTTGCCCCTATGGCTGCAGATATTATAACAACTGCAACTTATGCGATAGCAAATAAAATGACTCCTGATGATATTCGAAATATAGTTCATGTGTTTCCAACGATGAGCGAGATGATAAAAAAAGTTGCACAGAGTTTCACAGCAAATCTTGATGACATGGCTTGTTGCGTGGAGTAAAAATGACAAATCCAATTAAAACAATATATAATATTTCTAAGAAGGTTTTGAGTAGTAAGGGATATCTTAAAAAATTTCTAATTGTTACGAGTTTATTTTTAGCAATTTTTATTCTACTCCCAACATATTTAACTCCGGGAAATACCTTAAAGTTTCAATTGATAGAAGTTTTCACTTATTGGAATTATATTATGATGATACTAATATCTGCATCATTAGGATTAATGATATCTATGCAGATTTATAGTCATAAATTAAAAAACTCAATGAAAAACACAGGAAAAGGCGTCGTTGGTGGATTTTCTGGTTTTGTTGCCGGAATCTTCGGAACTGCCGCTTGCTCATCGTGTGTTGCAGCTATTTTTGGATTTTTAGGATTAGGAACTGTTTTCTTTTTAATTGAATATCAACCATATATCGTTATAGGCTCTCTACTATTAGTTTTGATATCAATCTATTTAACTGCTAAGGGAATTGAAAGGGGTTGTGACTGTTAATAAAATGACAGAAGAAATAGAAAATAAGGATATGGAAGAAAATGAAGATACAAGTAAAGTAGTGGAAAAGCCTGCTGAAGAAAAGAAAGAAGAAATTAAAGTTGAAGAAAAAGCTCCTGAAAAACCAAAGGAAAATAAAGGCGAGTTAAAATTAAGTAAAAAAACTGTTTGGATAGTAATTATTGCAGTCGTATTGATTGGTGCATTTTTCTTTTTTAGAAATGATGGTTCTTCTGGAGGGAATCTTGCTTTATCCGGTCAAATAGGCTCGCAAGTAGGAGACATTGCTCCAGATTTTTCTATAACTGATGTTGAAGGAAATCAAATTTCATTAAGTCAATTCAAAGGTAAACCAGTAATAATTGGATTTTTTGCAACATGGTGCGCTCCGTGTCAGATTGAAGCTAATAGAGTAAAGCAAATTGATGATGAAACAGGAGGAGATAAATTTGTTGTATATCAAGTGGGTATTGATCAAAGGGAAAATTTGGCTGATTTGAAACAATTCAAAACTAACATTGGAAATGATGATTGGATAGTTGGTTTTGGTTTTGATATTGCTCAGCAATATAATGTTAGAACACTAGACACGACAATAATAATAGATAAAGAAGGGAATATTGTTTACAGAGACAATGGCGTTCCAGCAACACTAACCCAACTTAGAAAGTATTTAACATGATGGTCAAAAAATTATTAATGAAGTTGAAAGGAGGGTAAAGAATAAAAATGAAAATAATAAGTACACAAGAACTGAAGAAGAAAATTGACTCGGGAGATGATTTTATTTTAGTTGATGTTTTAAGCAATAAAAGTTACGAAGCAAGACACATTCCAAAAGCAATAAATATCCCTGGAAATGAATTAGAAGATAAAGCGCAAAAGGAATTGACAGATAAAAATAAAGAAATAGTTGTTTATTGTTCAAGTTCAACATGTCAGGCTTCTGTAGGTGCTGGAAATAAATTGGAAGAAATGGGATATAAGAACGTAGCTCATTACAAAGACGGATTGGCTGGCTGGCAAGATGCAGGTTATGAATTTGAATAGAAAGTATTTAACATGAGAATAATAAACTCACTAAAAGACAAGAAAGCATTAAAATGGGGGATAGTTGCTGCAATATCTGTGGCAATTGTCTTGCCCATTATTCAAACAGGGTTCTTTCAAAACAGCTTTGAATCTTGGTTCCTAACTCTAGTTAAAAGCCCACTCAATACTTCTTTGTTTATCATTTTCTCTTTGCTTTTTGGTGCGTCAATAAGTCTGCAAGTTTATAACCTTAGCAACAAAAGAATTTGCAAAGATTGTAACTCAAAAACTAACAAAAAAGGTTTTGGTTTTGGAGCCGTTGGCGCCGTCTTTGGTTCTTTAGTCGGTGTCTGCCCAGCATGCATAGGTTTAGTTGGATTAATATTTCCTCTCGGAACTTCCTTAACTCTGACATATTATGGCTGGGTATTTATGTTAATAGCAATTGGAATAATGACACTTTCTATTTATCTTCTTGGAGGATTTAAAAAAGAATAATAAAATAAAAATAAAGCTAAATTTATTCTTTAATACTTCTTATGTTTAGAGAAACAGTCTCTACAATACACTGGCTTGCCTTCTGTTGGTTTGAAAGGAACTTCACATTCCTTCTTACAATCTGAACATGTTGCTTTGTGCATTTCTCTCGGACCATTATTGAAATTATTCTTCCTAAAGTCTCTGTTATTTCCGTTATTTTGATTCATTTTTTACCTCCCTCATTTATTATCATTCAAGAAATACTCTTCTTATAAATGTTTGTGACTCATAAATACACTAACAAAACCATCTAAGAATAACTGGCATGCCAGCTTTCTAAAACCTCTACTTGTTTAGAATCAATATATCCTGTTTTTTTAGCAACATCTACTAAGGTATCATAAGTTACCAAGGAGTTTATTTCACATGTTGGATTTAAATATTCAAAAGAGGTCTTCGATTCTCTAAATCTATAATCAAATATGGCTAAACAATCTGTACAAATTCCTCCTACATCTCGATCACGTATTTCTTTAACAGCACTTATTAAACTATTACCAGTTGAAATTGTATCTTCTATAAGAATAACTTTCCTCCTTTCTATATGCTCTGGATTCATACATTCAATCATCTTATTTAATCCATGTGCTTTCGGCCTATTCCTTACATAAAAAAAATCGCTTTCTGTTTTGAACGCCAAATCTCTCGCAGGAGAAATTCCTGCTGTGGCAGTTCCTGCGATAATATCCCACTCCATCTTTTTTTCACTCATCACCTCTAAAAATGACTCTAAAATTAATTTGCTACTCTTAGGATTTCCAAAAAGTAACCTAATATCAGTATAAACAGGCATTCTACTTCCTGCAGAAGACCACTCAAATTTATTTTTTGTATCTACCTGAAAAGCACCAACTTCTAAAATTGCTTTAGCTACTTTCTCTCCTAAATCCATTAGTATTTCTTATATAATTCGTTTTTATAAATATGTATTCTAAAACTAAACACTAATTATGAAAAAATCTTTCTTTTACTATCTTCCCGTCTTTCCATTTCTGAACTGCAACCTGAGAAGATTTATTTCTTTTGCCGCCTTTAAAAGTAACATCCATATCCCAATAATTCATAGCTATCTCTCCATCATCTGAAAAAGCCACCGCGTTTACATTTGCACCATGAAATTCCTCTATGCTCTCCATAAACTTCTTCTCAAACTCTCTATTTACTTCCTTTCCAGCCCTAGGTTCCTCTGAATTTTCCTGCATAACCACATCGTCAGCATAAAACTTCTCGAAAGCATCCATCGTCTTACCGGCAAGAATCATATCATTAAGCTCTTTAACGTCTTCTTTTATTCCCATGAACTCTTCAGCTTAAATCCTTACTTAAACATTTCGTTAAGGGTGTTAATTTCATCTTTATATTTTTTTAATAAGAAGTTAACACAAGCAAATTTGGTTATGTAATTGAAAGAAAAGCATAAATACCTAAACAATTAATAATAAATATGAGAAAAAGCAGAGAAAAAACAAGAGTTAAAAACAAAACAGTAAACATAAATTGTTCTGGCAGAAAGTGCGGAGGCGCATTAAGTGCAATTTATGGATTAGGTTTTATAGGTGCTGTCGTATATTATATTTCCACAGCCTCTGGATTTCTAGCAGGATTCTTAGGTGTTCTAAAAGCATTAGTCTGGCCAGCCTTCTTAGTTTTTGAGATGCTTAAGTTTCTAGGAGCTTGAGATTTTTAATTAAGAAATAAATATCACTTTTCTTCAGCTTCTTCCCACTCTTTACCAAATCTTTCCATCCAAGCCTTTTTACTTTCGTCTGTATTTCCTTTCATAATTTCCGCGTGTTCAGACATGTAATGAGGCATAAGAATTTTCAACATCTCATCTGAGGTCTCAGCCTTAAAAGTTTTCTCACAATCCAAACATTTCATTTCTTTCATAATAAAAATAAATAAGATTTGTATTTAAAGATATTGAACAACGCCCTGACCGAGAATCGAACTCGGGACTCGGCCGCGACAGGGCCGTGTTTTAACCACTAAACTACCAAGGCATCTACATCCAAGAAACTTAATCCTAGACATAATGTCAAAGAGAAATTTTCATTTTTAAAATTATCCTTTATGGAAAAATAGTCACTTTAAAAAGACAACATCCAAAACATTTATATAGTTCTTAAATTTAAAAGAAACATGAACAAAGCAACAAAACCAATTCTGTTCACATTCGTTTTAGCAGCATTACTTATACTAACAATAAGTTTAGCATCTGCGTCAACATATCACTATAATGGATACAACGACTACGGGAGATACAACAGTTACAATAATTATGGAGGGTATAATGGATACAACAATTACGGAGGATACAACGGATACGATAACTACAGAGGATATGGAATATACTCTCAACCTTACAATTCTTACAGATACTCACGTCCTACAGTTACATATAGAGAATCAATAAGAGAAAGCCCATACAGTTACAAAAGAACAACTTACTCAAAGACATCATATTCAGGAAACTATCCTCCAATATCAAACGCAGCAACTAGATACTGGGCTAACGGACCGCAATACGGAAGCAGCTACAGAACATCTTATTCATACTCCAACAACAATTACGATTACCCATATTCTTACCGAGGATACTCTCAACCCTATTATGGTTACAGATATTAATTCTTTAAAAGGTACAACAAATTAAATGAATATTGAATGGGACAAAAAACCAGAGACAACAGAACAAATTCGTTTAGCAAAATACTTAGAAAGTAAAACAGATACACTAGAAAAACTAGTCAAAATATCTACACAAGAAGATTTACTAAGTATTTCATTCACACCCCACACATCAAACAAAGACTTTTACACTTATGAACTAAGATACAATCAACATAAAAAATTACACTCCGTTAATATCTGGAAAGGAATAAGGGCTGGTGACACACTTTCAGTTCTTTACGGTTATCTTCACAATTAACTAAATTAATAAAAGTAATTATTATCCAAACACAATTCAAAAAAGTAAGATTTATATATAGAATTTCCTTGAATATACCATAAAGAAGAGTGTGTAAATGGCTAGAACAAAAAGAAATACAAGAAGAGTTAACAGGACAGTTAGACCAAGAAGAACTAACAGAACTGTAAGAAGATTATCTAACAGTTCATCAAAAACAATATTAAGTCCATATGCACTAGGGAACGCGCTTGGATTAGTTAGTGCTCTGTTACTTGCATTCTATGCAGTTATGAGTTGGTTAAGTTCTTACAATCCCTCGATAATAATATCTCAATACCCAATACCTTTCTCTTTCGGAAACTTAAGTCTAATAATTGGACTATTCCAAACATATGTAATGGGATACATAGGTGGATGGATATTCGCAAAAATCTATAACAAATAAATGGCTACAAAAAAAAGACCTTCTAAATCTAACGGCGATGTAAAAAACTTACTTAACCTTGCAGTCTGGATAACTGGAATATTAGTATCTTTAGCTGTAGGTTTCGGAATGATAGACAATGTATTATCAGTCAGATTTATTCCTGATGCAATAACTGCAATAGCTGGATGGGTTGTCGTAACTCTCACACTATTAGGAGTTTTACTCGCAATAGTTAATTCCTTCGTAAAATAAAATGAAATTCCTTAAAAAAAATCACCAATACTTTTACTTCGTGTTTAGAATTATAGTAGGTGCGATGTTTATGCAACATGGCGCACAAAAATTACTTGGCTCATTCGGAGGAATTAATGGAAATAGCGCTCAATTGTTTAGTATGTTTGGGATAGCTGGAATTATAGAGTTATTTGGTGGTGCGTTTATTCTCATAGGGTTATTTACAAGATTCACAGCACTAGTGTCTGCAATAGAAATGGCATCAGCTTACTTTATTGTACATGCATCAAATGGAATATTCCCAATAACTAATGGTGGCGAACTCGCAATACTTTATTTCGCAAGCTTCTTGATACTTTTAGCTTATGGCGCAGGTAAATGGTCTTTAGATAACATTTTATTCAAAACTAAAAAAAGAAAATAAATTTGTTCAATAATTATAGTCTAAAAACTTCCCTCAAAAACAAAATCTTTAACTTTATTTCGTGAATTAGGAACTTCATTCTTTCTCATACGTTCATTAATCATAGTTAATTTTCCTGGACGCCCCAAAGTAAACATATGAACTACTTCATGGTCTTTAGGAACTTTAAGAACTTTCCTTGCCTTAGCAACATCATATCCTCCCATACCATGACAAACTAGTCCCATCAAAGACGCCTGTAAAGCAAGGTTCTCCCATGCAGCCCCAGCATCACTCATATGATTTCTATCAGGCTTACCTTCTTTATTTGTTTTCTTAGTACACAAACAAACTAAAACTGAGGCATTCTTCGCCCACATCTGATTAAACTCAACTAATAAATCAAAAAATTTCTTCCAGTGTTTGCTTCCATTGTTAGCATAAACAAATCTCCAAGGTTGATTATTCGAAGAAGAAGGCGCCCAACGAGCAGCCTCAAATAAAGTCATCAACTCTTTCTTAGAAATCTTCTCACCACCCATAGCCCTAGGACTCCACCTATCAAGAAAAATTTTATTCACAGGATAATCAGCTTTCCTTATACTAGAACCTATTTTATATCTAACCATGGCAAGAATAAAGCTAAAGGGTTTTTATTCTTTGCGTAAGAAGTGTTAACCAAAAAGTTTAAATAATCTACATATGTATACATCTGTATATGGAAACAACTATACGATTGAATACCCAAACCAAAAAGAACTGGACAAATTCAAACAATACAAAAACGAAAGTTACAATGAATTAATTAGAAAACTCATTTACATTGCAAAGCTGTGTGAAGATGAACCAAAACTATCCCAAAAAACAATCAAAGAAATCAAAGAAGCTAGAGAAAGAGTCAAGAAAGGAGAATTCTACACAGAAAAAGAAGCTAAAAAGATACTCGGCCTGTAAAATATATAAACTTATTTTTGAAAAAAGAGCTTTAAATGGTCTTAATAAATTAGAAAAAATTGTAAAAAGTAGGATTTGGAATAAATTACAACAGTGTAAAGATGACCCTTTCAGATTCTTTGAGAAACTTTCTGAAACAACAAGTTTCAAACTAAGGGTCGGCGACTATCGTGTTATCGCTGATATTTTAAAAGAAAAAGAAGCAATTTTCATACTCAAAATTAGCCATAGAAAAAACATTTACTATAATTAAATTGAAAAGAAGTGTTAACTTCTCTTCCCTAACTTCAAAGGCTTTCCAATTATCTTCTTCCCACCCATATAACTAACAAGAACATCGGGAACTTTAATCGTTCCATCTTTCTGTTGATTATTCTCAAGTATAGCAACCAACGCACGCGAAGTTGCAATAGCTGTGTTATTTAAAGTGTGCACATACTTTCTTTGTCCTTTCTCGTCAAAATATTTTATATTTAATCTCCTTGCTTGCGCATCTTCCATATTACTTACAGAAGTAATCTCAAAATACTTTTTTTGCCTAGGACTCCAAGCTTCTAAGTCTGCTCCTTTAGCTTTCAAATCTGCAAGATCTCCAGAACAAGACTCAATTTCTCTAAACGGAATTTTAAGTTTTCTAAAAATATCCTTAGACAACTTAAGCAACTCATCGTAATATTTGTAAGAATCCTCAGGCTTACAAATCACAACCATCTCTTGCTTATTGAATTGATGAGTCCTATAAAGTCCCTTCTCATCTAAATTATGTGAACCAATTTCTTTCCTAAAACACATAGAATACGAAGTCAACTTAAGAGGCAAATCCTTATGTGTAAGAGTCTTACCAATAAACATACCAATCAAAGGATGTTCAGAAGTTGCAATCAAATACAAATCATCTCCTTCAATTTTGTAAGACATCGCGTCTATCTCTGCCTTAGAATAAACACTCTTCAAAACACTCTCTCTAATCATCAAAGGCGTTTCTAAATAATTGTAACCTTTAGAAACCATAAAGTCTCTCGCGTAACTAATCAAAGCCTGATTTAACAAAGCTAAATCACTCTTCATAACATAAAAACCACTCCCTGAAATATCTGCAGAACTATCGAAGTCTAAAAAACCTTGCTCCTCTCCAAGTTCCGCGTGATTCCTAATTTCATAAGAAAACTTCTTCGGCTTCCCAATAACTTCCCTAACAACATTATCTTTATCATCCTTCCCCTTAGGAACACTCTTATGAACCATATTAGGAATTTGCAACATAACAAAATCAATTTCCCCTCGCAACTTGCGCATCTTCAGTTCAAGAGCAGCAATTTTATCTGGAATTGCTTTCGCTTTCTTCAATAAATCTTTAGCGTTAGATGAACCAGATTTTTTTGCAGTGGCAATTTCCTTAGAAATCTTATTTCTCTGCGAACGCAAACTATCGATCTGGCTTTTTATTTTTCTCCATTGCGCATCTTTCTTAATAACTTCATCAACTAACTTAACTCTATCTTCCTGAAACTTTCTCTTTATATTCTTTTTAACAAGTTCAGGATGCTCTCTAATAAGTTTAATATCTATCATACTCAAAATAAAAAAGACATCTTTATAAACTTCTCTCTGCATTCAATAAAAAAGAGAAGATGGGAATTTTTTCAGAATTTACAGGTGGTCTAGCACAAGGCTATAAGTCAATACTTGGAGCAGTTCCTACACAATACGGTACTCTACTAAACGTATTCGTGTTCGCTATTCTAATCTCCATTTATTCCATTTTCTCTTGGAAATTCTATAGGTTTCTATCAAAAAAAGACTTAATTTCCCTAAATCTCTCAAAATATAACAGAACGAGTTACCCTTTCCTAAAAAAATTCTTCGCATTAATTCTTTACTTTGTAGAATATATAATTGTATTGCCTTTCCTAATTTTCTTTTGGTTCGCAATACTATCGCTAATAATTATAGTGCTATCAGAAGAACAAGCTGCAATAAATATACTTGTAGTGGCTGCAGCAATTGTCGCCGCAATCAGAATGCTTTCTTACTATCAAGAAGACCTCTCTAAAGACCTCGCAAAAATGTTCCCATTCACAATACTAACCATATTCATTCTATCTCCAGGTTTCTTTTCCGTAGAAAGAGTCTTAGCAAGGCTCTCAGAGATACCTTCCTTATTTGTAAATGTCTTTTACTTCCTAGCACTGATAATTATAGTTGAGCTAGTATTCAGATTCCTCGACATGATAATGCGTTTGTTCAGAGGCGAAGAACAAATAGACGCGCAAGCGCAAGAAGTTCAGATAAAAACCTAGATATAATTCACTTCCCATAACTATCTTTATTAGGGTGGTCATGTCCAAGATGGAACCTCTCAAAAATATCTTTCCTATGTTTCTGTCCCTCTTTATCTATTCTATTCTTTTTCAAATCAGACGTTGATAACATATGAGAAATATATTCGCCACCTAAAAAGTGAGGCATAATTACATAATTAGCTCCTGAATCATACAATTTCTTTGTATCTGCAATGCGATGTGAAGTCGGAATAAATACAACTTCAGGATTATTTATAGAACGAAGTATCAACTCATTAGTTTCCAATTCAGGAATTGTCGAAATCACAACTTTAGCCTTATTCAATTTCATATCCGAAAGTAAATCTAAATCGTTAGCATCACCATATAAACAATTAGATCTTTTCTTAGACAACTTACTAACAGTTACAGGGTCGTAATCTACTACAAGATATTTCTTCTTAGATTCTTTCAAAGATTTCAAAATATTATATCCCAAACGATTATATCCGAAAAGTATAACATCATACTGTTTACTCTTAGAAGAATTCCCAAGTTGACGTTTCTTACCATCAAATATTCCCAAAAGTGGTGAAAGTTTACTAAATATAAAATTAGAATAATAAATAGCATAACTACTCAAAGCCATAGTTACAAGGCCAATTAAAATTATTAGCGATAAAACTTCCGCAGGCAAAACACCTAATGAAAAACCGACGAAAGCAAGTATTAGAGAAAACTCGCTAACTTGAGCCATAGTAACTCCTGTCAAGAAATTAGTTCGTTTCTTAAAACCAAAGAGCCTCATGAAAAACATAATGATTAAAGGATTTCCAATCAAAACGAATGCAGAGAAAACAACTAACTTAATACCCATATCATAGTTAAAACTACTAACTAAACTACCAAAGAACACAAAGAAAGTCACAACAAAGAAATCTCTCAAAGGCTTAATTTTACTTCCAATTTCAAAACTAAATTTAGAAGAAGCCAAGGTCATACCTGCAATCAAAGCCCCAACTTCAAGAGAAAAGTTGAAGTAATCAAAAATTGACGCAGCAAAGAGAGCCCAAGACATACTAAATAACAAAAGAATTTCCTGATTTTTAGAAACTACTCTAAGCAAACTAGGTAAAGCAAAATATGCAAACAAAAAGAAAGCCATAATTAAGAGTAAACCTTCACTTAGTTGAATAAATACATCCATAGCCGAAAATCCTGTTCCTTTGCCTATTAACGGCAACAACATCAAGACAACAGCCACCATCAAATCCTGAAAAATCAAAATTCCAGTTGAAATTCTCCCCTGTATAGTCTCAGAGTCTAAACTATTTTTAGATAATAAAGATATAACAACCGTAGAAGAAAATGCCAAAGCTCCCGCAATGTATAAAGAAACAATATTAGAATAACCAAAATATCTAGCAATGAAAAATCCAATAGATGAGGTAAGTAAAACCTGTCCCACTCCTGCAACAAAAGAAACTTTCCAGAAAGATTTCAAAGCCCTAAAGTCCAAGTGTAAACCTGCAATGAAAAGAAGAAGTGCTAAACCGATGTGTGCGAATCCCTCAAACAAAGCAGTGGAGTTTAATAAATTAAAAAATAAGGGGCCCACTAAAAGCCCAGCAACTAAATAAGCAATTATCAGAGGTTGCTTAACAACTCTAGCAATAATCGCGAAAACTGTCGCTAAACCTATAATCAAAGCTAAATCTAAAACTAAATTCACCATCTTTACTAATAAACTATACAAAATAATTTTAAATACCTTACTAAAATAAAAATAGTCAAATTTATAATGTCAAAAGACTAATTAAAATAATGAAAGAAGTCTGGAATGCCTTGCTTTACTCAACTCTCGGAATAGCCGTATTTTTATTAGGATTAGTAGATTTATTTCTTCCAACCCTCACAATAGGATTAATTCTGTTTGGTATGGGGATTTTCTGGATTGTCAAAGCTAAAAAAGGACAAGGAAACTTAGGCACTTGGTAAAGCTTAAAAACTGAATTATTTCTAAATTATAGAGTTCTTTTTGGACTCCTAGAACCTTTAGAAAAGGTTGTAGTCATACTCATTTCGACTTTGGCTGAAATGAGAGGACTCGACTCCTTCG
>Ga0114931_10004415_pt1 | contig 17549 bp, 17 predicted proteins | sample 2SBtaG_FD_89579 | JGI IMG/M metagenome (GOLD analysis project Ga0114931, IMG submission 89579) | Deep subsurface microbial communities from Kolumbo volcano to uncover new lineages of life (NeLLi) - 2SBTROV14_V59a metaG | ecosystem: Environmental > Aquatic > Marine > Volcanic | place: Kolumbo...
CGCCAGCAGTTACTGGAATGCCGCAAACCGCTGATCGTTATGACGCCCAAGAGTCTGTTGCGCCACCGCCTGGCGGTGAGTACGCTGGAAGACCTGAGCCAGGGTGAATTTCAGCCGGTGATTCCGGAAATCGATGCGCTGGAAGCCGGCAGGATCCAGCGGGTGGTATTGTGCAGTGGCAAGGTGTACTACGATTTACTGGAAAAGCGTCGCAAGGAATCGATGGATCAGGTCGCTATCATTCGCCTCGAGCGCCTCTACCCCTTTCCGGAAGGGCAGGTGCGCAGCCTGCTCGCGGGTTATGCCAACGCGGCCGAGTTTGTCTGGTGCCAGGAAGAACCGCAGAACCAGGGCGCCTGGTTCGCTATCCAGCACCACTTGCGCGCTACATTGAGTCAGCCGGAACGGCTGAGCTATGCGGGCCGGCCGTTCTCGGCGGCGCCGGCAGCCGGTTACGCCTGGCTGCATTTGCAACAGCAGCACGCGCTGGTTGATGCGGCGCTGGGCCTGGAACAGGCCGTGGAATAGAGGCGGAAGGAACGAATTATGTCTATTGAACTCAAGGTGCCCGGCTTCCCCGAATCCGTTGCTGACGGCACGATCTTGAACTGGAATAAAAAACCCGGTGATGCGGTGCAACGCGATGAAGCACTGGTCGACATCGAAACCGACAAAGTCGTGTTCGAAGTACCGGCACCCAAAGACGGCGTGTTGGAAGAGATCCTCGAACCGGAAGGTACCGTGGTTGTATCCGGCCAATTGATCGGCCGCCTGCGTGAAAATGGCGCGGCGGTAGCCGCGACTGCTTCCGAGCCGTCGGCGGTTCAGGAACCGGCCGCTGTTTCGAGCAAGGTGACGGCCTTCGCCACCCCGTCGGCGCAGCGCCTGATCGAGGAAAACAATCTGGATATTCAGAGCATTCGTGGCAGCGGCAGCGGCGACCGTATCCTCAAGGAGGATGTGTTAAAGGTGTTGGCGGCGCGCGACAAGCCTGCGCCCGCGGCATCGGTGGAGGGCAAACCCAAACCACCGGCACCGGCGGAAGCCTATCCGGAAGGGCGCAGTGAAAAGCGTGTCCCCATGAGCCGCCTGCGCGCGCGCATCGCCGAGCGTTTGCTGGAAGCGCAGCGGAATGCCGCCATCCTCACGACCTTCAACGAAGTGAATATGCAGCCGGTCATGGATCTGCGCCGGCGTTACCGAGACGCATTCGAACAAAGCCACCAGGTCAAGCTCGGCTTCATGTCGTTCTTCGTCAAGGCGGTAATCGAGGGGCTGCGACGATTCCCCGAGCTGAACGCGTCGGTCGATGGCCAGGACATCGTCTACCACGGCTTTTTCGATATCGGCATCGCGGTGTCGTCACCGCGTGGTTTGGTGGTGCCCATACTGCGCGACGCTGACCAACTGTCGATGGCAGGTATCGAGCGCGGCGTCGGTGAGTTTGCCGAGAAGGCACGGGCCGGTACCCTGAGTATGGAAGATATCACCGGTGGTACCTTTTCCATCACCAACGGCGGCGTGTTCGGCTCACTGCTGTCCACACCCATCCTCAATCCACCGCAATCGGGCATTCTCGGTATGCACGCCATTAAAAACCGGCCGGTGGCGGAAGAGAGCCAGGTCGTTATCCGGCCGATGATGAATCTTGCCTTGTCTTACGATCATCGCCTGGTGGACGGCCGCGAAGCCGTGCAGTTTCTGGTGACACTCAAGGAAACTCTGGAAGACCCGGCACGACTGTTGTTGGGTGTCTGAGTAGTTATGAAAAAACATTACGATGTCATTGTTATCGGCGCCGGTCCGGCCGGCTATGTCGCGGCGATACGCTGTGCGCAGCTGGGACTGGACACCGCCTGCGTCGATGCCTGGATAAACCCGGCGGGTGAGCCGGCGCTCGGCGGCACCTGCTTGAACGTCGGCTGTATTCCATCCAAAGTACTACTGGAATCATCGGAACGCTATACCCAGGTGCAGCACGAGTTCGCCGACCACGGCATTGATGTCAAGGGCGTTACGCTTGACCTGGATCGTATGCAGGACCGTAAGCGGCGCGTGGTACAGGATCTCACCCAGGGTATCGAGCAATTGTTCAAGGCCAACAAAGTCAGCTGGGTTAGGGGGCGTGGCCAGCTGTTGGCCGATAAGCACGTACGCGTGACGGATGCGGCCGGTAAAAAACACGAACTCGATGCCGGGCACGTGATACTGGCGCCGGGCTCCGAGCCGGTACCGCTCAAAACGGTACCGCTGGACCACGACAGCGTAGTCGATTCCAGCGGTGCGCTCGCTTTTGAGACTTTGCCCGAACGCCTGGGCATAATCGGCGCCGGTGTTATCGGGCTGGAACTGGGCAGCGTATGGCGGCGCCTGGGCGCCGAGCGGGTCACGCTACTGGAAGCACAGGATGAGTTCCTGCCTTTTGCCGATCAGCAGGTGGCAAAACTGGCGCAACGAATTTTCACCCGCCAGGGCCTGGATATTCAACTGGGCAGCCGGGTTGTTGCCAGTACCGTTGAAGGCGGGCGAGTCCGGATCCGCTACCAGAACGCCGAGGGTGAACAGCAGGCTGAATTCGACAAACTGATTGTCGCCGTGGGTAGACGACCCAATACCGAAGGCCTGGCCGCCGAGGAGGCGAGCCTGTTGCTGGATGAGTGGGGTGTGATCCACGTCGACGACCAGTGCCATACCAACCTGCCGGAAGTCTATGCGATCGGCGACGCCGTGCGCGGACCAATGCTGGCACACAAGGGTTCGGAGGAGGGTGTCATGGTGGCGGAACTGATCGCCGGACACGCGGCGCGCATCAATTACAATACCGTGCCATCGGTGATTTATACTGCACCGGAAGTGGCCTGGGTAGGGCAGACTGAAGGCGAATTGAGGGCCGCCGGAATCGATTATCGCAGCGGCACGTTTCCCTTTTCCGCTTCGGGCCGCGCGCGGGCATTGGGAGACAGCGAGGGCTTCATCAAACTGCTGGCCGAGCGCGAAACCGACCGCTTACTGGGCGCCCATATGATCGGCCCACAGTGTTCCGAGCTCATTGCCGAGGCCGTGATCGCCATGCAACTGGGCGGCAGCGCCGAAGATCTGGCTATGACGGTTTTTGCCCACCCGAGCCTGTCCGAAAGTGTTCACGAAGCGGCGTTGGCCGTGCACGAGCGGGCTATACATGCCGTACAAAAACGCGGCGCTCATGGTAAATAGTTAGAGATCTTCTGATTAAGACGCTCGTCGACAGCCTGCGCCAAGTGTTGGCCGACGCTGCCGCCAGGCGCCACCGGTGCACCCTGGTGTTGGCCGGCGAGCGGGACGCGAACATTCGGCGGGTGGTGCAAATATTTGCTGAGTTGGTGCTTGATGATCTCTGCTGGTTCGGCGACCGTGCGCCACCGGTAATGACGACCACCCAGGGGCAGGCCGCTTTCCGGCTCATGGGGCGGGAATTTGACGCACTGGTGTTCGATGCCTGGTCGGGCTTCGATCCGAATGCCTTCGGCGCGCTGACCGGCTGTTTACGTGCGGGTGGCCTGTTGCTGCTGCTTACCCCGCCACTGGATGACTGGGCGTCATTCGCAGACCCGCAACACGCGCGCATTACCGTGGCACCATTCCCCCCCGAACAGGTCAGTGGACGCTTTCTGCAGCGTCTGGCCAGGGTGATACGCCACGACGCCACGCTGATCATCTGTGAAGATGGCATAGTGGCGCAGTTACCGGCACCCATGGCTGAAGTGGCGCCGGCATGCACCCAGGTTCCGCCAACCACCGCCTGCCGGATCGGTGATCAGCAGCGGGCGGTGGACGCCTTGATACGGGTGGCAACCGGACATCGACGCCGGCCGGTAGTGCTGACCTCCGACCGTGGCCACGGCAAGTCCGCGGCTTTCGGTATTGCGGCGGCACAACTGATCAGTCAGGGTCGGCGACGAATCGTCCTGACCGCGCCACGGCGTGAGGCCGTCGAAGCGGTTTTCGAACACGCTGAGCAGTTGTTTCCCGGCGCCGGCAAGCAGCTGCGCTTTGCAGCGCCTGATGAGCTGGTGCAGCAAGCGCCCGATGCTGATCTGCTGCTGGTGGATGAAGCCGCCGCTATACCCACCCCCTTGCTCGAACGCCTGTTGAAGCGTTATTCGCGTATCGCCTTTGCTACCACCGTGCACGGTTACGAAGGCACCGGCCGGGGTTTCGCCCTGCGCTTCTCCAAGCTGTTGGATCAGCACAGCAACAGTTGGAAAGGGCTGGAGCTGAAAACGCCGATACGCTGGGCGCCGCACGACCCGTTGGAACAGCTGGTGTTCCGTTTGCTGGCACTCGATGCCGAACCCGCAGACTCCGGCGTATTTTCAGACTTTGTGTCCGCCGACCAGTTTGAACTACAGGCACTGGACCGCGATGCCTTGCTTGACGATGAACAAAGCTTGTCCGAGCTGTTCGGTTTGCTGGTGCAGGCGCACTACCGCACCCGGCCGTTGGACCTGCGCCACCTGCTCGATGGCCCCAACCTGACGATCTACGTTTTACGGGCCGGCGGTTATATTGCAGCCACGGCGTTGGTCGCCGCGGAAGGTGGTTTCGATGAGCCGACGGCAGAGTCGATCTGGGCCGGGACGGCCCGCCCGCACGGCCACCTGCTCGCGGAAACACTGGCCGCTCACCAGGGACTGCAGGATGCCCCGGTATTACGCTGCGGACGTATTATGCGCGTCACCGTACATCCGGCGTTGCAGCGGCGCGGTCTCGGTAGCCGGCTTATACGGGGTATCACGGCGCAAATGATGGCAGCGGGTCGTGATTATGTCGGCACCAGTTTTGGCGTGACACCCGAATTGCTGGACTTCTGGCACGGGCTTGGCTGGTTGCCGGTGCGTCTCAGTATTCAGAAAGGCGCCAGCAGCGGCGCCCATTCGGCGGTATTTTTACAATCGCTGAACCCGGCCGGCCAGGCGCTGCTGGCGCAGGCGCGCCAGCGCTTCTTCGCGCAGTTTCCGCACCAGCTATCGGATAGCCTGCGTGAGCTGGAACCAGCGCTGCTGCCTGGACTGCTGCAGCAGGGTGGCGAATACGCGCCGTCTCTCGACGCGGCCGATGTGTGTGATCTACAGGCCTTTGCCCACCGACAACGACTCGCCGAAGTGACTATCGGTTCGCTGTGGCGACTCGGTTTGCGCGAACTGATGAATGGGCGGGCGGCTGAATGTCTCGAAACGACCGAGTTGATAGTACTGATTATGCGGGTATTGCAGAAGCGCAATTGGGCCAAGTGCGTCGCCGCGACTGGTCTGGCCGGGCGTAAACAAGCGTTGCAAACGTTGCGCACAGCGGTCGGAAAACTCATTACCTGAGATCTGCTATTATCGCGGCGTGACAAGCTATAGCGGTATTCATGATTTTCGCCATGACCAGGACGACTGTACCGGCGTCCTGTTGGTCAATCTTGGCACCACGGCGGCGCCGACCCCGGCGGCCGTGCGCCGATATCTGGCCGAATTCTTGTGGGACCCACGCGTGGTCGAGATGGCGCGGCCGCTGTGGTGGCTGATCCTGCACGGTGTCATCCTGCGTTTCCGACCGGCGAAAGTCGCCAGGGCCTATCAGGCTATCTGGACGGAGGAGGGATCGCCCTTGCGGGCAATTTCCGAGCGCCTTGGTGATGCGCTGCAAAAGCGGCTCAGTGAACAGGCGCCGCGGCGCATCGAGGTGGCTTTGGCCATGCGTTATGGCGAGCCGTGCATCGAAAAAGCGTTACAGACTCTACGCGAACGCGGCATGCGCCGGCTCCTGGTGGTGCCGCTGTATCCACAGTACTCGGCCACCACGACAGCGACGGTGTTCGATGAGGTGGCGCGTGTGCTGCAGCACTGGCGCTGGTTGCCGGAACTGCGTTTCATACAGCATTATCACGATCATCCGCATTACATCCGCGCGCTGGCCGACAGTGTGCGTCGGCACTGGGAAGACCGGACACCGCCGGAAAAGCTGCTGATGTCGTTCCACGGCATCCCCAAACATTATTTTCTCGCCGGCGATCCGTATTTCTGCGAATGCCAGAAAAGCGCACGCTTGTTGGCTGACGAGCTGGGCTTGAGTGAAGACCAGTGGCAACTGACCTTCCAATCGCGTGTCGGTCGCGAAGAATGGTTGAAGCCCTATACGGACAAAACCCTGGCGGCTTGGGGAAAGCGGAAAATGGCCGCGGTGGATATTATCTGTCCGGGATTTAGTGTCGATTGCCTGGAAACCCTGGAGGAAATCGATCAACAGAATCGTGAGCTGTTTCAGTCGCGTGGTGGCGGGGATTTCAGCTATATACCGGCGCTGAACGATTCCCCGGCACAAGTTGAGTTACTGGCCGAGCTTATCAGCGAGTACCTGCGCGGCTGGGGTCCTGATCAGGCCGACAGCCTGGAACATCGACAGGAAGCGCAGCGTCGTGCGCAGGCCATGGGCGCCGAACACTGAGGCGGCATGAATTCATCCATTCTGGAACTGCACCGCGCACGTAAGCGCCTGGAAACCTTTTGCCACCAGCGGAACTGGTCGTCTCGGGACGCATCCAAGTGGTGTCTGAGTCAGCACGACACCGAAATTATGATCAGCACCTATACGGCGGAACACGGGACCACGCCCGTATTGCGTTTATGTTTCGAGGCGGGCCACTGGCTTTTGTCTATGCCGGCAGCCAATGGCCGCTGGCAGGCTTATTCACCGCGGCCACAGGTAGACAGTATCGAAGCGCTTATCGAAGAGCTGGAACAAGCGCCCTTGCACGTGCATTGGGGATAAAATGGGTGATGACTAAGATAGCGATAAGCGCGGTTGTCTGGCTGCTGTTTTCGCCATTAGCGGCGCATGCCGACGAGGTTGAGAAAGTCCTCTTCCTGGTGGTCGAACGCGACTCAGTGATCGCTTCCAATACCCTGGCAGGGCGCTTCGATAACCTTGACCTCAGCGCCAAAGAACGTATTCAGGACTACCAGGTGGGTAACGGTGTTGCGGTGGTGGTGACCAATCAACGCTTTGCCGGGTACGGCGTGCTGGCGGGAGGTTGGCAGACCTTGCGCCGCAAGGCGGGTGAAAAAACCGAATCGATCCAGGCCGAAGATTACTCGGCCACGGTGGTGACCGATGACCGTATCCTCAACTTTTACGGGCGTACCGGCGCCTGGAAGCAAATGCGGCGATCGGTGCAGTTGAGATGATCACGCGCCCGTCTGGCGGGTCACATCAACGTAAAGCTTGATGTGTTGGCCCGGTTGCAGGTACTTGCCTTTCGGCAAGCGGTTCCAGCGGCGCAGATCGGCGATTGTTACTTTGAAGCGGCTGGCGATCCGCGCCAGCGAATCCCCTTTCCTCACCGTATAATGAATCGGTCGTACTCGTGCACCCGGATGCAGGCCTTGCGATGACAGTTGGTGGGTCCACACCACCAGCGTCTGGCCAATACGCAGTGGATCGCCCGGGGCCATGCCGTTCCAGGATGCCAGCGAGCGCACGCCGACTTTATATTCACGCGACAGATCCCAGAGCGTATCGCCATGTCGGACAATGTGACGCGTTTTATAACCCTTGCGTGAGCTGTTCTGCTTTCGGTACAGGCGTTGTGCGGCGCTGAGTTTGTAACTTTCCTGAGCCTTACTGGAAACGGGCACCATCAGGTATTTGCCAGCCCGAATTGAACTGCCGCGCAGTTGGTTGGCCGTCTTCAGTACTTCGACCGTTGTGTGGTAACGCCTGGCGATATGGCTCAGCGTCTTGCCGCTGCCGACTTTTACGCGTTTCCATTGAATACGTTTTTCCGCCGGGAGTTGCTCGAGTGCCTGGCGGAAAGTGGCCGTTGCAGCGGCAGGCACCAGCAGGCGGTGCGGGCCTTCGGGCGCCGTGGCCCATTGGTTGAAACCGGGATTGAGCCGGTACAGTGTTTCGAGCTCGATGCCGGCCAGCTCGGCGGCTACCGCCAGATCGATTTGTCCGCCGGTATCGACGGATTGGAAATAGGCTTGGTTGGGGACGGGGTCGAGTTCGATGCCATAGTCAAAGGGGGTATCGATCAGCTGCCCCAGTGCAATCAGTTTGGGCACGTAGGCACGCGTTTCCCTGGGCAGTTTCAGGTCCCAAAAACCGGTTGGTTTGCCGGACTTGCGATTGCGGCGCACGGCGCTGTTCACGGTGCCCTCACCGGAATTGTAGGCAGCGAGCGCCAGCAGCCAATCGCCCTGGAAGCGCTTGTGCAGATATTGCAGGTAGTCCAGCGCCGCGCGGGTCGAATCGATCACATCCCGACGACCGTCGTACCACCAGTCCTGCTTTAGACCGAAACGCCTCCCGGTCGCGGGGATGAATTGCCACAGACCGGCCGCGCGGCCGTGGGAATAGGCAAACGGATCGTAAGCGCTTTCGACGATGGGGAGTAAGGCGATTTCCGCCGGCATATCCCGCTGTTGTAGTTCCCGGTGGATATACCAGGCATAGCGGCCGGCGCGCTCCGTGACGCGTTGCAGGTATTTCGGGTGCTTGATATACCAGTTCCGCTGTACCTGGATGCGCGGGTTGTCCAGTTCCAGGGGCAGATCAAAATCGCGGCGCAGTACTTCCCACAGGCTGGTCGGCGCTTGTGGTTTGTATTGACTGATAATCACGCCCGTCACCGGCTGGGCAGCTGCCAGCAGCGTGGGGCCGGCCGCTTTCTGTGGTTGCTGTTGCGTCGGGGTCTGCGCCGGAGGCGGGATCGCTGGTGCCTGGGCGATCGGCGGTGTTGCACACGCGCTCACCAGTAGGGCGATACACACGGCGACAAAGGGGGAATCAATGGCCATAATGTCCTTATCGGCCCACAGCGCCGGGTATTAACCCCCAAGCGCGTGAACGTTAACGATTTTTTAACGACGGGACCGCTAATGCTGACAGGCCAACGGCGGACCGTCAAGCGCTGTAGCCGGGTACCACAGATGCGTTATGATTGAACAACTTATGCGACAAGAACCCTGTCCACCCACAACCTCGGCGCGCCTGCAGGCTATGCGTGCCTGGTGCCGGCAGCCGCTGGGTCAGGCGTTGTCCCGCGTCGAGCAGCAGCAACTCTGCGATATTCTCAGCGACGTTTTCGGCTACCACCTGGTGGTGCTGGATCCGGCCTGTCAGCCTGACGCGATGGCCAGCAGTCGCATTCAGCACTGCTTCGTTCAGACACTGAGCGCAGAGGGTCTGCACCAAGCCCCGGCCATGCTCGCGAATGCCGAGCAGTTACCCCTGCAGTCCGACAGTGTCGACGCCTTCGTGTTGCAGCATGCGCTGGAGCTGGCACGCGACCCGCACCAGGTGTTGCGTGAAATCGACCGCTGCCTGGTCGCTGAAGGTCACCTGGTGGCGCTGGGATTCAATCCGTTCGGCTGGTGGGGCTTGCGCAAATTACTGCTGGGATGGCGGGGTCGGGTTCCCTGGGCGCTGCGTTTTATCAGCCTGCCGCGGCTCAAGGACTGGCTGTCCCTGCTCGGTTTCGATACCCTGCAGACGCACTACCTGTTTCCGCATCCACCCTGGCAGTACCGGCGTAAGTCGCCATCGGATCGCGGCCGCTTACGCGCCGGCCGCTGGCCGTTTCTGGCGGCGTCCTATGTACTGGTGGCGCGCAAGAGCGTCGCCACGCTTACGCCGATCAAGCCGCGCTGGCGGCCACGGCGTTCGCTGCTGGCCGGTGGTGTAGCGGAAACCGGACATGGGAGTGTGCCACGCCATGGCTGACGTCGAAGTTTTTACGGATGGCGCCTGTCGCGGTAATCCCGGGCCCGGCGGTTGGGGTGCTTTGTTACGCTACGGTGGTCATGAAAAAGAGCTCTACGGAGGCGAGAGAGATACGACGAATAACCGCATGGAGCTAATGGCGGCCATTCGGGCGCTCGAAAGTCTGAACCGCAAGTGTTCGGTGAGTCTGACCACGGATTCCAACTACGTGCGCCACGGCATCACCGAGTGGTTGCCCAATTGGAAAAAACGCGGTTGGAAAACGGCCGCCAGGAAGCCGGTGAAGAACGCCGATCTATGGCAACGCCTGGACCGGGCGGCGCAGGCTCACGAGGTATCCTGGCATTGGGTGAAAGGGCACAGCGGCCACCCGGAGAACGAACGTGCCGATGCCTTGGCCAATCGAGGCATTGACGAACTGTGACGATAAAACGGATAGAATATGGGTTAGCGATGCGACAGATTATTCTGGATACTGAGACCACCGGCCTGGAACCTTCAGACGGGCACCGGATTATTGAAATCGGCTGCGTGGAGATGGTCGACCGCCGCTTGACCGGGAATACGTTCCACCAGTACCTGCAACCGGATCGTGAAATCGATGCCGGAGCCATTTAAGTGCACGGTATCACCAATGAGTTTCTGGCTGATAAGCCGCATTTTGCCGATGTGGCGGATGATTTTTTAGCCTATATCAAGGGCGCCGAACTGGTTATCCACAATGCGCCATTCGATGTTGGGTTTATCAATCATGAATTGAAACGCTGGCAGTCGGACAGAGCGGAAGCTCCGTCTTCCGATCCGCAGGCCAGCCAGGTCACCGACCTGTGCCGGGTGCTGGATACGCTGGCGCTGGCGCGCAAGATGCACCCCGGCCAGAAAAATAACCTCGATGCATTGTGCCGGCGCTACGAAATCGACAATACCCATCGTGAATTACACGGCGCCCTGCTCGACGCGGAAATTCTGGCGGATGTCTACCTGGCGATGACCGGTGGACAGGTCGCCCTGTCGCTCGGTGGCAGCGGCGAAGCGGGGCAGGGAGCGGGTGATCAGCCGATACGGCGGCTACCCGAAGGGCGACCGGCGTTGCGGGTAATACGGGCCAGTACCGAGGAACTGGCCGATCACCGGGCGCGGCTGGCATCAATCGCCGAGGCCGCCGGTGGTGAGGCGGTTTGGGACCGGCTTAAGGATTAGTATTAAAAGGCCCTAGCGGAAGGTGCCGGCGTTGACCCACTGGTGAACGAGGATACTGGCGGCATAGCCGAGGGCGATCAGCGGCGTCCATTTCAGATGGATAAAAAAAGTATATTTGCCGCGCGCCTGGCCCATCAGGGCGACGCCGGCCGCCGAACCGATCGATAGCAGGCTGCCGCCCACGCCGGCGGTCAAAGTGACCAACAGCCACTCGCCCAACGGCATATCGGGGTTCATGGACAGCACGGCAAACATCACCGGGATGTTATCGATAACCGAGGACATAATGCCGACCAGGACATTGGCGGTTGTCGCGCCCAGGGTGCCGTACATCACTTGCGAGGCCATGGCCAGGTAACCGATAAACCCCAGGCCGCCTACACACAGTACCACACCATAGAAAAACAGCAGCGTGTCCCATTCTGCGCGCGCCAGCCGCCGGAAAATATCGAACGGCCGTTCATCGCCGATCGGCAGCACGTCGCCAACCACGCCTTCCGGATGGCTGTTTCTCCCTTTGGACGAATGGCTGGTTTTCAGGTAGTAGCCATACAGTTGCAGGTACCCCAGGACGGTCATCATACCCAGCATAGGGGGCAGGTGCAGGAAATTGTGAAAACTGACGGCGGTTGCAATGGTGAGTGCGAAAAGGCCCATGATAAAGACCGCGCCACGGCGCAAGTGCACGGTTCGACCGTCGGCATGCGGCATGCCACGGGGTACAAAGAAATGCATGCCGGCCGCCGGCACTAGGAAATTGACCGCCGATGGAATGAACAGCAGCAAAAAGGCGGAGAATTCCACTTTGTTTTGCTGCCATACCATGAGGGTGGTGATATCGCCAAAAGGACTGAACGCGCCACCGGCGTTGGCGGCAACCACAATGTTGACACAGGTCAGGCCGACAAATCGATAATTGCCCTTGCCGACCGCCAGCGCCACGGCGCACATCACCAGCGCAGTGGTCAGGTTATCGATGACCGGCGACAGGAAAAATGCCAGCAGGCCGGTGATCCAGAACAATAAACGGTAGCTGCAGTGTTTGTGCACCAGCCAGGAGCGCAGGGCCTCAAAGACTTGGCGCTCGTCCATGGCATTGACGTATGTCATGGCGGCCAACAGAAACAAAAACAGTTCGGCAAACTCGAGGAGTGTTTCCTCGAAGGCATCCTCGGCCATTTGACCGAGACCAACGTGGGTGTATTGCCAGGCGATCAGTGCCCAAATGAGCCCGGCCGCCAGGATGACGGGTTTGGATTTTCTCAGATGAGTGAATTCCTCCGACATCACCGCGACATAGGCCAGGCAGAACAAAAGCAGCGCGATGCGACCGATGCTGTGCCCGGTCAGGTCGATCCAGCCATCGCTATGGGTGGAGGCCAGCAGGGTTTGTGGGAGCAGCAGAAGTAGAAATAGAAGCGGCCGCATCACGAAAGAGAACTGTTTGAGCAAGATGGTCCCGCCATTGTGTATATTCATTGCCCGTATCGGGGAGTGGGCGACAGTATAACAGTAGATAGGGAGACTCTGATTAATTCGTCAGAGCCTGCCCCGCGTAGCGTTTTAGGGATGCTCTGATTAATTCGTCATTCCGGCGTAGGCCGGAATCCATGGCATTGAAAACACTGGATCCCGGCCTACGCCGGGATGACGGAAAAGGGATTAATCAGATGGTTCCTTAGGTATTCCGGCGAATGCTGGAATGACGTGGGTTGTTATTTGCCTGATTCGTGGCCGTGCCTGGGTGTGCTAATTCCCGAGCACCGCATCCAGGATCAACTGGTCTTCGGGTGAAATATCGATAATTTGAAAGCCGGTCCAGTGGATACCGGAGTCATTGGCGTCTTCACTCCAGAGGCTTTCCGCACCCAACTGGATTTCCAGTTGCTTATCGCCTTTTATCAGCGGTATCCGCATCTGACAGACATGACTGCAGCCAATGTGCTCTGCGCCGGCGATCATCAGTCCATCGGCCGACAGATTCACCAACTGGCCGATAGTCTTTCCACTGTGGGCATCCAGGATCGTCGGATGTTCCGGGATGGTCACCCGGTTTTTGCAGCGTTGATCGGCGCGATGCGTGTTGACGGTCATGGTTGATACTCCTGTATCTGATTCTTTTTGCGGTATCTACGCGGCGTGATCCAGCATACGATGAATGGCGTTGAGAGCCCGGTCGACAAAAGGCTTTTTCTCGGCCTCGGCGATGCGAACGGTACCCTTCAGCATGCAGTCCGCCAGCTCGTGCATGGAGACCACAGCGGCCTTGATACCCATCTGGTCAACGAACATAAATTTTTCAGTCACTGTACTGCGCCAGGAGAGTTTTGCGCGCTTTTTCGGCTTGCCCGGTTTCTGGAATTCGAACCAGGTTCCAAAAGGTACAGTTTTGAGTTCGTCGAGCATGTCCTCTTGCTCGGCGGACAAGAGAGTTGCGCTATCCCCGGCGTCTTCCTCAGCTTCTTCGACAGTCGGCGGTACGGTGGCAACAATTGCTTCGATATTGGCACCGGATACCAGTTTCGCTTGTAGCTCAAACAGGGTGTGCAGCAATTTCTCCTTGTCAGCCTGCTGCATGGTATTGGTCTGGCTGCGCAGTTCCTGCTGCAAGCCTTCCAGGGCCTGTTGGCGCGTTTTGCAATCTGATTCATCGCGGGCAGGCAGTACAGAGGCGACAATCCTTTTTGCGAAAGAGGTGGCCTGTTGCCAATCTTCAGTTTCCTCACCGTGTTCACTGCGCAGCAGAGTAAAAGTCATCTTGTCAGCCCATATACGCTGCAAAAAGTTACGCGCAGCTTCGGCGACCGGTTTGCCTTGGCAAAGGGCGCGAATTTCCTTTTGCGCGCGCGCACGTGCGGCCTGCAGTTTTTCCTGGCCGTTTGCGGCTTCATTGGTGCGTTGTTCAACGCGGCTGGCGCGTTGCTCGAGTTCGTCGGTAGCCTTGGTGAAGGCGGCCAGAATCCCGTCGAAGATGCCGATATCCTCCTTGAAATCCATCAGTACTTTGTCGACGAGGTCTTTCATTTTCGGGAAAATGCCACGATCAGCCTGGCCTTCGTCCACCCAGCGAATGCCGGCTGCCGTCATATCGTTAATGAGTTTACGTGCGGGGTGGCTGTTATTGGTAAAGAAATCGCGGTCTACCACGGCGACCTTTAGCAAGGGGGTATGCAGGCGGCTCAGCAGTGCTTTGACGACATTCGGCAGGCTGTCTTCCTTTAGCATGTACTCGAACATCATGCCGACCAACTCGATGACGTCAGTCTCGGCATTCGACAGTTTGCGGCGATCGACGCCGCCAAATATCTTTTCACGCTCGTCGGCCAAGGTGGTTTGCAGTCGTTCGATCAGATGCTCGTCGACCTCTATATTCTCAATGAAGTCTCCATTGGACATGCTACTATTCTGAACGTTGGTCTGCAGAGTGCTGATCTGCTTGACCAGTGAGGCAGCGGCCCCGCTTCCGTGCCCACCTATGCCGCCGCTACCGGTGGAAGCGCCAGCGACGCCCCCATGTATGGGCGACACATTGCCAGGGCGGTTGCCGGCGGTTGCCGATGCCGTTCCTCGTGCGCGCCGGCCGGACATTAGTTCACAAATACGGCCGAATAATTCGTCACCCAGTTCTGAAGAGCTCTGGCCCGCATCCGCTGCGGTGTCGGCGGCTGAGTCCGGCTCGTTATCGACCTCGGCATCAGAGAGGTGTTTCTCGATGATTTCGATGCCGCCGGCCTGCTTACGCACCTCGTAACGCAGGTTGGGCAGGATGTCCGCTTGAATCAGTCGTTTGTTGTATTCGTCGAACAGTCCGTCCACCTGGCTAAGTACATATTTATCGAACAGGGCGATGAATACCAGCCTGACTTTGTTTTCCAGTTCGAGTTGTTCGACCGCCTGTTGGAAAGCGGCGCCCAGCCAGGCAGGGCCGCCTGGGATCTGGTTTTCTTCGACCGCGTTGCCTCCATTGACCACGGCGAGGCGCTGCTTGAGCGCAAAAATCCGGTCCATGATGCGGCTTGCCAGTTTGCCGGCGGCATTCTGGGTAGCAACAAACGTTTCCAGCTCATCACTCTCGACCAGCGACAGGTTGTCAAGGCTGGTTTCCGGGCCGGGGGCCTGTTGCTGGTCATTCGGTCTGACCGGAAATTCACTAAAACTACGTTTTACAGCGGCACGAAAATGTTGTTCGATAGCGCCACGTTTTTTCCGAACTTCGTTCATAGCCTCGAAGAACAACGACTGCGCCATGTTGTTTTCGGCTTTTTCGGCGAAGTCCAGCAGTGCCACATCTGCGTTTTCGAACATGCGGTCGAGCAACGGGCGCAAATGGCTGAAGGCCATTTCCTGGCAGCTGTCGAGCAATTTTGAGAACTGTGCGACGATCGCCATAATCCGCTCCGTTTGCAATTGGCAATAAATCACTGACTAGGGGTAAACCCAGTAGCGGCGGGCCAGGGCCGCTCTTAAGGAAAGTCTGGTCAATCCGTCATCCCGGCGCAGGCCGGGATCCAGCGCGTTGAACTGACTACATTCCGGTCCACGTCAGGATGATTCTGGCCGAATGAGGTAGGGGTTTCCTAAGGCGTTGAATAAACGAGATTCTTTGTTACTATGCAAGGCAACCTAGCGAGGGGAAGAATCCATGACTGAGACTGACGGTCGATCCACGGCAGCCGGCGCGCTCTTGTCGCTGGCAGCCTTCGTGGTAGTCATCGCTGGGATGCGCGCCGCCCAGAGCATTATCGTCCCTTTTCTGCTGGCCGGGTTTATCGCCATTGTCAGCACGCCGTATTTGAACTGGCTGCAACGCAAGGGTTTGCCCCGCGGGCCGGCACTGCTGTTGGTCATGGTGGGGATTCTGGCGGTGGGTTTCGGTCTGACTGCGCTATTGGGCACCTCGCTGGACGGTTTCAGCCAGGCCCTGCCCTCCTACCAGGATCGCTTGCAGGGGGAGGTAGGCCGTTTCGTACACTGGCTGACGGCGCGGGGCGTGGAGATTTCGGACCAGACTTTTCTTCAGTACCTAGATCCAGGCTCGGCCATGCGGCTGGCTTCCGGCCTGCTAAAGGGGCTGGGAAATGTGCTGACCAACGCCTTTCTGATTCTTCTAACCGTGATTTTTATCCTGCTGGAAGCCTCCAGTTTTGCCGGCAAGCTGCGCGCCGCCTTAGGGGAGCCCGACCACTCACTGGAACAAAGTGACACGGTGCTGGAGAACATTAAACGCTATATGAGCATCAAAACACTGACGTCGGCATTGACCGGCGTGGTGATCGCCATAGGCCTGGCGGTGCTGGGTGTTGATTTCCCTATACTCTGGGGATTTTTCGCCTTTCTACTGAATTTTATTCCTAACGTCGGTTCTTTTATTGCCGCCGTCCCGGCGGTGTTGATCGCCTTGCTGCAACTCGGCTTGGGGGCGGCCCTGGGCGTGGCAGGCCTGTATCTGGTGGTCAATGTCATGGTTGGCAGCATCCTGGAACCGCGCTGGATGGGTAATCAGCTGGGTGTTTCGCCCCTGGTGGTGTTTCTGTCTCTGGTCTTCTGGGGTTGGGTATTTGGGCCGGTAGGCATGTTCTTGTCGGTACCGCTCACGATTTCGTTCCAAATCGTATTGGCGTCCAACCCGGATACTCGCTGGTTGGCTATCCTGCTTGGGCCCGGTGTGAGCGGCCAGGCAGCGACAGAAGACTAGTCCTGGCGGCGCGCCGGCCAATGAATTAATCAGAGCTTGCCGAGGGCGGAGTGTTCAGCCCACCTGGATGCGGCCGCTAACCCTTGTGACATTGTAATATCGGGCTGTTATGAGGGTAAGATATGTTGAATATTGGGGCTTTTCAATTTGAGTTTATGGGGCGCGCAGTGACCTTCGATGTGGTCACGGTGTATGGACTGATCTGCGCAACCGTGTTTCTGACCGGTCTCATTGTCGCAACGCGCAAGTACGAAAAGGAACAACGCACATCGGATTGAGCTATCACCCATAAGGCTCGCCAGAGCGATAAAAAACCGCGGCATTGACTGGCTGCGGTTTTTTTTGCCCAGTCATTTAGTTTAGCGCCGGTCTGTTGATACAAGTCAAGGGAAGTGGCCACAGATTTGTGTTATTGGTTAATCTGTCACTGATAAATTAAAAAAGGATTGTTGCAATGAAGTTGTGTTGTGAGTGTCGCAAGAAACCCTGGCCCTATGCTCTGGTTTTGTTTATTTCCAGCTTCGTTGCTTTTGTCACCTGGCTGACGTTGTCCGCCGCCGGTGTCGGCGGCCAGGCCAAAATCTAGTCGACCGTGGCGATCTTTGTCATCATCGCCGTCGTATTAATCAACTATATGCTGGCTTGTATGCGCCGGCATTGTGCCGACGATCAGCACCGTATGGCATAAATCTAGCCTCCGGCTTGTGTCGCCTTACTTTCCAATCGGTTAGAGATTGCCGCGCCATCTCGTTCCTCGCAATGCCGAATTAATCAGAGGTTTCTTATCTTGAACCCTGAACCCTGTGCCAACGAGACCGGGGTCCGGCGGCAAAAAAATCAAATAACAGTGCTTGCATATATTCGCATATTCTGAAATACTCTCAATCGAAGTTTTGCAGATGATGTA
>Ga0114931_10004416_pt1 | contig 17549 bp, 13 predicted proteins | sample 2SBtaG_FD_89579 | JGI IMG/M metagenome (GOLD analysis project Ga0114931, IMG submission 89579) | Deep subsurface microbial communities from Kolumbo volcano to uncover new lineages of life (NeLLi) - 2SBTROV14_V59a metaG | ecosystem: Environmental > Aquatic > Marine > Volcanic | place: Kolumbo...
ACGATCAGACTTTCTTATGGTTCGAGCAAGAACGATCAGAAGGTTTTATGATACTAACAGCGGGAGCAACTTTTCAATGAGTTATCGCCGGCTCTTAACAAACGAAATGAGGGGATCTCTAAGTCCCTTACCACAGCACCCGCCTACCGCGTGGGTTTCACCCACCCTACTCTTGCTGTCATGCGCCGCACGAATCTCACCCCCTCTCAGTCAAAGCAAGACGAATCCCGAGCCCGACAAACAACGTTCCGAGACCTCGGTCCATCCACGTCGCCACCCGAGGATTCTTGCCCAGGTATCGCGCGAGCTTTGCACCGACAACCACCAACGGCGGCTCGATCAGGCCCGCGACCATGATGATAAGAAGACCGTGGAGAAATAGCTGCGCGCTCGCCGGCCCGGCGCCTTCGACCACGAATTGCGGAAGGAACGCGAGGAAGAAGATCGCGACTTTTGGATTTAGCGCAGCCACCAGCACACCCTGCCGGAAGATCTTCATACTTCCCGACGTGGTTGCGCCTATCCCGAGCACATACGACGCACCATCGGACCGTAAGGCGTGTAGCCCCAGCCAAATGAGATAGACCGCCCCCACCCATTTGACGACCACGAATGCCGTGGCGGAGGTGGCCAGGATTGCAGACTAGCCGAGTGCCGCGAACAGTACATGCAGAAACGCCCCGCTCCAGATCCCAAACATCGCGGCGAAACCGGAGCGCCGGCCATTCTTCGCAGTTTGGGCGAGGATAAACGCCATGTCAGGGCCGGGCGAAAGATTCAGTAGAATGGCTGCCGTGAGAAACGTGCCCCAATGGGCCAGCGTATAGTCAAACAACACCTTCAGTATCTCCACGCATAAAAGGAACTCGCGCAAAGGCGCAAAGACGCCAAGTTTCCGAAAAATATCTCACGTTACCCTGTTCCATCCGAGTCCTCATTGTCTCGGTGCGAACGCCGACAACCAGCGTAGACCGAGCTACCCGAGAGAAGCGGCGTGTAACTCGCCATGTTCCCGGCGGATCGTCGACAACCCGACCTACCGAACTGTCCAAAGCGAGTCATTTGCGTTCCATCCAGATTGAAAGAAAGGAACTCGCGCAGAGGCGCAACGACACTAATCAACCGTAGGTCGGGTTGACCGAGCGCAGCAAAGTGTAACCCGGCAAATTTCTTGGCCATTCGTCGGGTTTCGCTATGCTAACCCGACCTACGGTACTAGCCACTTACGGACTCTTGCGCCCTCCCACTGGCCGATGATCGCTCGCCCGCCACAGCGTGGTCAGGCGTACGCAAGTCGGCCCTTCGGCTGAGGGACCGGGCGACCAAGCAGGGCCGCAGTTTCAAGCCACTCCCGGATGATGACCTGCGCATTGGCAACCGCGTCGTCGTAGGTTGCTCCGTCGGCCATGCAACCGGGAAGCTCAGGCGCTTCAACAACGAAGGCATCATCTTCCTGGCTCCAATAGATGATCATTTCGTATCTACTGTCCATCGTTAGTCTCCGAGCCCGTAGGCCGGCATAAGCGCAGCGTTGCCGGCAAGCTACCTGGAGGCGGCGCCGGGAACACGCTGCGTGCTTATCCCGACCTACGTTGTCTGATCGTACATCCGCTACAGCGGAATGTTGCCGTGTTTGCGCCACGGGTTTTCGAGCTTTTTGCCGCGCAGGGTCGCGAGGGAGCGGCAGATGCGTTTGCGGGTGTCGCGGGGGCGGATCACGTCGTCGATGTAACCGCGGTGGCCGGCGATGAAGGGGTTGGCGAATTTGGTGCGGTACTCCTCGGTGTGGGCGGCGATCTTGTCGGCGTCGCCGGCGTCGCGGCGGAAGATGATTTCGACCGCGCCCTTGGGGCCCATCACCGCGATCTCGGCGCTCGGCCAGGCGAAATTCACGTCGCCGCGCAGGTGCTTGGAACTCATCACGTCGTAGGCGCCGCCGTAGGCCTTGCGGGTGATCAGGGTGACCTTGGGGACGGTCGCTTCGGCGAAGGCATAGAGCAGCTTGGCGCCGTGCTTGATGATCCCGCCGTATTCCTGGGCGGTGCCGGGCAGAAATCCAGGCACGTCGACGAAGGTTACGATCGGGATGTTGAAACAGTCGCAGAAGCGCACCAAACGCGCCGCCTTGAGCGAGGAGTCGATGTCCAGACAGCCCGCCAGCACCATCGGTTGATTGGCGACGATGCCGATCGTGGTGCCCTCCATGCGCGCGAACCCGACCACGATGTTACGTGCGAACTGCGGCTGGATCTCGAAGAAATCGCTTTCGTCGGCCACCGCACGGATCAGTTCCATCATGTCATAAGGCATGTTGGGATTGGCGGGGATCAGGGTGTCGAGCGCCGGGTCGGCGCGATCCGCAGGGTCCTCGGTGGCCCACGCCGGTACCGCCGCGCGGTTGCTGGAAGGCAGAAAATCGATGAAGCGGCGCAGCATCAACAGCGCCTCGACGTCGTTGCTGAAACTGCGATGGGCGACCCCCGATCGGCTCGCGTGGGATAGCGCGCCGCCCAGTTCCTCGTGGGTAACCTCTTCATGGGTCACGGTCTTGACCACCTCGGGACCGGTCACGAACATGTAGGAGCTGTCCTCGACCATGAAGATGAAGTCGGTCATCGCCGGCGAGTACACGGCGCCGCCCGCGCAGGGCCCCATGATCAACGAGATTTGCGGCACCACCCCGGAGGCCAGCACGTTGCGCTGAAAGACGTCGGCGTAGCCGGCGAGCGAGGCGACGCCTTCCTGGATGCGCGCGCCGCCGGAATCGTTGAGGCCGATCACCGGGGCGCCGACCCGCATCGCGTGGTCCATGATCTTGCAGATCTTCTCGGCATGGGCCTCGGACAGCGAACCGCCGAACACCGTGAAATCCTGACTGAAAAGAAACACCACTCGACCGTTGACGGTGCCGTAGCCGGTCACCACCCCGTCACCGGGGATCGATTGTTTTTCCATGCCGAAGTCGTTGCAACGGTGTTCGACGAACATGTCCCATTCTTCGAAACTGCCTTCGTCAAGCAGCAGTTCGATGCGTTCGCGGGCGCTCAGCTTGCCCTTGCCATGCTGCGCCGCGATGCGCCGCTCGCCGCCGCCGAGGCGCGCGGCGGCGCGCAATTCGTCGAGCTTACGAATGACTTCCTGCATTGGCCCCCTCGCTGATGATTGGCCCGCGGGCCGGCGCGCCGCGACGGTGTTCAGGTCGCGGTGCGCCGTGCTTCGATGAGTTTCAGGATCTCGCCCGCGGCCACCGGGATATTGGTGCCCGGCCCGTAGACCGCCGCAACGCCGTTGGCAAGCATCTCCGGGTAGTCCTGCGGCGGAATGATCCCGCCGCACACCACCAGTATGTCGCCGCCGCCCTCGGCCGCCAGCGCCGCGATGAGTTGCGGCACCAGGGTCTTGTGTCCGGCCGCCTGGGAAGATACCCCGACCACGTGGACGTCGTTTTCCAGCGCCTCGCGCGCGGCTTCCTCCGGGGTCTGGAACAGCGGCCCGATATCCACGTCGAAGCCGATGTCGGCGAACGCGGTGGCGATGATCTTGGCGCCGCGATCGTGGCCGTCCTGGCCGAGCTTGACCACCAGCATCCGCGGCCGCCGCCCTTCGTCCTCGGCGAAGGCCGCAACCGCGCGCTGGATGCGCTCGAAACCTTCATCGCCCTGGTAGGCGGAACCGTAGACCCCCGAGATCGATCGCACCACCGCGCGATGGCGGCTGTAAACCTTTTCCAGCGCATCCGAGATCTCGCCGACCGTTGCGCGCGCCCGTGCCGCGTTTACGGCGTGTTCGAGGAGATCGTTGCCGTCGCCTTCGGCCGCACGGGTCAACGCCGTAAGCGCCGCCTCGCAGGCGGCGGCGTCGCGTTCGGCGCGGGTCCGAGTAAGACGCTCGATCTGCGCGGCGCGCACCGCGATGTTGTCGATGTCGAGGATGTCGACCTCGGCGTCGTGCTCTGGCTGATAGCGATTGACGCCGACGATCACCTCTTCGCCGCGATCGATACGGGCCTGGCGCAGCGCCGCGGACTCCTCGATGCGCAGCTTCGGCATCCCCGCGGCGACCGCCTCGGTCATCCCGCCCAGCGCTTCGACCTCGCCGATCAAGGCGCGCGCCTCGCCGGCGAGACTCGCGGTGAGGCTCTCCAGGTAATAGCTACCGGCCAGCGGATCGACCACCTTGGTGAGACCCGCCTCCTCGCGCAGCACCAGTTGAGTATTGCGGGCGATGCGCGCCGAAGCCTCGGTCGGCAACGCCAACGCCTCGTCGAAGGCGTTGGTGTGCATCGACTGGGTACCGCCCAGCACCCCGGCCAGCGCCTCGATGGTGGTGCGGATTACGTTGTTGTAGGGATCCTGACCGGCGAGGCTGACGCCGGAGGTTTGGCAGTGGGTGCGCAACATCAGCGAACGCCGGTCGCTTGGCGCGAAGTGCTTCTGCATCAGTTCCGCCCACAGCAGGCGCGCGGCGCGCAGCTTGGCGATCTCCATGAAGAAATTCATGCCGAGACAGAAAAAGAACGACAGGTGCGGCGCGAAGTCGTCGACCGCGAGACCGCTCTTGATCGCCGCGCGCACGTATTCGATCCCGTCGGCGAGGGTGAAGGCGAGTTCCTGCACGCAGGTCGCGCCGGCCTCCTGCATGTGGTAACCGGAGATCGAGATCGGATTGAAACGCGGCATGTGGCGGGCGGTATAGCCGATGATGTCGGCGACGATGCGCATCGACGGCGCGGGCGGGTAGATGTAGGTGTTGCGGACCATGAACTCCTTGAGGATGTCGTTTTGCAGGGTGCCCGCGAGTTGTTCGCGGCGCACGCCCTGCTCCTCGGCGGCGACGATCAACATCGCCAGCACCGGCAGTACCGCGCCGTTCATGGTCATCGAAACCGACATCTTTTCCAGCGGGATCCCGTCGAACAGGATCTTCATGTCCTCGACGCTGTCGATCGCGACCCCGGCCTTGCCCACGTCGCCGACCACCCGCGGGTGGTCGGAATCGTAGCCGCGGTGGGTGGCGAGATCGAAGGCGATCGAGAGCCCGGTCTGTCCGCCGGCGAGATTCTTGCGATAAAAGGCGTTCGACGCCTCGGCGGTCGAGAAACCCGCGTACTGGCGCACCGTCCACGGGCGGCCCGCGTACATGGTCGCGCGCGGGCCGCGCAGGAACGGAGCAAATCCGGGCAGGGTGTCGAGGTGTTCGATAGTGGCCAGATCGGCGGCGGTGTAGAGCGGCTTGACCGCGATGCCTTCCGGAGTCTGCCAGATCAGTGACTCCGGATCGCGACCCTTGGTCTCCCTGGCGACCAGCGCAGCCCAATCCTCGAGCGTGTGCTCCGTGAATTCGTTCATCGCGACCGATCGCCCTCCTCGCAAACCGTCGGCCCTTCGAGGCGTAGGCCGGCATCGGCGTAGCGTTACCGGCATCGGCATCGACTTCGAATCGGCCCACGCCCGGTGCCGGGAACGCGCTTCGCGCTCATCCCTACGTCGTTCGAATGGCGTTCATTTATATCACATGGTCCGCGCCGCACCGCGAACTCGCCGTCAGGCGAACAGAGAGCCGGCCCCGAGCGCACCGCGTATTACCACCGCGACCAGCAACGCGACGCCAGTCGAGAGTCCGAGCGAAAACACCGCCTCGCGCCGCCCGATGGTGCGCAGCATCACCGCGAACGTCGATATACAGGGGACGTAGAGCAGGATGAACACCAGAAAGACCACGATCTGACGCCAGTCGAGCACGCTGCCCACATCCATGGTGCCGAGCGCCTGAAACACCATCAATAACGACAACTCCTTGCGCAGCACCCCGAACAGGATCGGAACCCCGAGCACCAACGGCAGGCCCAGACTCCAGTGGGTGAGCGGTGCGAGCAGGGTATTAATCCACAGATCGGCGCCCGCGTAGTGGAGCAACGCCATGACCACGCTGCCGGCCACCAGCAACGGCAGCACGATGGTCACGATGTCGCTGGATTGGCGCCAGGTCGAACCCAGCACACGGCCCCAGCGAGGCATCGCATAGGGCGGGATCCGCTGGATGACCCCGGGGGCGGAATCCGGATAGCGGCGCGTCAACAAACGTCCGAGCACCGCCACCACCAGCATGCTGATCGCGAACAGCGCGATCACCCCGACCGCACCCAGGTACTTGCCGCCGATCGCCAGCACCACCGCGGAGCGCGCCGAGCAGGGCACGAAGGTGATCAGCAGCGTAGCGACCACCCGATCGCGCCCTTCGGCGACATCACGCACCGCGGTGATCGCGGGCACGTTGCAGCCGAGGCCGAGCAGAAAGGGCACCGCGACATTGCCATGCAAGCCGACCCGGTGAAAGAGACGATCCACCACGAAGGCGATCCGGTGCATGACGCCGGACTCCTCCAGCGTCACCAACAGCAGTACCAGTGGCAGCATATAGGGCACCACGATCCCGATCAGTCCGACCACGCCGTCGGCCACCGCGCGGCCGATCACCCCGGCGAGCGACTGCGGGGACCACGCCGCCACCATCGCGGCAAGCCGCGCGGAGGTGAGTTGATCGATACCGGCGCTGACCTCGAACACCATGTACAGCACCGCCGCGAATACCGCGAGACTGCCGACCAGCCCCCAGCGCGGATGGAGGAAGATCGCATCAAAGCGATCCTCCCAAGTCATCGCGTGGGCGCGCCGTACCTGGCGACTGGTCGCCTCGGCGAGGGTCACCGCTCGATGGTTGAGATCGGCCCTCACCTCCTCGGCCAGAGGGCGCGGCAATTCGCGGCCGACCGTTTCGCGGAATGCGCGCAAACGGCTGAATGAATCCGGGAAATGGCTCTCTAGTTCCGCTTCGAGATAGGCGTCGCCCTTCATCAGTTGCGCCAGCAGAAAATCGGTTGGCATGCGGAACGCCGCGTGCAATTCGCCATCGCCGAGCAGCGGGTGCAGGCGACGCGAGAGGGCCGCGATGTGGGGACTCGCGGGTTGCGCCAAGGGACAGATGCGACGCCGGGCGCTGTTCAGCACCGCGTCGAGCAACTCCGGGATCCCCTGGCCCTTGATCGCGATCAACGGCACCACCGGGATCCCGAGTTGCTCGGAGAGTCGGGGCACATCGATCACCACACCCTTGCGGCGCGCCTCGTCGATGCGGTTCAAGCCGACCACCATCGGCAGGTCGAGTTGGGTCAATTCCAGGGTCAGTTTGAGGCTACTGGCCAACTTGCCGGCGTCCAACACATGGATCAGCGCGTCCGGACGCGCGAATGGCGCCGGTGGTAATCGCCCTTCGTGGGAAGAGACCAACGGCCGGCTGTCGCCCCACAGCAAATACTTCAACCCTTCGCGGTCCTCGCCCTGAAGGTCGCAGAGGCTGTCGATGTCCGGCAGATTGAGCAGGTCGACCTCATCGTGCCCGACACGCACCACGCAGAACTGATAGGGCTTGCTGGTACCGGCCAGCGCGCCGCGCTGGATGCTGGTGCTGGCGACCGCGTCGAAAATGGTGCCCTTGCCGCTGCTCGGCTTGCCCACCATCGCAACCCGGAAGCGTCGTTCACCAAGACGCGGCAGCGGCCGAAAAGGAACATCTATCGAACCGCGCTCGGCCGCGTGGCCAGCGCCCGGCGGGTGGGCCCGCAATTGTATCCTCTCATTCATGAATGAGAACGATACTCATTACTATGCCGCCGCGCCTTGACCTGGATCAACTGAGGTCGGGGTTGTCAGCGGACGGCGCTTCGGTCGCCCCGAGCGCCGCAACGTTCACTGCTCGCCGGCGTAACCCAACTCGCGTAGGGCATCGCTGATCTCATCCAGGATCGCCGGGTCGTCGATGGTGGCCGGCATCTTCCACTCCTTGCCGTCAGCGATCTTCTGCATCGTGCCGCGCAGGATTTTGCCCGAGCGGGTTTTCGGCAGGCGCTTGACCACGGTCGCGGTCTTGAACGCCGCCACCAGCCCGATCTGGTCGCGCACCCGCCGCACCTCGTCGCGCACGATGTCATCCGGGGAATCCTCGCAACCGGCGTTCAGGACCAGGAAGCCGAGCGGCACCTGCCCCTTGAGCGGGTCGTCGACACCGATCACCGCACACTCGGCAACCTCGGGGTGGTCGGCCAGCACCTCTTCCATCGCGCCGGTGGACAACCGGTGGCCGGCGACGTTGATGATGTCGTCGGTACGCGTCATCACGAATACGTAGCCGTCCTCGTCGATATAGCCAGCATCCGCGGTCTTGTAGTAACCGGGAAACTCCTCGAGGTAGGCCTGGATGAAACGCTGGTCGGCGTTCCACAGGGTCGGAAAAGTACCCGGAGGCAGGGGCAGCTTGATCACCAACGCGCCAATCTGGCCGGCGGGCATCTCGTGACAGCCTTCGTCGACGGACCGAACATCCATACCCGGCACCGCCTTGGTCGGCGAGCCCGGTTTGACCGGTAGTTGTTCGATGCCGACGCAGTTGGCACAGATCGCCCAGCCGGTTTCGGTCTGCCACCAGTGATCGATCACCGGCACCCCGAGTTTACGTTCCGCCCAGTGCAAGGTGTCGGGATCGGTACGTTCGCCGGCCAGGAACAGGGTACGAAACGCCGAAAGATCATGCTGCGCGAGCAGCTTGCCGTCAGGATCCTCTTTCTTGATCGCGCGGAACGCGGTCGGCGCCGTGAACATCACCTTGACGTCATGCTCGGCAATGACCCGCCAAAAGGCGCCCGCGTCCGGGGTGCCGACCGGCTTGCCTTCATAGAGCACCGTGGTGTTGCCGTTGAGCAGCGGCCCGTAGACGATGTAGGAGTGACCCACCACCCAGCCCACGTCGGAAGCCGCCCAATAGACCTCGCCGGGTTGCACGCCGTAGATCTCGGTCATGCTCCACTGCAAGGCGACCGCGTGGCCGCCGTTGTCGCGCACCACGCCCTTGGGTTCGCCGGTGGTGCCCGAGGTATAGAGTATATAAAGTGGATCGGTGGCGGCCACCGGCACGCAATCATGCGGCGTGGCCGCGTCCAGTTGCGCTTTCCAGTCCAGATCACGGCCCGCGACCAACTCACAGGGCTGGGCGCGGCGCTGCACGATGAGGGTGTGATCAGGTTTGTGCTTGGCCAGTTCGATGGCCTTGTCGAGCAACGGCTTGTAGGCGACCAATCGCCCCGGCTCGATGCCGCACGAGGCCGAGACGATCACCTTGGGCAGGGCGTCGTCGATGCGCACCGCGAGCTCGTTGGCGGCAAAACCGCCGAACACCACCGAGTGCACCGCGCCGAGGCGCGCGCAGGCCAGCATCGCCACCGCCGCCTGGGGGATCATCGGCATGTAGATGACCACCCGATCGCCCTTGCCGACCCCCAGCGCCGCCAACGCCCCGGCGCAACTCGCGACCTTGTCACGCAGTTCGCGGTAGGTGAAACGCTTGAGGGCGTTGGTGACCGGGCTGTCATAGATCAGCGCGAGTTGATCGGCGCGGCCGTTGGCGACGTGCCGATCGAGCGCATTGTAACAGGTATTGAGTTCCCCGCCGGCGAACCAGCGATAAAAGGGTTTGTTGCTGTCGTCGAGTACCTTGTCCCAAGACTTGTACCAATCGATGGCCTTGGCCGCCTCACCCCAAAATCCCTCCGGATCGGAGAGTGACCGCGCGTGCACCTCATCGAATCGACTCACCATCTCTGAATCCCTCCATGCTTTGTGAATCCGCCCGCCGACGCAGGCAGCTCGTCCCCCATCGCGCGACGCGCTTGAACCCCGAGTGGCGCGCGGACTACGATCCATCCAATGGAGTGACCCGCCCGGTTATAGCGAAAATCGTGCACAATTGCCACGTACGCCACGGTGCGCCAAGGTGCTTAGGGGCCGCGGTGCGGCATGAACGCCTGCCAGAGGGATTTGCGAATGAGTGACGCATCGGTCTTGAGCGAAGTGCGCGACGGCGTGGGGTTGCTTACACTCCACCGCCCCGAGGTACTCAACGCCCTCAACGGGACGCTGATGGCGGCACTCGACGCGGCCCTGGAACGCTGCGAGCAGGACCCGGCGATCGGTGCGATCGTCCTCACCGGTGGCGACAAGGCGTTCGCCGCCGGCGCCGACATCGGCGAAATGGTCGATCGCGACTTTGCCGAAATGTACACCAGCGACCATTTCACCGGGAGCTGGGAGCGCGCCGCCACCACCCGCAAGCCGATCGTCGCCGCGGTTGCGGGCTACGCGCTCGGCGGCGGTTGCGAATTGGCGATGATGTGCGACTTCATCATCGCCGCGGACAGCGCGCGTTTCGGCCAACCGGAGATCAAGCTCGGTGTGCTGCCCGGTCTCGGCGGCACCCAGCGGCTCACGCGCCTGGTCGGGAAATCCAAGGCGATGGATATGTGCCTCACCGGGCGCATGATGGACGCCGCCGAAGCCGAGCGCGCGGGGCTGGTGAGTCGCGTGGTGCCGGCGGCCAAGCTGCTCGACGAGGCGCTCGCCGCGGCGCGCACCATGGCCGGGATGTCACGACCGGCGCTGAGCATGATCCGCGAAGCGATCAATCGCAACCAGGAAGGTTCGCTCGCCGAGGGGATCCGCTTCGAACGACGCTTGTTTCACGCCGCCTTCGCGCTCGACGATCAAAAGGAGGGAATGCAAGCCTTCCTCGACAAACGAACACCGCACTGGCAGCACCGGTGAGCACCTCACCGAAGTCCGCCCGCGCGGACCCCGCCAACCCCGCGGCCGCGCGCGTACCCGCGACGCTGTTGGACCGAATGCTGAGTCGCTTCAGGCGCGCCTGGCGACTCGGCACCGGGCGTCACGGCAGCGCCGGGATCGCCCCCGATCTGCCCGCCGCCGACCTGACCCGCCTGCGGGAGATGATTGCACGCTGCCTGGAGGCGCGCGGCGGTGAAGTTTCGGCACGCGCCCGGGCCGCCGAACTCGGCGAGATCTACCTGATTCTGGACGCTACCGGCCGGCGGCGTTTCCTGGAACTCCTGGCGACCGAGTATGACGTCGCGCAGGAGTCGGTCGAGGAGGCGATCGAAGCGCGGCGCGCGGCAAGTAACAAAATCCAACGTCGCGAGGCCGAAGTCGCGCTGCGCGCCGCGCTGGTGCCACCGCGCATCCACCTGCTGAGCCAGTTTACCGGGCTCGCCCAAGGGGTGAAATTTCTGGTCGACATACGCGCCGAACTCAGAAAAATCGCCGATACCCCGGCGCTGCGGGCGCTCGACCACGATTTACATGCGCTGCTCGCGTCGTGGTTCGATGTCGGATTCCTGGAACTCCGGCGCATCACCTGGCGAACCCCCGCGGCGCTGCTCGAAAAACTGATCGAGTACGAAGCGGTGCACGCGATCCGCTCATGGGACGACCTCAAGAATCGCCTTGAGGCCGATCGGCGCTGTTACGCCTACTTTCATCCGAACATGCCCGACGAGCCGCTTATTTTCGTCCAGGTAGCGCTGGTCCGGGGGCTGTCCGACAACATCCAGGCACTGCTCGATCTGAAGGCCCCGCTCGGCGATCCCGAGCAAGCCGACACGGCGATCTTCTACTCCATTTCCAATTGCCAGAAGGGCCTTGCCGGGGTCGGTTTCGGCAGCTTCCTGATCAAGCGCGTGGTTGACGATCTGGTGCGCGATCTGCCACGCATCAAGACCTTTGCGACCCTCTCGCCGGCGCCGGGTTTCCGGCGCTGGCTGCAAACGGCCCTGGCCGCCGAAGACGCGGCTAGCCGGTTCACCGCGGGCGAGACGCGTGCGCTCGAAGCCAAGGCTCCGGGTCACGCGCCACAGGTGGCCGTCGCGGAGTTGCTCGCCGATCCGAACTGGATCGATGATCAAGACACCAACGGCATACTGCGCCCGATACTGATGCGCCTGTGCGCGCATTACCTGATCGAGGAACGCCACGACGGACAGGCGCTGGACCGGGTCGCCAACTTCCACCTCAGCAACGGCGCACGTATCGAACGCCTGAATTGGCGCGCCGACACCTCCGCCACCGGGCTGCGCCGCTCCGCTGGAATCATGGTGAATTACCGCTACCTACTCGACGAAATCGAACCGAACCACGAGGCCTATAGCGGAGCCGGCAAGGTGCGCGCCGCGCCCGCTGTGCGTAAGCTACTCAAGACCTGACCGCGGCGTACCCGCGGCTCGTTGCGGCCGACCACACTGCGGATGAACAAACCTCCAGCCACCAACCCCTGCACCCCGGAGCCACCCGAGCTCGCCCCGCCCGCGTGGGTCGGTAGCGCCGATCTTGCGCGGCTGCTGGAACGCGCCACCGCCGCGGGGTTGTTGATCTTCGATTCGACCGGCGGCTGTATATACACCAACCACGAGGCATTGGATCTGTTCGGCGCGACGGCGGCGGCCGAGCTGCTCGGGCAGAACATGGAGCAGCTCTTCAGCCAACCGCCGGGCGACCTCGACGGGCCCGGAACAACGGCCGGGTCGCCGCCGGCTGACGCTCCGCAACTGCGCCGCCTGGATGGCGGCGCACTGCCGATCGACGCCTGGAGCGAGAATGGCACGAGCCCCGATGGCACCCACCGCCTGGTGGCATTTCGTCCCCTCTTGCCCAGCGCCACGGAGCTAGGGGCAATCTCGATTCGCCTGCTCGACGAACTTCCCGGCATGGCCTACCGCGCGTCGCTGCTGACCGACCGCACCATCGAGTTCGTGAGCGGTGGTTGCCTCGAGTTGACCGGCTACGAGCGGGAGCAACTGATAGGCCGCACCCAACATTTCATCACCGACATCACCCACCCGGATGACCGCGAGTGGACCGACGCGCACTGGCGCCGCTGCCTGGCCGAAAACCGCCCCTACGAAATGAGTTTCCGGATCACCGCCGCGAACGGATCCGAAAAATGGGTCTGGGAGCGCGGCCACGGAGTACGCGACGAGAACGGCGAACTGCTCGCGATCGAGGCGTTCATCACGGACACCAGCGAGCACCACCGACTGTCGCAGCGGTTGTCCTACGAGGCAGCCCATGATCCGCTCACCGGACTCGCCAATCGGCGCGCCTTCGAGGAGCGACTCAAACGGGTCATGGAATCCGCACGCAGCGACGCCTCCGAGCACGCCCTTTGTTACCTTGATCTCGATCAGTTCAAGGTGATAAACGATAGCTGCGGTCACGTCGCCGGGGACGAACTGTTGCGCCAACTCAGTGGAATCCTCGATCAGCACATCCGCAAACGCGACATCCTGGCGCGACTCGGTGGCGACGAGTTCGGGGTGCTGATGGAGCACTGCTCGATGGTCCAGGCACGCCGCGCGGCGAACGCGCTACGCGCGGCGATCGAAGAGTTCCGTTTCATCTGGAAGGACAAGAGTTTCTGCGTCGGCGCCAGCATCGGCGTGGTACCGATCAATGCCGCGAGCCGCGACGCGGACAGCGTCCTCGCGGCGGCCGACAGTGCCTGCTATCTGGCCAAGGATCAGGGCCGCAACCGCGTGTATCTGTATCAGGAAGACGCCGCCGATGTCGCCCGGCGCAGCGGTGAGATGGAGTGGGTGAGCACCCTGAGCTGGGCGTTGGAAAATGACCGCCTGCGGCTCGCCTACCAACCGATCTGGGCGCTCGACCCAGGGCACGCGGAGGGCCACCACTACGAGATCCTGGTGCGCATGGAGGGTCGCGACGGCGCGTTGATCCAGCCGGGCGCCTTCCTGCCGGCGGCCGAACGCTACAATCTCGCGCTCCGGGTCGACCGCTGGGTGATCGGCGCGGCACTCGATTGGCTGCAGAGGCATCCGCGCCATGTCGAGAAATTGCATTGTTGCTCGCTCAACCTCGGCGGACGCTCAATCGCGGACGATGCCTTTCTTGCCTTTCTCATCGAGCGGTTGCGAACCACCGGGATCCCGGCGAACAAATTGTGCTTCGAAATCACCGAGACCGTCGCGATTGCGAATCTCGCCGCCGCGACGCGCTTCATGGAATCGTTGCGCGGGATGGGCGCGCATTTCGCGCCCGACGACTTCGGCAGCGGATTGTCGTCCTTCGCCTACCTCAAGGCGCTGCCGGTCGAGGTGCTCAAGATCGACGGGATCTTCGTCAAGGACATTAGCCGCGACCCGATTGACCTGGCGATGGTACGCTCGATCAACGACATCGGACACGTGATGGGCAAGCGCACCATCGCCGAGTTCGTCGAGGACGATGCGATTCTCGAACGCCTGCTCGACGTAGGCGTGGACTACGCCCAGGGTTACGGCGTCGCGCGCCCCAGACTGCTAAAGGAAATGGGCTAAAGGAAATGGGCTAAGGGAAATGGGCTGAAGAAAATGGAATCGGCCGAGCGCCAATCCGTGGCTCGGCAGGTGTCGAGAGGTTCGAATTTTCCGGTTACGCGCGGCCGGATCCGGCTTAAACCTAGACATCCGCGGTTGACCGCTACATGCTGACAGTAACCGGCTGATATGAATGCCTGTAATGTCGATCGATGATCTTCACCCGCCCGGTGAATCACGCGACGGCGAGAATGGCACGTTTGCGGCAGCGCAGGGCGGCGTTACAACGCTTTGAATAGAACGACTATTCCGCAGCGTTGTGCCTTGCCCTGCACCACCGCAAACGCACACTTCACCCCGTCCAACTGAGGATTCCAGGTTAAAGATCCGGTGCCTGCTGCCGCTATAAAGTAGACGATGGGCACCAATCCGTTCGAAGAAACCCAGACCCGGTTCACGGGTGTGATCCGCGACCGCCGCCGTTTCCCACGCGTGATTCTCGATCGCCGTGGCGAGGTCGCGCTCGCGGACGGCGATTCCGCGCAGGTCATGATCCACGATATATCACCCGACGGGTTGCAGATCCGCTGCAGTCGCGATGTGGCTGTCACCATTCGACCGAGCGGCCGCGCGGTCAGCGACAGCGAATCTCCGAGCGAAATACGAGTAGCCCTTACCCTGCCGCTACGCGCCGGACCGGCGCCCGTCGGCCTGCGCGGGGAACTGCTCTATTTCTCACTGATCAACCACAACCTGGTCGCCATGGGCATCGAATTCACCAACCTTTCGAAGAACAGCCGGCGCTTTCTCGACACCTTTATCGAGCAATCGCTCGAACCCGCCTAACCGCGACTACGCCCGACCGGATTCGAGAAAATCGAGCAGCACCGCATTGAACGCCGTCGATTGCTCCACATTGACGAAATGCGCCGCGTCCGGGGTGACCGCCAGTCGCGACGCCGCGATTCGCTCATGGATCAGCCGTGCCGCCTCCACCGGCGTGCTCGGATCCTGTTCGCCGACCACAACCAGCGTCGCGACCTCGATTGCGGCCAGCGAGTTACGCTGATCCATATCCCGAATCGCCGCACAACTGGCGCAGTAGCCCTCCACCGCCGTATTCGCGATCATCCGCCTTACCTTGTCCACCTCATCGGGGAGACGCGATTGCCCCGCCGGCGTGAACCAACGGTCGATGGTGGCGTCGACCACCGCCGCCATCCCTTGCTCGCGGGCTGCCGCGATCCGCTCGTCCCAGAGGTCGGCAGGCGGCATGTAGGCGGAAGTGTCGCACAGGCTCAGCGACAGCAATCGGTCCCCGTGTCGAGCGCCCAGCATCTGACCGACCATGCCGCCCATCGACAGCCCACAGAAGTGAACCCGATCGAGCTCCCGGCGATCCAGCAGACGCAGCGCGTCTTCCGTCAGTTGCTCGATCGTGTACGGCCCCGGCGGCGCAGCCGAGCGCCCGTGGCCGCGGCTGTCGTAGCGCAACACCTGATACCCGGCTCCGGTCAAGGCCGGGATCTGCGCGTCCCACATGGTTAAATCCGAGGCCAGCGAACCGGCCAACATGAGCACCGGGCCGCGCCCCGGCCCGTCTATGCGGTAATGAACGGATGTCCCGTTGATCTCGACAGTCGGCATCGACTCCTCCTCGCAGCCTCAATTCGCGCGACCGCATCATAGCGCCAATGTTGCGTCAACCGCAGCGTATTCTCGGATTTCGCGCGGCACGAACGATTCCGTTTCATGCCAAAATCCGAACTCTCGGGCTGCTGGACAAGCATTTGAGGATTCCATGACTATTCAGATGAACGGCAACCCTGACACCGTCGCTGCCCGCGCGCCGTCCGGGGTCTCGACCTCGACCCGCTCGCCGGAGTTCCAGTGGCCGCGATCGAGCATCGCGAGCGCCACCCCACAGCCCAGATCGGGCGACATCGTAGCCGATGACACGCGCCCTACGGGCTCGCCGTCGGCGTACACCGGCCACGGCCGCCGACAGGGTGCAAGCCCCGGCGCGTCGATCCGTAGCCCCGCGATGCGGCGCGCCGGGTCGACTTGCGCGATGCGGCCAGCGCGTCGCGACCCAGAAATTCGATTGGCCGATCGAGGTTGCAGTAGGCGTCGAGTTCGCACTCGTAGGGATCATTGTCGAGGCTCATGTCACCGCCGTAGGAAAGCAGGCCGCATTCGATGCGCTCGATGACATTCGGGCACCCCGGTCGGACCTCGAGATCCGCGCCCGCCGCCCACAGCGCGTCCCACAGATCGAGCCCCAGCGACGAATCGTCGAGGTAGATCTCGAACCCGCCCTGCTTGCTCCAACCCGAGCGCGCCACCACCAGCGGATGACCGCGGAAATCGAGCGTCTCGAAACGGAAGAAGCGGATCGCGCGCACCGCCTCGCCGAACACTCGCGCCATCAAATCGTCCGACTTCGGCCCCTGCACCGCGAGCGGCGACACGTCGGGCTCCTCGATCGAGAGTTCGAAGCCTAGCCCGCGGGCGAGTCCGCGCGCCCACAGCAGCACATCGGAGTCGGCGATCGACAGCCAATAACGGTCGTCGGCGTGCTTGATGACCACCGGGTCGTTTACCAACCGGCCGCGCTCGTCGACCAGCGGTGCGTACAGGCAACGTCCGCGTACCGCACGCGAGAGGTCACGCGGCGTCATCATCTGTACGAAACGGCCGGCATCCGCCCCGCAAATCTCGACTTGGCGCTCGCACGCCACGTCCCACAACTGGACGTGCTGTTTCAGGTGCCGGTAGTCGTCCGCCAGCGAGCGGAACACCGCGGGCAGCAGCATGTGATTGTAGACCGTGTAGCCTTTCACCCCGGCCGCTTCTACTCGCGCGGTGAAGGGAGTACTGCGCAGCCGGGAATTGATCCCGAGTCGCGGTGTCGTCATTCCCTCATTACCTCGCCATACTGCCTGATTCGGTCGCACCATGGGCCGGCGACGGACCGGCCCCGCGCCGGCGGCGGGATGCTACCTCCTTCGACCCGTCGGGAAAACCACCCCGGCGTTCCCCGCCGGCACAAATTACGGCGCTATGAGCGACTTAGCCCGGCGCACGGTAACATCTCAAAAAGTCCGGGCGTTGGAGCGAGGTAGTGCGTTACAGGACACGCGGTGAATACATCCCTGTACGCTCGATAGGGCCGCTTGCGGTGCGGCGCTTTCCTTCGCCGCTTGCAAGTCCGGGATTCGCATCCATGCGAACCCGCTCAGCGGCAGGAATGCCCACCGGGCATTCCTGTTTTCCGCTTCGCCCCTGCTGCCTACGGTCGAAGTAACGCACTACCCCGCTCCTCTTCAAACAGCGATCT
>Ga0114931_10004417_pt1 | contig 17548 bp, 17 predicted proteins | sample 2SBtaG_FD_89579 | JGI IMG/M metagenome (GOLD analysis project Ga0114931, IMG submission 89579) | Deep subsurface microbial communities from Kolumbo volcano to uncover new lineages of life (NeLLi) - 2SBTROV14_V59a metaG | ecosystem: Environmental > Aquatic > Marine > Volcanic | place: Kolumbo...
CCGGGCGGGCCCAAAATCTTCCCCGGAGATGGGGCGTGGTGCTCGACGACGTCCTGGCCGGGGTCTATGCGAATCTCGCCCTGCGCTTGGTGCAGCACGTCGCGGGTTGGGGAGGTTGATCCGATGGTCCGAGGGAAAGAAGGACGATCATGACGCGCGCCGGCGCCTGGTTGGGTTTGGCGTTGGGGATCGGTGCGACCCTCGCCGCGTGGACCGGGTACCGGGCGGGACGCGGGGGGATCGCGGCGATCGTCGCGGCGGTGGCGGTGCTCGTCGTCCTCCCGGCGGCGGGAACGGTCCTGGCTGGACGCCGGGGAGCAGCCCCCGTTCTGGCCCTGGGGGCGCTCATCCTGTTGGGGCGGTTCATGCCTCTCTACTACGAGGCTCCCGGTGTGTGGCCTTCTATCGCGATCATCGCTCTAGCGACCGCGACCTTCGGCTTCGCGGTTTTGGGGACCGTTTTGGACCGCTATCGGACCGAGGATCTCTGATTTTCTAACTGTCGAGATCGGGCCGGGTTTCCCGATTGGCTTGTGAAAGGATTCACAAAGTTGCTGACAAGCGGCACCGTGCCCGATATGATGCCCGGGTCGATTCTCGGCCTGTTGGCATAACGTGAACTGCCAGTGAAGCTTAGAGGGGGGCAAGAACTATCTCAGGGTCGGGAAAGCCCCATCTCGAGCCAACCCAGTGAATTCTCATATCCATTCTTTGTCTGCGAAGAGGGCGCGCGACCTGCGCTGGCTTGCCCTTCTCGCGATTTGAGACAAGGACGGTCAGGAAAGGTGGGCGGGGCGTCGCCGAGTCCCCGTTCACGAGCCACCCACCGTCGCGCCCCGGGGTGCGGACGGCCGCCTCGGACGCGGGGAGGCGGGTGGTCTGAAGGAGCGCGATGCTATTTCCGAAATGGGCCAACCGGGCCACCACGCTGGTTCTCGCCTTGGGACCCCTTTTCGTCATCGGGGCCATTGCGCTCTTCGTCTACCTGATCTCTCCCTACTCGACCCAGGTCGGCTACGCGCCCAAGCAGCCGATCGCCTACAGCCACAAGCTCCACGCCGGAGATCTCGGGATCGACTGCCGCTACTGTCACACCTCGGTCGAGACCTCGGCCCACGCCAACGTTCCCGACACTCAGATCTGCATGAACTGCCACGCCACGGTGAAGACCGACAGCCCGGAGGTCAAGAAGATCAAAGCGAGCTACGACACCGGCGCCCCCATTCCCTGGGTGCGGATTCACCGGCTCCCGGACTACGCCTACTTCGACCACAGCGTTCACATCACCGCCGGCATCGGCTGCGTGAGCTGCCACGGGCGGATCGACTACATGGAGGTCGTTCACCAGGCGAAGCCTCTGAGCATGGGGTGGTGCCTCGGCTGCCACCGGGAGCCGGAGAAGAACCTTCGGCCCCGGGACAAGGTGACCGACATGGGGTGGAAAGCCGAAGACCAGCTCGCTCTCGGACGCCGGCTCCGGGAGGAATCGAATCTCAATCCCACGACCAGCTGCTCGGGGTGCCATCGATGACGACGAAACTGCCGCCTTCCACCGGATCCGCAACCGGCCGCGCCTACTGGCGCAGCCTCGAGGAACGCGCGGGGGTTCCCGAGAATACCGCGGGGCCGGAGCGCGCCCCTGCCGAAGCCTCCGAGCTCAGCCGCAGGAACTTCATCGGCATCATGGGAGCGTCCTTTGCTTTGGCCGGGTTGGTGGGGTGTCGAAAGCCTCTGGCCCGGATCCTCCCCTACGCCAAGCGACCCGAAGATCTCATTCCCGGTGTGCCCCAGTACTATGCGACGGCCTGGCCCTGGCGCGGAGGCGCCGAGGGGGTCATCGTGGAATCCCACGAGGGACGCCCCACCAAGATCGAGGGGAATCCGGACCAGTCCCAGAGTCTCGGCGCCACCGGAAGCTATGCCCAGGCGGCGATCCTCAGCCTCTACGATCCGGACCGTTCCATGCAGGTGCGCCGGGGAGAGGACGTGTCGGACTGGAACGCCTTCCGCATCTGGTCCGCCGGGCATTTCGGAAAACTCCGCGCCGCTCGCGGCCGCGGGCTGCGCGTCCTGAGCGCGGTCTCCTCGTCGCCCTTCCTGAACGCCGAACGCGAGAAGTTCCAGCGTGCGTTCCCCGAGGCGGTCTGGCACCACTGGGAACCGGTGAATCGGGACCACGCCTTGGCCGGGGCGCGGATCGCCTTCGGCCGGCCCCTGCGGCCCCAGATCGATTTCAGCCGGGCCGAGGTGATCGTCTCGCTCGACGGAGACTTCCTCGGCGTGGGGCCGAACGCGGTCGCCGAGGCCCGCGGTTTCGCCCGGGGGCGTCGGGTCACCGACGAACATCGCTCCATGAACCGGCTCTACGTCGTCGAGAACGGCTATTCGATCACCGGCGCCATGGCCGATCATCGCCTGCGCCTTGCCCACGGCCGGATCGCCGATTTCGCCGCGGCCCTCGGCGCCAAGCTCCTGAACGATACCCGGGCCGATCTCCCCGGTCTCGATCCTTCCGCTCTCAGGACCGCCGCCGTCGGGGCTCACTGGAACCCGGACGAGATTCGCTGGATGGACGCGGTGACCCGGGATCTTCTCGACCATCGCGGACGGGCGGTCCTGGTGGCCGGGGAACGGCAGCCTGCCGAGGTTCACGCGCTGGTCTACGCACTCAATCAGGCGCTGGGAAGCATCGGTCCGGTGATGCGATTCACCGAGGACCCCGACCCCGGCGACCAGCTCGGCTCCATTCGCGACTTGGCCGGGGCCCTTGAATCCGGTTCGGTGGACACCCTGCTTGTGTTCGGCGTCAACCCGGCCTACGACGCACCGGCGGATCTCGGCTTCGACGCGCTCCTCGCCAAGGCGGGAACGGTGATTCACCACGGTTTCTACCGGGACGAGACCTCGGTCGGGGCGGCGTGGCATCTCCCCGAGGCGCATTTCCTGGAGAGCTGGGGGGACGCAAGGGCCTGGGACGGCCAGCTGAGCCTTCAGCAGCCGCTCATCGAACCCCTCTACGGGGGCAAGAACGAGGCCGAGGTGACGGCCATGATCCTCACCGGGGAGGAACCCGACGCGCATCGGAACCTGCAGACGTTCTATCGGAAAAAATGGGGGCGGAACGGCTTCGAGGCCCGCTGGGATCGCGCTCTGAACGACGGCGTGATTCCCGACAGTGGTTACGATGAGATCCCGGTCCGGGCCAAGGTGGACGCGGTCAACGCGGTCTGGCGCGGACGCGTCTCGACCCCGGCACCGACCCGCGACGCCATGGAAGTGGTCTTTCACCAGGACTACAAGCTCTACGACGGTCGCTTCGCCAACTCGGGGTGGCTCCAGGAACTGCCGGATCCCATGACCAAGCTCACCTGGGACAATCCGGCCCTGATGAGTCCCCGCACCGCCCGGGAGCTGGGAGTGGGGAACGAGGATCTGGTGCGCGTCTCGGTGGGCGGCCGTGAACTGACCTTGCCGGTCTGGATCGTGCCCGGCCGGGCGGACTTTACCCTCGGCCTCGCCCTCGGCTACGGTCGGCGCACCACCGGGCGAGTGGGCACCGGAGCCGGGTTCGATACCTATCGCCTGCGGACCACGACGGCCCTCGACGCCGCGTTCGGAGTCAAGGTGACGCCGGCCGGCGGCACGTACCCCCTGGCCTCTACCCAGAACCACGACCGGATGGAGAATCGCCCCATCTATCGCGAGGCGACTCTCGAGCACTATCGCGAGCATCCCGACTTCGCGGAGCACATGGAAGAGAGTCCCCCCCCGAGCACCCTCTACACCGACCGCGAGTACGACTTCGACGAGGGGAATCAGTGGGGGATGAGCATCGATCTCAACACCTGCACCGGCTGCAATGCTTGCGTCACCGCCTGCCAGTCCGAGAACAACATCGCCATTGTCGGCAAGGACCAGGTCATCCGCGGCCGCGAGATGCACTGGATTCGTCTGGACCGCTACTACGTGGGCGACGAGGATTCCCCCGAGGCGGTGCAGCAGCCGGTCGTTTGCCAGCAGTGCGAGAACGCTCCCTGCGAGTCGGTCTGTCCGGTGAACGCCACCTCCCACAGCGCGGACGGCCTGAACGACATGGTCTACAATCGCTGCATCGGGACCCGCTACTGCTCCAACAACTGTCCCTACAAGGTCCGCCGGTTCAACTTCTACGACTGGAACAAGGAGATGACCTCGGTGGAGAAGATGGGGAAGAATCCCAACGTCACCGTCCGCATGCGCGGGGTGATGGAGAAGTGTACCTACTGCATCCAGCGGATCAGCACCGCCCGCATCGCGGCCAAGAACCGGGGAGAGCCGATCGCCGACGGGGAGATCGTCACCGCCTGCCAGCAGGTCTGTCCCACCGAGTCCATCGTGTTCGGGGACGTCAACGACCCGAACACTCGGGTGTCCCGGCTTAAGGAGCAGGAGCGCGACTACACCATGCTCAAGTGGCTGAACACCAAGCCGCGAACGACCTATTTGGCGCGGCTTCGTAATCCCAACCCCGAACTGGAGAACGCCTGATGGCAAGCGTCAGCGTGTCCGAGGTCAAGATTCCCGACGAGATCGTCGAGGACCCCCGTCGGCGAACCCGCCTGGTGCAGGGAGGCCTGGACTTCGCCGGCGTCACCGCGGCGGTCTGCCGCCCGGTCGAGGCGAAGACCCCTCTCGCTTGGTGGGTGGCCTTCGGCGTCGCCCTGAGCATGCTCGGCTGCTTGGTGGCCTGCGTGGCCTACCTCTTCTGGACCGGCGTCGGCGTGTGGGGCCTGAACGTACCCGTGGCCTGGGGATGGGCCATCGTCAACTTCGTGTGGTGGGTCGGGATCGGCCACGCGGGAACGCTGATCTCGGCCATCCTATTCCTGTTCCGTCAGCGATGGCGCACCGGCATCAACCGCTTCGCCGAGGCCATGACGATCTTCGCCGTCATCTGCGCCCTGACCTTCCCCACCATACACGTGGGTCGCGTATGGTTGATCTGGTTCGCCCTGCCCATTCCCACCTGGCAGTCTATCTGGCCGAACTTCCGGAGCCCGCTTCTCTGGGACGTGTTCGCGGTCAGTACCTACTTCACCGTCTCGCTCCTCTTCTGGTACACCGGGTTGATCCCGGACATCGCTACCGTCCGCGACCGGGCCAAGACGAAGATCCGCCGCCTCGTCTACGGCGTCCTCGCCTTGGGGTGGCGTGGGTCCATGCGCCACTGGATCAACTACGAGAAGGCCTATCTGATCCTGGCCGGGGTCTCCACGCCGCTGGTTCTCTCGGTCCACTCCATCGTGAGTTTTGACTTCGCGGTCTCGGTGGTGCCCGGTTGGCACTCCACGATCTTTCCGCCCTACTTCGTGGCCGGTGCCGTGTTCTCGGGATTCGCGATGGTGATGACCCTGGCGCTCATCGCCCGGCGCATCTACGGCCTGACCGACCTGATCACCATCGAGCATCTCGACAACATGAACAAGATCATGCTGGTGACCGGGATGATGGTGGGTTATTCCTACGCCGTGGAGTTCTTCGTTGCCTGGTACAGCGGGAATCCTTACGAGAGCTTCATCTTCCAGGCCCGCGCCGGGGGCCAGTACGCCTGGGCCTACTGGATCATGGTGAGCTGCAACGTACTCGTACCGCAGTTGTTCTGGTTCCGGAAACTCAGGCGTAACATTCCCTGGATGTTCGTCGCCTCCATCCTCATCAATATCGGCATGTGGTTCGAGCGCTTCGTCATCGTGGTCAGCTCTCTCTCCCAGGATTTCCTGCCCAGCAACTGGGGCTACTACCGGCCGACCCTGATCGACATCGGCACCTACGTAGGGACCTTCGGCCTCTTCTTCACCGGTTTTCTCCTCTTCCTTCGGTTCCTGCCCATGGTGGCCATGGCCGAGGTGAAGGGCGTCATGCCCGAGGCGAATCCCCATTTCGATCCCGCCGGGGCCGGAAAAGGAGCGGATCGATGAGCGAGAAACGAACGGCCGGGACCGGGGAACGCAAGAGCTACGCTCTGGTAGCGGAGTTCGAGACGCCCCGAGACCTTTTGCGCGGGGCGGAGGCCCTGCGGGACGGCGGCTACACGAAGGTGGACGCCCAGACCCCGTTCCCGGTCCACGGGATCGACCGGGCGTTGGGGATTCCGGGGTCCAAGCTCCCTTGGCTCATCCTTCTCGGCGCGATGACCGGCGGCGCGGGGGGACTCGCCATGCAGTGGTGGATGTCCGCCATCGACTACCCGGTCAAGATCGCCGGAAAGCCCTATCTCAGCCTCCCGGCGTTCGTTCCGGTGACGTTCGAGCTGACGGTCCTCTTCACCGCCTTCGCGGCGGTCTTCGGGATGCTGGCGATCAACGGCCTGCCCCGGCTCTACCATCCGACCTTTCGCCACCCCACCATTCACCGGGCCACCGACGACCGGTTCTTCCTGGTGGTGGAAACCGGGGATCCGATGTATCGCTCGGACAAGACCCGTGCCCTCCTCGAATCGGCGGGGGGAACCCACATCGAAGAGGTGGAGGCGTGAACGTGATGAACCGGACCTTCCTTCCGGCGACCCTGATCCTGGCCGGAGTGTTTCTCGCTGCCGGGTGCAGCCGCGGCATCCCACGGGAAAAGCGCCAGGTCGTGGTGATTCCGGACATGGAAGTGCAGAAGAAGCTAAAGCCCCAGGGGGCGAGCCCCCTCTTCGAGGACGGCCGGGCCATGCGGCTTCCGCCGGCGGGGACGGTGGCGCGAGGGAGCCTCAAGGAGGACCAGGCGTTTTATTTCGGCAAGCGCGACACGAGCTTCGTGGAACGTGCGCCGGTACCCTACACCGCCGCGCTGTTGGAGCGCGGTCGAGACCGCTTTAACATCTACTGCTCCCCCTGCCACGATCGAACCGGCGGGGGGCATGGAACGGTCGCCCGCCGCGGCCACCTGGTGCCGCCTCCCAAGCTCTGGGACGAGCGGGTGAGGAATCATCCCGACGGGAAGATCTTCGACATCATCACCCACGGGATCCGTACGATGCCGGCTTACGGTCACCAGATTCGGGCCGCGGACCGATGGGCCATCGTCTCCTACGTTCGCGCCCTCCAGAGGGCCCAGACCGCCACCCTGGACGACGTTCCGGCCGACAAGCTACGGGAGATCAGGTAGATCATGGAAAGCATGTTGAAACGGGAGCATGTCCAGCCCGAAGCCGGGGCGTGGAACCGGACCGTCGCGACCCTGTTCGTGGTGGCGGTCGTCGCGGCCGCGGCCAGCGCCTTTGGATTCTTCAGGGATCGGGAGCAGTTCGCGTTTTCTTATCTCGTCTCTTTCGCCTTCTTCTTGAGCCTCTCTCTGGCCGGCCTGTTCTTCGTTATGCTTCAGCACCTCACCCGGGCCGGTTGGAGCGTGGCGGTTCGGCGCGTGGCCGAATCCATGGGGATGACGGTGCCGGCATTCGTGATTCTTTTTCTCCCTGTGGCGCTTGGAATCCACGATCTCTACCACTGGTCCCACGCCGACGTCATGGAGCACGATGCGCTTCTCCGGCACAAGGAACCCTTCCTGAACTCCACGTTCTTTCTGGTGCGGGCCGCGGTCTATTTCGTGGTCTGGGGCGTTCTCGCCCGCTACTTCTACGTCACCTCGGTCCGCCAGGACCAGTCGCGCGATCCCCGACTCACGGTCGTCATGCAGCGCCGGAGCGCGCCGGGAATGGTGCTCTTCGCCTTCACCCTCACCTTCATGTCCTTCGACTGGATCATGTCTCTGGATCCCCACTGGTACTCGACCATCTTCGGTGTCTACATCTTCTCGGGAAGCGCCCTGGCCGGGTTCGCGGTGATTTTCCTGGTCGTCCGGGGGGTGCAGGGCGCGGGGTATCTGCGGGACATCGTCCGACTGGACCACTATCGCGACCTGGGCCGATTGCTCTTTGCCTTCACCGTTTTCTGGGCTTATATCGCGTTTTCCCAGTATTTTCTGATCTGGTACGGGAACATTCCCGAGGAAACCGTCTTTTTCGTGGATCGCCTCGAGGGAAGCTGGAGGGCGGTCACCATGGTTCTCGCCGCGGGCCATTTCGGGGTGCCGTTCCTCCTGCTCATGTCCCGTTGGACCAAGAACAAGCCGGCGATCATCGGCCTCATGGCGGTCTGGATCCTGGTCATGCATTACCTCGACGTGTACTGGCTCATCATGCCGGTGCTGCACCGCGAGGGTGTTCGCTTGAACTGGATGGACTTCGCCTGCATGGGAACGGTGGGGGCCGTCTTTCTCGCCCTGCTCATCCGGCAGCTCGGATCGCGTCCCCTGGTGCCGGTCGGCGATCCCCGGTTGGCTGAGTCCCTGCGTTTCCAGAGCGACTACTAGAGGAACGGCTATGCAACACCATGAAGCCCAAAGAAACGGGATCATCTTCGCCGGCGCCCTGGTTGGGGCGCTGTTGCTCGGACTTGTCATGATCTTCGGCCAGAGTTACTTCCAGCGGGTCCGGGTAGAGACCGAATACCGCCAGTACCTTTCGGTAACGGATCCGGACCTCAAGCGCCTCCGGGTCGAGGAGAACGCGGCTCTCGAAAACTACACCTGGGTCGACGAGGGAGAGGGCCGAGTACGCATTCCCATCGAGCGGGCCATGGCCCTGGTGGTGGCGGAATCCTCCCGGCGGGACCAGAACCGATGAGGTCGTTCCTGCGATTGCTCCCCCCGGCACTGATCCTGGTCGCCGGGTTCGCGGCGGGGGCTTCGGCCCAGCGATTGGACTACCAGCCCCCGGAAACCAAGGGGATGGAGATCGAGGACCACTCCGGGCAGACGATTCCCGAGGATCTGGAGTTTACCGACGAGGACGGACGGACGGTGCGGATCGGCGACTATCTGGAGGACGGAAAGCCGCTGGTTCTCCAAATGGTCTACTTCGAGTGTCCCATGCTGTGCAATCTGGTGCTCAACGGCTTCGTGGAAGGCGCCAAGGGGATCCAGTGGACTCCGGGCAAGGAGTACCGGGTGGTGACGGTCAGTTTCGACCCGAAGGACACCCCGGAAGCGGCGCAGGCAAAAAAGGCGAACTACGTGGAATCCCTCGGCCGGCCCGACGCGGCGGAGGGATGGCATTTTCTGGTGGGAGACAAGGATCGCGTGCGCGCCCTGGCCGATGCCGTGGGCTTCCCCTACCGTTATCTCAAGGACCGGGACCAGTTCGCCCACTCGGCGGGGATTTTCGTCATCGACCCGGAGGGGCGGATCAGTCGCACGCTGTACGGCATCGAGTTCAAGCCCCAGGACCTTCGGTTCTCCCTGATGGAGGCCTCGAAGGGACGACTGGGAACGCCACTCCAGAAGCTGGTGCTGTTCTGCTTTCACTACGATGCGAGCCGGAACGCCTACGGCCTGGTGGCGATCAACGTGATGAAGATCGGTGGTCTGGTGACGGTGGCGGCGGTCGGGACCCTGATGGCGGTCCTCTGGTATCGGGAGCGCCACCGCCGGCCGAAAGTTGTCTGACGGCGGGCCGGTTGAGTTGAAGAGTCTGAGAAGGAATCGAGCATGAACGAACTGGGAACCCTGCAGTTGCCTCCCCAGGCCTCGACGATCGCAGGGGACGTCGACTCGCTGTACTACTTCATTTTCTGGGGCTGCATGGCGTTCTTTGTGCTCATCGTCGCCTTGTGCGCGTTCTTCGTCATGAAGTACCGGCGTCGTTCGGAGGATGAGATCGGCAGCGGCCCCAGCCACAACACGCCGCTGGAGGTCACCTGGACGGTGGTTCCCCTGGTCCTGGTCATGGTCGTGTTCTTTTGGGGGTTCCGCAGCTACATGGAGATGCACACCGCCCCGGCGGGGGCCCTCGAGTACTACGTGACCGGCAAGCAGTGGCTCTGGCAGGTGAACCATCCGACCGGTGCGGTGGAAGTGAACAACATGTACGTGCCGGTCGACGAGCCGGTGAAGGTGATCCTCCAGTCCGAGGACGTGATCCATTCCTTCTACGTTCCCGCCTTCCGGGTGAAGATGGACGCCTACCCCAACCAGTACACCACGCTCTGGTTCGAGGCGACCCGGACTGGCGACTACGATCTCTTCTGCGCCGAGTACTGCGGGGAGCAGCACTCGCAGATGAAGGGCAAGGTCCACGTCCTAAGTCGGAAGGACTACGACGCCTGGGTGGCGTCCACCTCGGGGCCCAAGGAGGGAGAGGATCTCACCGTTTGGGGCGAGAAAATGTACACCAAGAACGCCTGCGTGACCTGCCACTCCCTGGACGGATCCAAGCGGACGGGGCCGACGTTCAAGGGGATCTGGGGGACCGACGTGACCCTCTCCGACGGCACGACCGTCGTCGTCGACGAGAACTACGTCCGTTCGTCCATCCTCGATCCCCACGGCAGATCGTCGCCGGCTACGAGACGGTCATGCCGACCTTCGCCGGGATCTTGAAGCCGATCGACATCAACGCCCTGATCGAGTTCATCAAGGCCCAAAAGTAGGAACGGAAAGAAAAGAGAGAGCATCATGGCGAGCAATGCGGCAGCGGCGGCCACCGCCGAACGGCCCAACTATCTGAACGTCAGCCACGGCTTGAAGTCGTGGCTGGGGACGAGCGACCACAAGCGGATTGGGGTCATGTACCTCTATTCGATTCTGGCCGCGTTCTGCCTGGGCGGGCTCCTGGCCTTGGGAATACGGTTGGAGCTCTTCCACACCGGCCGCACGATCGTGGACGAGAAGACCTACAACCAGATGTTCACGCTCCACGGCATCATCATGATCTTTCTGTTCATCATCCCGTCGATCCCGGCCGCCCTGGGGAATTTCTTTCTCCCGATCATGATCGGCGCCAAGGATGTCGCGTTTCCGCGGCTGAACCTCGCCAGCTACTACCTCTGGATCGCGGGAGCGGTGCTGACCCTGGTGGCGGTGGTCACCGGAGGGATCGACACCGGCTGGACCTTCTACACGCCCCAGAGCATCCGCCAGGACTCGAGCGTTATCTGGATGGGTCTCGGAATATTCATCCTCGGGTTCTCCTCCATTTTCACCGGGTTGAACTTTCTGGTGACCATGCACAAGCTTCGGATCAAGGGCATGGGTTGGTTCGACATGCCGCTTTTCTGCTGGGCCATCTACGGGACCGCCATGATCCAGATTCTGGCCACCCCGGTGCTTGCGATCACGCTGCTGCTGCTGCTGGCGGAAAAGCTATTCCAGGTCGGTATCTTCAATCCCGCCCTGGGAGGGGATCCGGTCCTCTTTCAGCACTTCTTCTGGTTCTACTCCCATCCGGCGGTCTACATCATGATCCTGCCCGGGATGGGGATCATCAGCGAGACCATCACCACCTATTCGCGGCGCCATATCTTCGGCTACCGGTTCATCACCTTCTCCTCGATCGCCATTGCGGTGCTGGGGTTCCTGGTCTGGGGTCACCACATGTTCGTGACCGCGGAGTCCGAGTTCTCGAGCATGATCTTCTCGTTCCTGACATTCTTCGTGGCCATTCCATCGGCCATCAAGATCTTCAATTGGACCGCCACTCTCTACAAGGGGTCCATCGTCCTCACCACCTCCATGCTCTATAGCCTGGCCTTCATTTTTCTTTTCTCGATCGGCGGACTGACCGGGATGTTCCTGGGGGCGCTCTCGGTGGACATCCATCTCCACGACACCTACTTCGTGGTCGCTCATTTTCACTACGTGATGATGGGAGGCACGGTGATGGCGTTTCTGGCCGGGCTCTACCACTGGCGGCCCAAGATGACCGGACGCATGTACCCGGAAACGCCTTCCCGAATCGCGGCGGTGCTTGTCTTCATCGGTTTCAACGTGACCTTCCTCACCCAGTTCGTGCTCGGGAGCAAGGGGATGCCGCGGCGCTACTACGACTACCTGGAGCAGTTCCAGCCGCTCAATCAGATGTCCACGGTCGGATCCTGGATCCTGGGGCTCGGATTCCTCATCGCGTTCAGCTCGCTCATCTGGTCCCTGAAAAACGGGAGGAAGGCCGACCGGAATCCCTGGGGAAGTGCCGGGATGGAGTGGCGGACAGCGACGCCGCCGCCTCTGGAGAATTTCGAAGGGGAGCCGGTGTTCGAGTACGGTCCCTACGACTACGAGATCATGTACGCCAAGAAGGAGAGACAGGGTGAGTAACCGAACCCGAGGCCCAGCCGGCGCACGCGCCGTCGATTCCAGGAGGATGCCGGCCCATGTCCAGTGAGGCACCGAGCTTCAAGCACCACGTCGGGCATCATTTCGCCGATGCAGACCAGGAGTTCTCGGCCAACAAGTTCGGCTTCTGGCTGTTCCTCGCCACCGAGATCCTCATGTTCGGGGGGTTGTTCGTCGCCTACGCCGTGTTCCGGGGACTCTATCCCGAGATGTGGAGCGAGGCCTCGGGCCACCTGAACCGCATCATGGGCGGCACAAACACCGTGGTGCTGATCCTGAGCAGCGTGACCATGGCGCTGGCGGTTCGCTCGGCCCAGACCAACCAACGCAAGGCCACCGTCGGGTTCCTGGTCGCGACGTTGGCCCTGGCCGCCACGTTCATGGTGATCAAGTACATCGAGTATTCGGCGAAGTTCCACCACGGACTTCTTCCGGGCACCTGGTACGCGCCCCACGAGGCGGGACTCCCGGTCCAGGGGAACCTCTTCTTCGGCATGTATTTCATGACCACTGGGCTTCACGGACTCCACGTGCTGGCGGGGATGATCGTCATCACCTGGCTTCTTCGCAAGGCGGCGGCGGGTCAGTTCTCCAGCTCCTGGTACACCCCGGTCGAGGTCGTCGGGCTCTACTGGCACCTCGTCGACATGGTCTGGATCTTCCTGTTCCCCCTGTATTACCTGATCTGAGGCGTCCATGAATCACCCGCACACGGCAACCGCCGGCGCACCCACCCACCGCGTCCTTCCGGTCAAGCTCTACCTCGGCGTGGGCGCTGCTCTCCTGATGCTGACCGTGCTCACCGTGGCGGCCTCCTATGTTGATTTCGGGGTACTCAACATCGTCATTGCGATCGGGATCGCCGCCGCCAAGGCTTCCCTGGTGGCGCTCTTTTTCATGGGCCTCAAGTACGACGAGCGGTTCAATTCGATCGTTCTCGTCTCGGCGTTCCTGTTCCTGTCCCTCTTTTTCATCTTCACCCTGGCCGACACGCGGCACCGGGGCGAGGTGGATCCCCTCGAACGGGGGATCATCGCGGCGCCCGACCTGCACCCCGGGGGCGCCGATCACGGCGCGCCGGCCGGCGCGGACAGCACCGCCGAGGGGAAGGGCAAGGTTTCCCCCGCCGAAGGCGACTCGGGTACGGCGAAGAAGAAGTGGGGCTGGGGGAGCGGGTCGAACGCCGACAGCACCGCCGGGGGGAAGGGCAAGGTTTCCTCCACCGAAGGCGATTCGGGTACGGCGAAGAAGAAGTGGGGCTGGGGAAGCGGGTCGAAGGCCGACAGCAGCGGTCACTGACTTGCTTCGCTCCGGGGGGGGACGGAAGCGACTCCGGTTCCCGCCCACGCCTGTCTCTCGTTCCTCTCTCGGCGGTCCCCTGAGGCGGGGGCAACCCCTCCCCGGCGTTTCCCGAGCGGGCCTCCGTCAAGCGCCCCCAACGGCGTCACGCCGCTGCGCGCCTTCTCGTAACCGCCCCAGGAGATGCGAAGTCGATCGCGGGGGGTGAAATCCACGCCTGGGTCGGCTTCTCGTGGACGGGGAGAACTCCGTCGCCGAGGGGGTTTCATGAACAGGAGAATCATGTTCGGGAGCGGTCTGCTCCTGGTGACGTTCTCGCTGTCCGCTTGCGGCATGATGGCGGGCATGATGGGAATGGGCGACAAGTGGCACGCGATGCTCAACATGGACGAGGTCATGGATGAGGAGGGCATGAACGTCCAGAAGATCATGGCCAAGCGGACCGAGGAAGAACAGAAGGCCTTCGCCCGCGGGCGCGACCTCTTCAACGACGTTTCCCTGGGGAAAAACGGGCAGTCCTGCAACAGTTGCCACGCCGGAGGAGGCGCCTCGAGCGCCTCGGCCAAGGTCGTCGCCACCGGCATGACCCGGCAGATCGCCTCCCTGAAGGGAGCCGCCGCCCGTTATCCGAAGTACGACCCGGCCAGCCACTCGGTCATCACCTTGAAAATGCGGGACAACAACTGCATCCGACTCTACATGGACGGCAGTCCCCTGGCTCTCGACGGCTGGGACTCCTCGTCGCTGGAACAATACGTGAAGTCGTTTTCTAACGGATCCCAGGTCGCCGCCGGCTCGGGCCGCTGAGGGGGAGGAACCATGAAACGCTATCTCATTCCCACCGCCGCCGTCGCGGTGCTCCTGGTCGGCTGCGGCATGCATTCGCGGTACAATCCCGGGGACCAGTACGGGGACCGGGTGACCACCGACAAGAAGGCTCTGGCCGCCAACCTGCAATCCGGCGGCGGTTCCGCCACGGCGGAGGAGGCCAAGTTCCTCGCCTGGGGCAAGGATCTCTTTAACAACACCGATCTCGGCAAGAACGGTCAGTCCTGCAACTCGTGTCATCCCGGCGGAGCGAGTTCCGGCGGCGAGGCCCGCATCCCGAAGAAGATGGGACACGGACCCTATGCCCTGCCCATTCCGAGCCTGGTCGGCGCCTCGTCCCGGTTCCCCAAGTACAAGGTGCCCAACGGCAAGGTGATTTCCCTGCAGCAGATGGACAACAACTGCATCCGCATGTTCATGAACGGGAAGCGTCTGCCCCTGGATTCCCCCGAGTCCATCGCCTTGGCGGCCTACGTGACCTCACTCTCCAAGGGCGAGGACATCGACATCTCTTCCGGTTCCAAGCGCTGACCCGGTCCCGAGAGAACACCCCATGAGACCGACCCTCATTCCCCCGCGCCGTTTTTCCGGCGCGGGGGTCGCTCTGATCGCCCTCGCGTTTCTTCCGGTCCTCGCTTCGCCGCTGTTCGGCCGGGACAAGGAGGAGCGCAAGGAACTCCCGGCGGAGAAGCAACTTCGGGACAACCCCATCGTCAAGGAAAAGCAGTGCATCACCTGCCACACCATCGGCAACGAGGGGGGCACGGTGGGGCCGAACCTCAACCAGGTCGGCAATCGCCGTTCGGCCGACTGGCTTCGCCGGTGGCTGACCGATCCCAACGCGGTGAAACCGGGAACCAAGATGCCGAACTTCGGGTTCTCCGAACGGGAATTGACCGCCCTGGTGGAGGCCCTGAGTCGGATGCGACGGGACATCAACGTGAACGCGCTCCTGGCCGGAGGTACCCCGGTCGAGAAGGGACGGCGACTGTTCGAGAACTACGACTGTGCCGCCTGCCACCGCATCGGCCGCGAGGGGCGTTTCGTGGGTCCCGATCTCACCTGGGTGGGCCACCGCAAACGGGAAGACTGGGAAGCTCGATGGCTGCGGGATCCGCCGGCCTACAAGCCGGTAACCTTCATGCCGAAATTCGGTTTCAGTGAGCCCGAGATCGCGGCGCTGACCGCGTTCCTCCACGACCAGCAGGGGCAGGCCAATACGAAATCCAGGCGATGGGAGCAGACCGTCGCCTATTATCTGGACCTTCCGGCGAAGGAGCGGGGAAAGCTCGTCTACCGGCGCCTCGCCTGCTGGTCCTGTCACGGCGAGGACGCCGCGGGGGGGATCCGCAACGACAATCAGGCTCCCGACGGGGTCACCCCCTCGCTGCGGAAGGCCCTTGCGGTCCTGGACGACGCCGCCCTCGAGAGAGTGATTCGAGACGGCTCACGCGCCGGGACGCTCGACCCCGCCGCTCCGGCGCCGTTCGACTGCCCCGCCTACGCGGAGGCGGTCGACGAGTCCGAGCTGGCGGACCTGATCCTATACCTCCGGGCACTCGCCCCGAAGAAGAAGAAATGGAGTTTCCAATGAACCGAGTCGCGTTTGCCCGCCGTCTCCTCGCGGCGGCCCTTGTCCCGGCGGCCGTGCTCACGGCGCCCTCCGCCTTCGCCTACACGGTGAAAGAACCCGCCGAGGGCGGCGCCATCGCCGGGGTCATCCGCTTCGCCGACGCCTACCCGGAGGCGGAGGTCATCAAGGTGAGCCAGGATCCGGCCACCTGCGGTCTTCACCAGACCCTGGAGGGGTTCGTGGTGAACGCCGACACCAAGGGACTGAAAAACGTCGTCGCCTACATCGACGGCATGACCTCGGGGAAGCCCTTCCCGGAGACCTCGGGCCTGGAGCTGAACCAGGAGGGATGCCGCTACGAACCGCACGTCCAAGTCGGGTTCTTCGAGCCGAAGGCGCTGACCCGGGTCGACGACGCCTCGGGGGTGGCTCTCGAGATCGTCAACGGCGACGACGTCTTCCACAACGTGCATTCCCTCGACGCCGACGGCAAGACCCTCTTCAACATCCCGAGCCTTCCCGGCAAGGACGCCACCAAACTCCTTCCCGCGGCGGGGCTCTACCACATCAAGTGCGACATCCACCCGTGGATGTCGGCCTACGTGATGCTGGTGGACCATCCCTACGTGGCGGTGAGCAACGACGTGGGAATGTTCCGGATCGAAAACGTGCCCCCCGGAAGCTACAAGCTCATCCTCTGGCACGAGGAGCTGGGACGGGTGGAGCGGGATGTGGTCGTGAAAGCGGGGGAGGATACGCCGGTCGAGATCGTGATCGGCGGCTGACGCGATACGACGGGGCTCCGCGTTGGCGCCGAGAGGGAACTTCAGGCATACTTGCTCCTTTCGCCCAACCGAGGGACCATGCGGGGCTACATCATCACCGTCGGCGCGGAACTCCTGGCCGGCGACATCGTCGACACGAACTTCAGGGATTTGGCCCGGCGACTCGCCGGGATCGGGGTGCAACTGGTCGGGCATCTCACGGTGGACGACGAGGCATCGGTCATCGCCGAGGCGGTGCGTCGGGCTATGGAAGCCGCGGACCTAGTGGTAGTGACCGGCGGTCTCGGCCCGACCCCCGACGATCGCACCCGGGAGGGGATCGCCCGCGCGCTCGGCCTGGAGCGCCGGCTGCGCCACGACCTGGTGCCCCGCCTGGAGGAGGTCTTCCGGAGCTTCGGTCATCGCGGCGCCGTGCCCGCATCCAACCTCGACCAGCTCACCCTGCCTGAGGGGGCGGCGGCCGTCTTCAACCGCTCCGGGACCGCGCCCGGCTTCCGGATCGAAACCGGAGACGTCGTTCTGTTCGCCCTGCCCGGGGTGCCCCACGAGATGCGCGTCATGGCCGAGGAGGAGGTTCTCCCTTGGCTGCGGGAGCATCGGGAGCTGCCCCGGATCGAGAGCCGCCTCCTTCGCACCATGGGAATCGGCGAGTCGGACCTCTTTGAACGCCTCAAGCCGCGAATGGATGGGTGGGGCGCGGTGGAGGTCGCCTTCTATCCCCACACCCCCGGGGTCGACCTGAAGCTGACCCGTCGCGGGAAGGATGCCGAGCGCGTTTGCCGGGACCTGGACGCCGCCGAGGCCGAGGCCCGGGAGATCCTCGGAACCAGGGTGTACGGAACCTCCGGGGATACCCTGGCGGGGGTCGTGGAAGAACTTGCGGCGGCGAAAGGGTGGACTCTCGCCGTCGCGGAGTCCTGCACCGGAGGCG
>Ga0114931_10004418_pt1 | contig 17548 bp, 12 predicted proteins | sample 2SBtaG_FD_89579 | JGI IMG/M metagenome (GOLD analysis project Ga0114931, IMG submission 89579) | Deep subsurface microbial communities from Kolumbo volcano to uncover new lineages of life (NeLLi) - 2SBTROV14_V59a metaG | ecosystem: Environmental > Aquatic > Marine > Volcanic | place: Kolumbo...
GAAAGAAACCTGTACGGTCAATATCCGTGCAGTTGACGGTACCTGAAGAATAAGCTACGGCCAACTCCGTGCCAGCAGCCGCGGTAATACGGGGGTAGCGAGCGTTACTCGGAATCATTGGGTGTAAAGGGCAAGTAGGCGGTCTAGTAAGCGAGGGGTGAAATCTTCCGACTCAATCGGGAAACTGCCTTTCGAACTGTTAGACTTGAGGCGGGAAGGGGGAAACGGAATTCGTGGTGTAAGGGTGAAATCTGTAGATATCACGAAGAACACCGGCGGCGAAGGCGGTTTCCTGGTCCTGTCCTGACGCTGAATTGCGAAAGCTAGGGGAGCAAACAGAATTAGATACTCTGGTAGTCCTAGCTGTAAACGATGAGCACTAGGTGTCGGACCCTTGTGGTTCGGTGCCGCAGCTAACGCATTAAGTGCTCCACCTGGGGACTACGGCCGCAAGGCTAAAACTCAAAGGAATTGACGGGGGCCCGCACAAGCGGTGGAACATGTGGTTTAATTCGATGATACGCGAAGAACCTCACCAAGGCTTGACATATAGGAAGTAGTGAACCGAAAGGGGAACGAGTCGTCAAGTCCGACAACCTATACAGGTGCTGCATGGCTGTCGTCAGCTCGTGTCGTGAGATGTTGGGTTAAGTCCCGCAACGAGCGCAACCATTTTCCCATGTTGCTAAGGAGACGTCTTCGGACTGTTTCCTGCACTCTTGGGAGACTGCCCGGGATAACCGGGAGGAAGGTGGAGATGACGTCAAGTCAGTACGGCCCTTATGCCTTGGGCTACACACGTGTTACAATGGTCGGTACAAAGGGCCGCTAACCCGCGAGGGGGAGCCAATCCCTAAAAGCCGGCCTCAGTTCAGATTGGAGTCTGCAATTCGGCTCCATGAAGCCGGAATCGCTAGTAATGGGAGATCAGCACGCTCCCGTGAATACGTTCCCGGGCCTTGTACACACCGCCCGTCAAGCGATGGGAGTCGGGGGTACCCGAAGTCCTACGTAGGTAGGCCGAAGGTAAATCTGACGACTGGCGCTAAGTCGTAACAAGGTAGCCGTACGGGAACGTGCGGCTGGATCACCTCCTTTCTATTTTTTCTTTTTTTTCGAAAATTGAAAAGCTAGGAAGCTCTACCTTTGGAGAACAAAGGCGTTCGATTCACGATCGAATGTTAAATCAAGTGAACAAGCACAGAGGAAAACTCCTCGAAGTAGCTTGGCTTTTTTAATAAATTTGACAATCAGCGGACAGCGTTTAGCGGATAGCGGATAGGAGTTACTATAACGACTACTCCGCTAACGGCGTTCCGCACCCGCTGACAAGATGCTATCGGGCCCGTCTCAGTTGTTTAGAGCACCGTGCTGATAACGCGGGGGTCAGCGGTTCGAATCCTCTCGGGCCCACCATTTTTTTGGGGCCGTAGCTCAATTGGTAGAGCACCTGCTTTGCAAGCAGGGGGTCAGGAGTTCGACTCTCCTCGGCTCCACAAATTGACTCGACGGTTGAGAGGCAAGAAATTCGGTAGCGGCAATAAAATTTCTAAATAGATATTTAAAAATGATTGCATGAATTCTGTGTAATCATTTTTTTCGTTCTTTGACAACAGCTATGTAGTATAAGGTTGAGAAACTACTAATTTCGTTGTTTTCAACCATAGTTTTTGTAAATAAGCTACAAAGAGTTTATGATGGATGACTTGGCAGACTCAGGCGATGAAGGACGTGGTAAGCAGCGATATGCTTCGGGGAGTTGCAAACAAACTTTGATCCGAAGATTTCCGAATGGGACAACCCACCCGGGGTTATACCCGGGTATCCTGTACTGAATACATAGGTGCAGGAAGCGATACCGAGAGAACTGAAACATCTAAGTACCTCGAGGAATAGAAACCGAAAGGGATTCCCCCAGTAGAGGCGATCGAAAAGGGAACAGGCTAAACCAACCGGCTTGCCGGTTGGGGTTGCGGGACCTCGACATGGGATGGGAGAAGGTAGGAGAAGTGACTGGAAAATCACGCCATAGCAGGTGAAAGCCCTGTATCCGAAACCTTCAAACACTCTAGAGGCATCCCAAGTAGCGTGGGGCACGGGGAATCCTGCGTGAATCTGGCCCGACCATGGGCTAAGCCTAAATACTCGAGTCTGACCGAAAGGGAACTAGTACCGTGAGGGAACGTTGAAAAGAACCCCGGCGAGGGGAGTGAAATAGAACCTGAAATCATGAACTTACAAGCGGTCGAAGCCCTATGCTCTGTCTTCGGGCAGGGAATGGGTGACGGCGTACCTTTTGCATAATGGACCAACAAGTTACTGGGTGATGCAAGCTTAAGATCTTCTGGATCGCAGGCACAGCGAAAGCGAGTCTGAATAGGGCGACCATAAGTATCATTCAGTAGACCCGAAACCGCGTGATCTATCCATGGCCAGGTTGAAACTGTGGGAAACCTCAGTGAAGGACCGAACACACGTCCGTTGAAAAGGGCGGTGATGAGCTGTGGATCGGAGTGAAAGGCTAATCAAACGCGGCAATAGCTGGTTCTCCTCGAAATAGTTCTAGGACTAGCCTCGGATTATTGCATGACAGGGGTAGAGTTACTGAATAGGCTAGGGGGCTTACCCGCCTACCAAACCTAACCAAACTCCGAATACTGTCATGTTAACTCCGGGAGTCAGACTTAGGGGGCTAAGCTTCTAAGTCGAAAGGGAAACAGCCCAGACTATCGATTAAGGTCCCTAATACCGTCTAAGTGGTAAAGGAAGTGGAATCACATAAACAGCCAGGATGTTGGCCCAGAGGCAGCCATCATTTAAAGAGTGCGTAATAGCTCACTGGTCGAGTGATTCTGCGCCGAAAATGATCGGGGCTCAAGGCGGTAACCGAAATCATAGATTTGCAGAATCTTCGGATTTTGTAACTGGTAGAGGAGCGTAGTGTCACGCGTTGAAGGCATACCGTAAGGAGTGCTGGAGTAGACACTAGTGATAATGTTGGTATGAGTAGCGAAAACTATGGCGAGAAACCATAGCGCCGAAAATCCAAGGTTTCCTGGGGAAGGTTAATCCGCCCAGGGTTAGTCGATCCTAACACGAGGCCGAAAGGCGTAGTGGATGGACAACAGGTTAATATTCCTGTACCGGTTATGCGCGTTAATAGCAGCGGTGTCGCAGGAGGCTAGGTGAGCACAGTGTTGGATGTCTGTGTCTAAACCAGTAGCCCAGCAGAAATGTTGGGTGAGAGGTGATGGGGACCCCGCTTACGGGCGTGGGGAAGTCACTGATGCCATGCTGCCAAGAAAAAGCCGTATGTGAGTGTATAACTGTTCGTACCGTAATCCGACACAGGTAGATGACCAGAATATGGTAAGGCGCTCGAGAGAACTCTCTTTAAGGAACTCGGCAAAATGGCCCCGTAACTTCGGGAGATGGGGTGCCCAAGGGATGAAATTCCTCGCGAATGGAGTCCTGAGGGTTACATTAAAGAGGCCCGGCCGACTGTTTAGTAAAAACACATCACTCTGCAAAGTCGAAAGACGAAGTATAGGGTGTGACACCTGCCCGGTGCTGGAAGGTTAAGGGGAGCGGTTATCCACTTGATGGAGAAGCTGCGAACTGAAGCCCCAGTAAACGGCGGCCGTAACTATAACGGTCCTAAGGTAGCGAAATTCCTTGTGGGGTAAGTTCCCACGCGCACGAATGGTGAAACGAGTTGGGCGCTGTCTCAAAGAGAGGCTCGGCGAAATTGTAGTGGCGGTGAAGATGCCGCCTACCCGCAGCAGGACGAAAAGACCCCGGAACCTTTACTGCAGTCTGTTATTGAATCTTGGTGCTATATGTGTAGCATAGGTGGGAGGCTTTGATGGTGCCGCGCTAGCGGTACTGGAGCCACCAGTGAAATACCACCCTTATCGTTCTAGGCTTCTAACTTCGGCCCTTTAACAGGGCGGAGAACAGTGACAGATGGGCAGTTTGCTTGGGGCGAGTCCCGTCTAAACAGTAACGACGGGGTTCAAAGGTTCCCTCAAGACGGTTGGCAATCGTCTGTAGAGTGTAAGCGCATAAGGGAGCTTAACTGTGATTCCGACAGGAAGAACAGATACGAAAGTAGGAGCTAGTGATCCGGTGGTAGATCATGGGATTGCCATCGCTCATCGGACAATAGGTACTCCGGGGATAACAGGCTGATCGCGCTCGAGAGTTCATATCGACAGCGCGGATTGGCACCTCGATGTCGGCTCATCGTATCCTGGGGCTGAATAAGGTCCCAAGGGTCCGGCTGTTCGCCGGTTAAAACGGTACGCGAGCTGGGTTTAGAACGTCGTGAGACAGTTCGGTCTCTATCCGCTGTGGGCGCATGATGATTGAAGGGAATCTCTTCTCAGTACGAGAGGACCGGAAGAGACGAACCTCTAGTGTTCCAGTTATCCCGCCAGGGGTAATGGCTGGGTAGCTACGTTCGGAAGGGATAAGCGCTGAATGCATCTAAGTGCGAAGCCCCTCTCAAGATAAATCATCAATTCTCTTCGGAGATGAAGGCACCTTCGAGACTAGGAGGTTGATAGGCTGCGTGTGTAAGGGTAGTAATACCTTCAGCTAAGCAGTACTAATTTGCCAAACGTTTATTTACTCTTATTATGGTTTTAAACGGCGCAATTAGTTGTTTTAAGACTTTATATTACATAGCTGTTTTGTCAAAAAGATTTGTCAGTGGCTATACTGGAGGGGAAACACCCGTTCCCATTCCGAATACGGAAGTTAAGCCCTCCGAGGTCGATGGTACTTACGTCGCAAGGCGTTGGGAGAGTAGAGCGTCACTGACTTTATTTGAGACCCCGGACCGATTTTTCGGTCCGGGGTTTTTTCATTCCGCGGCCTTGCGTTATTAGTTTCTTATGTTAATATTTAGTTAGGCTAACTATTAATAAGGTGAACTAAAATGGCTCAAAAGACAACCAACCAGATCGCCCGGGAGATCGCCGGGATCATGCCCAAGGTGGGACGCTGGATCCTGTTTGAATTTTTCCAGAGCATCGAGATGCCTTCGGCCCAGATTTTCGCGATCATGACTGTTGCCGAGCACGGCCGCTGTACCTTCGGGGAATTGAGCGGGCTGCTGAAGGTCTCGGCGCCCACGGTCACAGGGATCGTTGACCGCCTGGAGAAAAGCGGCCATACGCGCCGTGTCCGCAGCCGGGAAGACCGCCGGGTCATTCATGTGGAGCTGACTGTGAAGGGAGAGAAGGTGGCCAAACAGCTGCGCGGGGTGATCGAAGAAAAGTGGGTGTCAATTGTCAGCGATCTTCCGAAATCCGATGCCGAGAATTATCTGAGAATTTTGAAGAAAATTCAGGTTCAAATTCAGGGAGATCAATAGTGCGGATCAGCATCCTGACCACAATTTTTCTTCTGATGGCCGTGCCCGGTTCTTCCGCGCCGGATCTTTCCACGACGGATTATCCCGTCAAGTTGCTGATGGAAGAACCCGGGCAAAAATACATGATCACATTAGAAGAAGCCACCCATCTGGCCCTGAAAAACAATTTTACCATCCAGCTGGCTAAATACGATACCTGGATCGAGCAGACCGGAGAAAGAGGGGCCAAGTCCATTTACGACACCGTCCTGGAGGCTGAGGTTTCTTATCTGGACAACCAGCTGGCCCGCAGCAACACGATCTCCGGGACGCAGAATATCGAGAGCGATTACAGCGCCGGCCTGTCCAAGAAACTTCCCACCGGCACCACCGTTGGAGTCGATTATTCCAACGCCCGGACGTGGACCAATTCTTCTTTCAGTACAACCAACCCCAATTATAATACGGCGGTGACGCTTTCTCTGAACCAGGAACTTGGAAGAAATTTCTTCGGCATCCAGGACCGCGGCAGCGTCAAGATTACACAGAGGCAGATCCTCAATTCGCAGTATCTCTCCTTGCGTCAGATCGAGGAACAGGTCGCGCGGGTGCAGCAAGCCTATTGGGATATGGTCCTGCAGATGGGGCAGGTGCGTGTCCGCCGGGGAATCCTTGAGCAGGCCGAACGGCTGCACGCGTTCAATAAAAAGCGGGCGGCCCACGGCCTGGTAGAAGACGCGGAACTGTTGGCGTCCAAGGCTAACCAACGGGCCCGGGCCAATGACCTTTTGCTGGCGGAAAATGAACTCCGGAATAAGGAAAATGTTTTGCGTCTTCTTCTTAATATTGGCACTGGAGACACGGTGCTGATTCCCACCGATGATCTGGCCGTGCCGCTGATGGATTTGAAGCTCGCGGATTCGATGAGAGCGGCCTTCAAAAACCGTCCGGACTACAAGTTGGCCATGACGGACATCGAGATCCAGGATATCCGGCTGGCCATGGCCAAGCAGGGGCTGTGGCCGCAGATCGATCTGAAGGCGTCTTTTACGCGCAACGGGCTGGACCGTAAATTTGAAAAGGCCTTTTCCGACATCACGGCCCAAGACAATCCCGAACTGTCGACGTCGTTTTCGGTGAATATGCCTCTGGAAAACAATGCGGCTAAAGCGGAGAAGGAAGCGGCAAAACTCTCGCGGGCCCGGGTGCTGATCAATCTTAAAAAGGTCGAGCGCAGTATCATCGTCGGTATCATGAACCAGGTCCGGACGGCAAAGGTCTTGCAGGAACAGGCGGAAAACCGAAAGGTCATTGCAGAGCTGGAAGAGTCGAAGTTGAAGGCCGAGGAAAAACAGTTCAAACACGGGCGTTCGGACACCGACACGATCATCCGTTTTCAGCAGGATGTGCTTCAGGCCGAGGCGCAGGCCCTGGAGGCAAATTACAGCTACCGGTTGGGTCTGATCGACCTGCGTCTTTCCGAAGGATCAATTCTTAATCCCTATTGGGAAGACAGTCAGGATAGTTTTTTAAAAAGAAAGACAAATAAGTAAAGAGGCCTTTATGAATATCGCTAAATTCTCGACAAAGAATTCTCTTCTCGTTAATCTTTTCTCTTTCTTTGTGGTCATTGTCGGATTGATCGTCATGTTTAAGATCGTCCGGGAGGCCTTTCCGCCGGTGGATTTTGATATTGTGACCGTCAGCACGGTTTATCCCGGCGCGCCGGCCGAAGACGTTGAGAAATTTGTCACGATTCCCATCGAGAAAGAATTGAAGGGGGTTACGGGGATCAAAGAGATGAACTCATCTTCCGAGGAGGGTCGTTCTTTGATCGGAATCACGATCGCCCCGGACACCTCGGACAAACGTCAGGTGGTTCTCGACATCCGGGACGCCGTCGACCGCGTTTCCGGCCTTCCTTCCGGGGTCAAAGAAAATCCGGTCGTCACCGAACTCAAGAGCAAAGAACGGCCGATTATTCAGATTTCGGTGAGCGGTCCCTATTCGGAAAAGGTCCGCCGTCAGTATGCCGAAACTCTGGAAGATCTCCTGCTTGACATCCCGGGCGTGGCTTCGGTTCAGCGGTATGGGTGGAGGGATCCGGAATTCTGGGTTGAGGTCGATCCGCGAAAACTCAAGGAAGATCACGTTTCTTTTAATGAGATCATGGACGCCCTGCGGACAAGGAATGTCACTCTCCCCGGAGGCCAACTGACGACACCGGATCTGGAATATGACGTGCGGGTCAGCGGAGAATTCGAGACTGCCGAGGAGATCGGCAATGTCGTGATCCGGGCCAATGACGCCGGGAATCTGATCCGGATTAAAGACGTCGCCCATGTCAAAGAGGCTTTTGAAGACGCGACACAGACCGCCCGGATGGACGGAGAACGGTCCGTGCAGATGGTCGTGGTCAAGACCGAAAGCGGGGATGGGATCGCGGTCGCCAATCTGGTTAAAGAAACGGTCAAAGATTTCCAGAAAACGATGCCAAAGGGGATGTTTGTTTCAACCTCCGACGACATTTCTTATTACACCAACCGGCGGCTTTCCGTTCTTAAGAATAACGGTTTGATCGGATTTGTCCTGGTGCTTTTGCTGTTGTTTCTTTTCCTGGATCCGGTTCCCGCCGTTATGACCGCCGCCGGTGTTCCGGTCGCGTTATTTATAACTTTGATTGTGATGTATTTCAGCGGTATAACGATCAATTTGATCTCAATGCTGGGGCTGATTATTGTTCTGGGGATGCTTGTTGACGACGGAATCATCGTCGCGGAAAATGTTTATCGTTATTATGAAAATGGAGATTCGCCGAGGGAAGCGGCCATCAAGGGGACCAATGAGGTGGTATTGCCGGTTTTGGGAACGGTCTTAACGACATGCGCCGCGTTCGCGCCGCTTTTGTTTATGTCAGATATTATCGGTAAGTTTATCCGTCAGATCCCGATGGTCGTTATCATCGCCCTGATCGCGTCTCTACTGGAGGCCTTTTTGATTTTGCCGGCACACTTGTCGGACTTTATGGAATTCTTTAAACACGGCCACCGGGAAAAAGACAAGAGAAAGAAGGGGTGGTTTCAGAAATTTTTACGTTTTTACCGTAAGATTCTGACAGCGGCCCTGAATCACCGCTATCTGTTTATCCTGGGGATGGTCGGTCTGCTCGGCTTCGCGATGTTTCTGTTTAAGACCCAAATGAAATTCATTTTCTTCACGCGGGAGGGGATCGAAGAATTCAGTATCCGTGCCGAGGCCCCTAAGGGGACTCCGCTCGAAAAGATGGAACAACTGATGCTCCCCGTCGAGAAGATCGCGGCTGAACTGCCCAAAAGCGAGGTAAAGAATTATCAGACGATCATCGGATCAATCTCTTCCGGTCACAGCTTTGATGCCGGTGACCGGCGGGGAACACATTTGGCTCAGCTGACGGTGTATCTGACGTCTTTTCAGGACCGCGACCGGGATTACCTGGCGATCACCCGGGAGGTCAGAGAAAAGTTAAAAGACGTCAAGGGCTTTGAGAAGGTGTATGTCTTTGTCCCCAAACCGGGTCCGCCGGTCGGCCGGGATATCTCGGTGGCGATCCGCGGCGAACGTTTTGAGGTTATGCAGGAGATCGCCAAGAAATATATGGATTATTTGTCCGGGGTCAAAGGCGTCAGCGACATTGAGGACACCTATAACGCCGGGAAGAAACAAATCAAAGTCACTGTCAATGAAGAAAAGGCCCGGGAGTATGGATTGACGGTCGAGCAGGTGGGGTCCGCCGTCCGCGACGCTTTTCAGGGGGGAGTGGCAACTTCGATCAAACCGCGGAAGGCCGAGGAGGAGATCGACGTGGTTGTCCGTTTCGCCAAAGACAAAAGGGATTCCCTGGAAACCTTTCAAAACATTCTGATTGAGAATAAATTCGGAAAACTGGTTCCACTGACATCGGTTGCCGATATCAAGAAAACAAGCGGCCTGTTCAAGATTTCTCATCTCGACGGGAAACGTGTTATCAACGTCGAGGCGAACGTGAACAATGACATCATCACCAGTCTGGAAGTCAATCAGATGCTTAAGAAGAAGTTCACGGGCATCGAAAAGAACTACTTCGGCTACACGATCAAATACGGCGGGGAATACGAAGACCAGCAGGAATCCCGCGCGAATCTGATGCTTTCATTTTTGATCGCGCTTTTTATCATTTTTATGATCCTTGTGGCGATGTTCCGGTCGCTGATCCAGCCGTTTATTGTCATGATCGCGATTCCATTCGGTTTTGTCGGTGTGATCCTGGCCTTTTGGCTGCACGGCAAACCGCTCAATTTCTTCGCGCTGATGGGCATGATCGGACTGACCGGAGTCGTGGTCAACGGATCCATCGTTTTTGTTGATTTTGTCAACCGTCTGCGCCAGCAGGGGAAGGACCGGCGTAGTTCTCTGCTTGATGCCGGGGAGCTGCGCCTGCGGCCGGTCCTCATGACCGCCATCACGACTGTCGGCGGCCTGATCGCGGTGGCTTACGGAATCGGCGGCGGGGATCCTTTTCTGAAACCCATGGCCCTGGCCATTGTCTGGGGACTGATTTTCTCCACCTGGCTCACCATGATCGGGATTCCCTGCATTTACGCGGCGGCCGATGATATCTCACATTTTTTCCGGAAGCATCTTTTAAAGAAAGAATCCTAATTCCGTCTGGGGAAACTCTTGGCGTAGATCCAGAGCATGATATAAGAGGGAAGGTTAATGAAGGCGAGCAGAAGAATGAAAAGGAGCGCGTTCAAAGGATTGTTGAGATAGATAGATTTGATAAAGCTGGTTTCATAAGGCCTTCCGATAAATTCGAAAATAAGTCTTATCCAGAAAAAACTCATCCAGAATCTCGGGAATAAAAAATACCGGCCGGTCAGAAATCCCCACATCGGGACGATCATCAGGACGCTGAAGAATATCGCCGTGATGTTCAATAAATAAAAGTAAACAAATGAGCGATGCCACGCCATCATGATGTGGTAATACAAAACAGCCGGCGATCCCGTCTGAAAAAAAGAGACAGCGTTCCCCGCGGTCAGAAGCGCGTAAAAAAGAAAATAGGCTTTCCAAAAAAACTTTTGTGGTAATCGCATGACGCTATTATAACGGGTGAGCTCAAAAGAAACAAGAGAGAGAAGATAAGAAAGCGCTTGCGCGCGCGGTCTTTTTTACTGACATAAAAGGTAAAATTTTTAATTTTTTATTTGAATTCTAATTTTCGCTTATGCTAGAATGGAACCATGAATCAGAGCTTGGAAGACATCCTGGAAGGTATCTCCGAGAAAGATCCTCGCTACAAGCCTGAAGCCTACGAATTCGTCCTCGAAGCGCTCACCTTTACCCAGAAGAAGTTCAAGAAGTCCCGTCATGTCACCGGCAAGGAATTGCTGGAGGGCATCAAGGTCCTGCTGATGCAGGAGTTTGGTCCGATGACGATGACCGTCCTCAATTTTTGGGGCGTCGCGGGTACTGAAGACTTCGGCAACATCGTCTTTAACTTGGTCAAGGAGAGGGTCTTAAGTAAGACGGAAGAGGACAAAATCGAAACGTTTAGGAATGTTTTCGATTTTGAGGCGGTCTTCGACAAGGGCTACAGGCAGGGGGTGGAGAAAAAGATCAGCCGCATGCGCTGATTTCTTGACAACGGCTCCAAAGATGATTCTCAGAAAAAGGGGGGATGAACGAGTCTAGCTTCATACGCCCTTTTTTATCCGGAAATCGTAAGGCAAGGCTATACCTTGCCTTTTTTCTTTGTTGGGGTAAAATGCCCGTTGTACACCTCCGAAGTGTACAAGGGGAGAAGGGTTTGATATGCCTGATTTATCCGTAATTTCTGTCCAGTTCATTAAAGGCGTTGGGCCCGGCCGTAAAAAGCTGTTTGCGAATCTCGGTGTCGAGACGGTCGAAGACCTGCTCTACCTTTTTCCGAGGCGGTATGAAGACCGCCGGCAGATGACGCCTCTGGCCCAGGTCGAGGTGGGCGAGACCCAGACTGTCACGGGCAAGGTGGTCGCCCGCGGCTCGCGGCGCTCTTGGTACACCCGCAAGCATGTAAACGAAACCGTAATCGATGACAAGAGCGGCCGGCTTTACGGTGTATGGTTCAACCAGCCGTACCTTGAGCGGTATTTCAGGCCGGGAACGACGGTGGTCTGGCACGGCAAGGTCGGTATGTATAAAAACCGTCTGCAGATGGTCTCGCCGGAATATGAGATCATCGGCAAGGAAGATCAGGGATTAAGCATGAGCCGAATCGTTCCGATCTATCCGCTGACCAAGGGGATGAGCCAGCGTTACCTGCGCAAGGTGATCCGTGCCTGCCTGGACAAGTACAGCGACGGGCTGACCGATATCCTGCCGGTGTGGCTGCGCAACAAACACCGTCTGGCCAACATTTACCGCTGTATCGGTAACCTTCATTTCCCTGAGGATTTTGAACAGCAGGAAGAGGCCCACCGCCGGGTTTCGTTCGAAGAATTCTTTCTGTTTCAGCTTTCGGTCTGCAAACGCCGGATGAGCATCCTGCAAAAGAAGGGGATCGCGCATGCCATTGATTTTGATTTGATTCAGCGGTTTGAGGCGGCGTTTCCCTTTGAACTGACCGGCGCGCAAAAGCGCGTGATCCGTGAGATCGCCCGCGACATGCAGGGTCCTTCGCCGATGCTGAGGCTTCTGCAGGGTGACGTCGGGTCGGGCAAAACCGTTCCGGCACTGTTTGGATGCGCGGCGGCCGCGGCCAACGGACGTCAGGCCGCGATCATGGCCCCGACGGAGATCCTGGCGCGCCAGCATTATGAGAATATTAAGAAGTTGTTCAAGGTCACAAGTCACAAGTCACAAGTCACAAGTGGTTTTGATTTGAAAGTGGTTTTATTGTTGGGAAGTATGGGAAAGAAGAAAAAGGATGAGATCCAGAGCAGGATCCGTAAGGGAGAAGTGAATCTTGTCATCGGCACGCACGCGATTTTAAACGAGGACGTGGAATTCAAAGATTTGAGTTTTGTCGTGATTGACGAACAGCACAAGTTCGGCGTCCGGCAGCGCGCGCTTTTGTCGAAGAAGGGGGGCAACCCCGATGTGCTGGTCATGACGGCGACGCCGATCCCGCGGACATTGAGCCTGACGCTGTTTGGCGATCTCGATATCTCCAGCCTCGGCGAGATCCCGCCCGGCCGGGGAAAGGTTACGACCGAATATTTTCCGCCGGACCAAGAGGAGATGGTTTATCAAAAGACGCGTGACGCCGTCACACAGGGGCGGCAGGCCTATATCATCTATCCGCTGATCAACGAATCGGATAAGCTGGATCTGAAGGCCGCCGATACGATGTTTAAACGGTTTGAGAAAAGGGAATTCAAAGATACGCGGATGGGACTGATCCACGGGCAGACGAAGAAGCAAGAGGCCGAAGAGATCATGCGGCGGTTCAAGGACGGGCGGATCGACGTGTTGGTGTCAACCACGGTGCTTGAGGTCGGGATCGATGTGCCCAACGCGAGCGTGATGGTGATTGAACACGCCGAGAGGTTCGGCCTGGCGCAGCTGCACCAACTGCGCGGGCGGATCGGGCGGGGCGAGCACGACGGCCAATGTCTGCTCATTGCCGAGACCGGAACCGACGAGGCGCAGGAACGGATGAAGGCGATCTGTTCGACGACCGACGGTTTTAAGATCGCGGAGGCTGATCTCTTGATCCGGGGGCCGGGACATTATTTTGGGCGGCATCAGCATGGATTGAACGAACTCCGGTACGCCAATCCGATGACAGAGATCGACATCCTCAAGGCCGCGCGCCAGGAAGCGCAGGAGGTCATTCACCAGGACGCGGATCTGGTTTCCGAACGCAACCACGGCCTGAAGGAAATTATTCAGAAGCGTTATCCGGATTATTTGAAGATGGTGGAAGCGGGGTAATTTATGAAGATTTTGAGCGGAAAATACAGAAACCGTAATATTTACCAGCCGGCGCATATCCGGCCGACCCAGAATATGACGCGCAAGGCGGTGTTTGACCTCCTGGGTCAGGACCTGGAGGGTTTGAGTTTTCTGGATCTTTTTGCCGGAAGCGGGGGCGTGGGTCTGGAGGCTCTGTCTCTGGGAGCCGGACCGGTCACCTTTATCGAGCGCGATGAGAAATGCTGTGAGGTGATCCGGGAGAATCTGGCCCTCCTGCGGTCGGCTGAAGACGCGCAAACCATTGTGCCATGCGAGGTTATAAATATGGACGCCTTTGCCGGGATCAAGTATCTGGCCGGACAGAAGCGGACGTTTGATATGGTTTTTATGGACCCCCCATACGAGCGGGGGCACGTCAAAAAAGCCTTGAAAACCCTATTGGCCTGTGATATATTACACCGCAATTGTTACGTGATCGCTGAATACGGCCGAAGGGATAAGCTTGACGGCTTTGATGAGGGGCTGTCGCTCATTAAGCAGAGGAATTACGGGGCCTCGTATCTGGCCGTTTTTGAAGTGACAAACTAATTCGCGGCAGGGTGTTAGAACAGAGAACAGTTGGTATCATCGTTCTCTTTTTCATTATTATATAAAATACTAATATTAAGGGACACGCGCTATAGGTACATGTCCCGGTATTGAGGCGGGCTATGAAACGTGTCGCGATTTATCCGGGGAGTTTCGACCCGGTGACCGAAGGCCACATCGACATCATGAAGCGCGCCGCCCGGATTTTTGGCACGGTCATCGTAGCGGTCGCGCGGAACCTGCAGAAAGAGCCGTTGTTTACAACTAAAGAGCGGCTCGACATGCTCAAAGAAACGACCAAGGATATCCAGGGGATTCAGGTCGAGGCGTTTGACGGTCTGGTCACCGCGTTTGCCAAGCGGAAAGACGCGAACGTGCTGATCCGGGGTCTGCGCATGGTTTCGGATTTTGAATACGAATTTCAGATGGCGCTGACCAACCGGCGGTTCGCCGATGACGTTGAGACCGTTTTTTTGATGCCGTCGGAAAAACATTCGTTCATTTCTTCGACACTGCTGAAAGAGGCGGCGTCACTGGGCGCGGACGTATCGACGTTTGTTCCGGCAGAGGTCGCTCGGCGGTTGAGGGAGCGTTTGAAAAAATGAGAATCAACATTAAGAATGTCCCCGCCGAGGGTCTGGAATTCAAAAAGACCGTCGACGCCGCTCAGATCAATTTGATCGATAAAGATTTTAAGGTCTTGTCCCCGCTTGAGATTAACGCCTTTATCGAAAAGGCCGATGACGCGGTCATTGCCGACACGATCGTGGAAGGCGAATATGAGATGACATGCGGACGGTGTCTCGATCCGATCCGGAAGGCGCGGCAGGACAGATTCAATCTGGTTTTTGATATTAACCCGGAGGATGATTTTATCGATCTCGGCGAGGATATCCGCCAGGAGATGGTTATCAAACTTTCGTCGATCATGATGAGCGCCGAAGAGAACAGCGGCCGTTGTCCGTATTGCGGCAAGGACCTGCAAAACATAGAGATCGCGGGAGTCAGAATCCACCGGGAAGAGGGCGGCGAACAGCATCCGCCCGACGAAGAACGCGGCGGGAAAATCCCGATATGATTTAGTTTTATTCAATAAGGAGAACGTCATGGCACATCCAAAACGTAAACATTCGACCCAGCGGTCCCGTAAGCGGAGGACGCATCAGAAGGCGCGGCTGGCCAGCCTGCACCCGTGTCCGAACTGTAACGCGCTGATCCTTTCGCACCGGGTTTGTCCTTTCTGCGGTTTTTATAAGGGCAAAAAGATTGTCGATATCGAAACACCGGAAGCACCGGAAACCGCGTCACAAAATTAGTAAACGTGAAAACGTTAAGGGGGATCTTCCCCCGGCACATCTTACACCGACAGGAACTCATTTATGAAAATTGTCGTTGATGCCATGGGCGGTGACTACGCCCCAAAGTTGTTATCGAGGGGGTTATGGAGGCCCTGAAGGAGTCGGACGTCAAAATCGCGCTTGTCGGTGTTGAAGATCAGATCCGTAAAGAGCTTGATCCGTATACCTATGATTCTGACCGTATTGAAGTCATCCACACGCCCGACGTTGTCGGCATGGATGACCCCGCTACCGTTACCATCCGCAAAAAACGCAATTCGTCCATTTCCGTCGGAGTGAATTTATTAAAAGGCGAAGGATACAGCGCTTTTATCAGCGCCGGCAACACCGGCGCGGTTGTGGCCGCTTCCACGATTTATCTGGGGATGATTCCCGGCGTTGAGCGTCCAGCCATCGGTATCGTGATTCCGACGCTCAAAAGTTTCGCCTTTCTGATGGACGCCGGCGCCAACACCGGCCCGAAGCCGGCGCATCTTCTGCAGTGGGCGGTTATGGCCGACGTTTATGTCCGGGAGGTCCTGGGCGTCGCGGATCCCGAGATCGGACTGCTTAATATCGGCGAGGAAGAGACCAAAGGGACCGAATTTATCCGGGAGACGCACGGGATGATGACCGAACGTCTGAAGAATTTTATCGGCAACGTCGAGGCCAGCGACGTGTTCAGAGGTAAATGCGACTGCATTATCTGTGACGGTTTTTTGGGCAACGTTGTGTTGAAAGTTTCCGAAAGTCTGACTGAAAACGCCGGAGCCCTGATCAAACGGGAAATCAAAAAGAGTCCCGTCGCCATGCTCGGCGCACTTTTATTGAAGCCCCGCCTGAAACGCATCCGCCGCCTGGCGGATTATTCCGAATACGGCGGCGCGCCGCTGCTGGGCGTTAACGGGATCGTTATGATCTGCCACGGGCGCTCGTCGGTGAAAGCCATTAAGAACGCCATCCGCGCCGCCCGCACCGAGATCGAACATCAAATCATTAGAAAAATGAAAGTGGAGATTGAGAAATAATGAGAGCTGTGGGCATTAAGGGTTTGGGATATTTTGTCCCGGAGAAGGTGCTGAGTAATTTTGACCTCGAGAAGCTGGTTGAAACCAGCGACGAGTGGATCACCACCCGCACCGGCATTAAGGAGCGGCGTGTCGCCGCCAAAACCGAGCACAACAGCACACTGGCGGTCAACGCGGCCCGGATGGCGCTGAAAGAGGCCGGGATCAAGCCCGGGGACGTGGAGCTGATCATTGTGGCGACAATCAGCCCGGACAGCAATTTTCCGTCGGTGGCCTGCCTGGTTCAGAAAACTATTGGCGCCCAAAAGGCGGCGGCCTTCGACGTGAGCGCGGCGTGTTCGGGGTTTTTATACGCGCTGACGACGGCCAAACAGTTTGTGCAGGGAGGAATGTACAATAACGCCCTGGTGATCGCTTCAGAAAAGATCACGTCTTTGATCGATTGGACTGACCGTTCGACCTGTGTGCTGTTCGGCGACGGGGCCGGAGCGGCGGTGCTTGTTCCCGAGGAGAATGACGGACACGGTATCCTCGCGGAATATATGCACGCGGATGGGGGATTCGGCAGGCTTCTGGCCGTTGAGACCGAAGGCCGCGAACCGTTACAGCAGGATAACCGGACGATGCCGGTTCCGCGCATTGTGATGCAGGGTAAGGAGCTTTTTAAGATTGCCGTTAACACCATGGCCGGGGACGCGGAGATGGCCGCGCGAAAGGCGGGGTTGAAACTCGACGACATTTCCTGTGTGGTTCCGCATCAGGCCAATGACCGCATTATCACGGCGGTGGCCAATAAATTGAAGATTCCGAAAGAAAAGTTTTATATCAACATTCAGAGATACGGCAACATGTCGGCGGCTTCTCTCGCCGTGGCGCTGTGCGAAGCGGTGCGGGAAGGACGGATCAAGAAAGGGGATTATGTCCTTTTGACAGCGTTTGGCGCGGGATTGACCAGCGCCGCCAACGTCTTGAAATGGTGAGGAGACTGCTATGAAGATCGCGTACATTTTTCCCGGGCAGGGAGCCCAGAAAGTCGGCATGGGTAAGGATTTTTATGAGGCCTCGGTTGAGGCCAAGGCGGTGTTTGATCTTGCCGATCAATTTGTCCCCGGAGTTAAAGACGCGGCGTTTAACGGACCGCAGGAAAAGCTGACCTCGACGGCGTTTTGCCAGCCGGCCATTTTGACAATGAGCATTGCCGCGCTGCGCACCTTAGAAGAACATTCCAAATTAAAAAATATGGAACCGGTTTTCGCGGCGGGCCTCAGCCTGGGTGAATATTCGGCGCTGGCGGCCAGCCGGACGCTTTCTTTTGGAGA
>Ga0114931_10004419_pt1 | contig 17548 bp, 14 predicted proteins | sample 2SBtaG_FD_89579 | JGI IMG/M metagenome (GOLD analysis project Ga0114931, IMG submission 89579) | Deep subsurface microbial communities from Kolumbo volcano to uncover new lineages of life (NeLLi) - 2SBTROV14_V59a metaG | ecosystem: Environmental > Aquatic > Marine > Volcanic | place: Kolumbo...
GACCCTTCGGAAATTTGGTTGCCGATTTGCTGGAGCCCCTCGACAATCTGCCGGCATTCGTCTTCGCTGAGCACACCCACCGCCGCCAACATGCAAGCATGGGCCGACGAGCCCAAGATATCGTGAACATAGAGCCGGTAGTCGAAACTCACGCTCTCGGTGAAGCGTTCAACGCGCGGATCGGTATCCCCATCAAAGACACCAGACCAGGGTTTTTTTTGATCATCCGACACAACAAGTCACAGACACTAGCAGGGCTGAAAAGTTCATAAACACCTATACAGTAAGTGGTTTAGGTCGCCAAGTCAATCACCGACAGGCACCTGCCGCCCAAAAAATAGGCAGCCCAAGCCCAGCGAGCCGTGGCGTCCCCGCCCACGGATCCTCCCCCGCAGCAACCCTGCCACAAGAAACTTCCCAAGATATCCCCCTCCACAGACGAACCACCTGCCAGCAACCGTACTTAGGGTGATAAAATGGACCTTCGATCTCCTAGGACGTGCCCGCAAGAAGTATTCCGATTAAGATCAAAACCATGAGCAGCCTTTTTCAACAAATCATCGCGATGCCGCCACCATTCAACATGGTCGTGTTGGTTACGATTGTTTTCTGCGGCGCAGGAACGGTAACTTCGCTTGCCAAGCAGTGTCGCAAATATGCCTGCCATCGTCAGGAAATCGATTTCAAACGCGATCTACTCGACCGTGGCATGACGGCCGACGAAATCGAACGTGTAGTCCGCGTCCAACCCGAACCAGAATCAGTGGCCTAATCTTAAGGACTAATCGCTATGTTTCACTTTCTGCTTCTTGCCAAAGAAAGTATCGTCAATGAAACGTTTTTCGACTTAGGACAATACGAACGTTTTGTGATCATCCTGGTAGCCCTCGGTTGCGGCACCGGCGTGATCATCGCGCTAACCGCCATCATCGGTGGCGTGGTCGGTTCGCTGCATCGTCGCAACGCGGAGTACGAATTGAAGCGAGACATGCTCGACCGTGGCATGACGGCCGAGGAAATCGCCCAAGTGATCGAAACCGCTCCGCAACCCGAAGACGGCGTCGAACGCTGGATTGCTTCTTGGGGCCGGTGTAAGAAGAAGACCGGCTAATCGTTTCTTCAGTTCCTCAGTTTGCCAACCATCGCCGCCAAGTCCCCACCCAGCTTTTTAACACGCTCCCGCTGGCGCTCGTCTTTGAGGTTTCCACTCTCGTCAAAGGCTTCGAATGCGCGTGATATGGCGATTTGGCCGGGTAGGACCAACACGCCGATGCTGCTGAGAATCGAGCGGACATGCACCAGCCCGCGCATGCCGCCGAGGCCGCCGGGCGAGGCGCTCATCAGGACCGCGGTTTTGTTCTTGTAGGCTGCCAGGGGAGATTCGCCCTCCGCGGCACGCGATACCCAGTCGATCGTATTTTTCAGTAGCGGCGAAATCGAACTGTTGTACTCCGGCGAAGCGATTAGCAGTCCGTCATGCTGCAGAAACAGCTGCTTGAGTCGCACCGCATTTTCGGGTGGGCCTTGCTCGCGTTCCAAGTCTTCGTCAAACAGCGGCAACGGATAGTCCTTCATATCGAGAACCGTCACTGTGGCCCCAGCAGCCTCGGCACCACGTGCGGCGCAACAAACGAGCAGTTGGTTGTAGGAATTGCGTCGAGCACTACCAGAAAAAGCCAAAATACGAGGGGCTGTGCTACTCATAGGTGTTTCCTTGATTGTTGAGGTTTAACCTTTGCTTGAAGCCCAGGGATTGTAATCCCTGGGCTTGCTGGCTTCTTGAATTTTCGAACGCTAATTATTTTGCCGCAGGCGACCAACCCAGCCTGGGTTCCGAGTGTAACTGCACCGGCACATCGCCTTGCAGTATGCGAATCGCCTGTTCGGAACTTGCCACTTCCGCAGCCGACGTTAACCAGTCAACGGCCACCTGCGTCGACCACGTTTCGCCCGCGGCGAGTTCCACCACCCGGCCTTGCTCCTTCTCGAACCGTCGTGAGTTCGGAAAATTAGTCCCCGGCTCAAGCCCTGTCACATAACCGTCGGCTGTGGCGACCATGTTTTTCCAGACCGTGTAGCTTGGCAGGTGCTCAGTGTTAAAACGTATCGCAGCGCCGCTTTCGCTGTCGGCGTTTTTGAGCAACACGTGCGTCTGGTTAGTAGCATCGGACAACAGATCGAAAAAGAAAACCTGTTCGCTCGTATCTGAGCCGGGCGGGCCATAGGTTTGCCATGCGTCGATCGCAGACGCCGAAACGGGCTTTTGCGGCGCGATCGCGCGCACCGGTGCCACAAACTGAGCCCCGTCGCCCAGCAGCGGCGCGCCAAAATTGATATGGTAAAGCATCTGCATGCCTGCCGGCGTCCCGCCGACATTCTTGATCTGGTCGTCCATGGTGAACGACGTCGAGCCAACTTGCAGCGTGATCGACGCGGTAAGCTGTAGCTTTTGAAAATGAAATCGAGTCTCTTCGACAACGCCGCGCACCGTAATCGTGCCCGCTGAGTCGTCGAGGATAATCGAAACATGTTGTGCCGGGCGATTGGCAATTCGGCCGTGCAGGGGATACTGCAACCGTCCGTTCTCATCGAAAACCGGCTCGCCGTTGCTTTCCAGCCCGCAGCGTACGACCAGCTCGTCAAATCCCTCGAGCCAGCCGAATCCGCTGGGCTCGGTCGGCGGGACAAATTTTGGATGGACCGGCCCATGCACGGGCGATTCCCAGCCGAGCCGCTCGCCGCCCGGCAGCTCAGCCCGCCAGATGCCCATCCCGCGGGTGGGAAGAATCGACAGCCGCATTTGGCCCGTATCGACCTCGATCAATTGCACTCCATCGCGTAGTCCGCCGCAGAATGTGCGTTGCGAGACCCGCCAGCCCTCGCCGAGGCCGGGCATGTTGGCCGAGGTCAGATCAGAGTGGGTGTCGGAATCGGAGAGTATCCAAGTTTTTGTTGACATAGTATTATGTTCCTCAAGGCGGTTTATTGCTTAAAGCAAAGCCGAGGGGTTGCAACCCCTTGGCTTGAAAACCTAACAGCAAAAAATAGGAGCGAATGACAAATGTCTGCCGGAACGACGACTTTCACAGGCCAGCCGGTGCTGCAGGGCGAGGCTCTCACTAGCCTACTCGACCAGGCGCTCGATGCCGAGGGCGGCCTGCTTCGGCTCGCCCCCAACTGGGTGCCGCGCAGCTTTTTGCATCCAGGCAAGCGGATCAAGCTGCATCCGCACGACTGGTATGCCTACGGTGCCCATCGGGGGGGCATCGACGAACGCTGGTTTGGCAGCACGACCGACGCCGCGAACGACAACCGCGTCTGGCACGAAGGCCAAAGCTTTTGTGTTTTCGGCGGCCAGCAATTTTTTCTGAGAGATGCCATCGCCGAGGCGCTGCAACGAATTATCGGCAGCTCGCTTTGGGACACCTATGGCAAATGGCCTGTCTACTCAAAATTTTTCGACAACATGGGGCCGATTCCGCATCACATGCACCAGACTTTTGAGGATGCGGCGCTCGTCGGCCAAGAAGGAAAACCCGAGTCGTACTACTTCTGCCCGCAGTACAACAACGTCGACAACAATTTTGCCTACACGTTTATGGGCCTCAATCCGGGCACGACCAAGGCCGACCTGCGGCGTTGCTTAGAAAATTGGAGCCGGGGCGACAACGGTATCCTCGACCTGAGCGCTGCCCATCGGCTGCAGCGGGGCACAGGCTGGCTGATCCCGCCCGGCGTATTGCACGCCCCCGGTTCGCTCTGCACCTACGAACCACAATGGGGCAGCGATGTTTTCGGCATGTACCAATCGTTGGTCGAAGGCCGCGAGGTGCCCTGGGCCTTGTTGGTAAAAGACATGCCCGAAGAAAAACATCAGGACCTTGACTTTATTATCGACCAACTCGACTGGGAGAAGAACGTCGACACCCATTTCAAGGAGCACAACTATCTCGAGCCAATCGTGGCCGAACAGGAGGAGAACTGGGTCGATCGTTGGATTGTTTACGGCCAAGTCGACGGCAAACAGCTTTTCAGCGCGAAGGAGCTGACCCTCCAACCGGGTGCCAAGTGTACGTTGATCGATCCGGGAGCAAGCAGTTGGATCACGGTGCAGGGCAGCGGCCGCATTGGCAGTCTCGACCTGCAAACCCCGGCGATGATCCGCTTTGGCGCCTTGACCGAGGACGAGGTTTTCATTTCCCACGAAGCAGCAACGACTGGCGTAGAAATCGAAAACACCGGCAGCGAACCACTCGTCGGTCTGCGTTATTTCGGCCCCGACACGTTTGATACCGTGCCCGAGGTGGGAGGCTATCGGAAGTGATCACCGCAGAGGCCCGGTTTGTTGGAGTCAGCTTATCAGGTTTGCCTGGCGTTTGAGCTTCGGGATCGTGGCTTGCAAGTTGAAACGGAAGTGTCTTTGCCTGTAGTTTATCGAGAGGTGCAACTCGACGTCGGATACCGGATTGACTTACTTGTCGAGAATCAAGTCGTGGTCGAAATTAAATCAGTCGATAGCCTTATGCCAATTCATCAAGCACAAATCCTTTCTTACCTGAAAATGAGCGACAAAAAAATTGGCCTGTTAATCAACTTCAACGTCACTTTGCTCAAAGATGGAATCAAACGACTCGTAAACAACCTTTGAGTAGACTTTGCCCTTTCCTTCTCTGCGATTCTCCGCGTCCCCTGCGGTGAATTGAGAACCAGGAGATCCCATGTCCAACAACTTTCCAAAACTTCACAACGCCGCTTGGCCAGGGGTCGTCGGCAAAGAGCCCGATACGCCGAATCCGCCGATCGAGCTTGATACGATGCTCGACTACACCGCCGCTGCAGAGGTCAACGGGCAGAAGTTCGACGGCGTCGACCTTTTTCTGTTCGACCCCCATGTCAGCATCGATGCCACGGTCGACGATCTCAAGGCGTTGGCCGAGAAAGTGCAGTCGCGAAACCTTGTGATCGGCTCGGTCGTCGCTCCCGTTTGGCCCCCTACCGGCGGTGGTAGTGCGATGGATCCAGGCGAGGGCCGCAAAGGGTTTCTCACGCAGGTGCAGAAAGGTTGCGCCATTGCTAAGCAGCTTCGTGAGCTGGGCGTGCGGCCCTACGGCGTTGTGCGAATCGATTCTTCCGCAGGGCCCGAAGAATGGTATACCGATCCTGAGGGCAATCAAAAAATCATAGCCGAAACATTTCGCATCGCCGGCGACATAGCGGCAGACCACGGCGAGCGACTTGCCGCCGAGGGCGAAATTTGCTGGGGCGGCATGCAGAGTTGCCGGCGGATGGTCGAGCTACTCGAACTGGTCGATCGGCCCGACGTGCTCGGCTTTCAGGCCGACATGGCCCATACGCTACTTTATATGCTCGGCTTCAATGCACCAGAAGATCGCCTCTTGCCCGAGGATTTTGATTGGTCCGACACGGCCACTTTCGACGCCGCGTACGCCAAGCTAACCGACGCGCTACGGCCTTGGACGATTGATTTTCATATTGCCCAAAACGATGCCACTGTGCACGGCACCGGCAGCCACGACAAAACGGGCCGGCATTGCCTGGCCGACGACCCCAATGGAAAACTCGACATCACCAAGCAAGCCGGCTACTGGTTGCGCGACGGAGTCGAGGGCCAGCCGCTCAAAAAGTTTCAACACATTTGCTGGGACGGCTGTATGTTCCCCAACGACGTGATGGCAAAGCCAGAAACGTGGAACCACATTTTGGCGGCGATGGTCGCGGTGCGCGAAGCGCATGGCTGGGAAGAGTGAAGGAAAAGCGGAAGGGGGAAAGCGGAAAGCCGAAGGGAGTGAGTTGCTATGCGAATGGAGGGGCTGCGCGACAGGACAAAGCACTTTGCTTTGCGAGTTGTGAGGATGTACTCAACCCTGCCGAAAGAGACTTCTGCTCAGGTGATGGGCAAGCAGGTGTTGCGTTCGGGCACCAGTGTAGCCGCCAATTTTCGTGAAGCATCAAGAGCTCGTTCGGACGCCGAATTCATTTCGAAGCTTGGAATTGTTGAGCAAGAATTAGATGAATCGATTTTGTGGTTCGAGTTGCTCGTGGAGTCAGGGGTAGTTGCCGAAACGAAGCTCGCATCTCTTAGGCAAGAAGCAGAGGAATTGATTAAGATAACCGTAACCGCTATCAAAAAAACAAAAGCTCAAAAAAAGTAGTATGGAATGCTTCCTCCTGTCGGCTTTCCGCTTTCCCCTTTCCGCTTTTGTTAGCCTCCCAAGAAAATTCAACACAACCAATCACGAAAGAGAACCCCAACATGTCAAAACCCTTAAACATCGGCATGATCGGCTATGGCTTTATGGGCCGAACGCATTCGAATGCTTACAACCGGGTCCCCAATTTTTTCGAATTGGAATATCGTCCGGTATTGAAGGCGGCCTGCGGTCGCAATCAAGATGCGGTGCAGAAATTCGCGGATACGTGGGGCTACGAATCGATCGAAACTGATTGGCGTAAGCTGATCCAGCGCGACGACATCGATGCGGTCGACATCTGTGTGCCGAACAATCTTCATAAAGAGATGGCAATTGCCGCCGCCGAAGCAGGCAAAATGATCCTCTGCGAAAAGCCGATCGCGATGAATACGGCAGAAGGCGAAGAGATGTGTGCGGCGGTCGAGAAGGCGGGCGTTGCAAATATCGTTTGGTACAACTACCGCCGGGTGCCGGCAGTCACGCTTGCCAAACAGATTGTCGATTCGGGAAAACTGGGCCGTATTTTTCATTACCGCGCCAACTTCTTGCAGGACTGGACCATCGCCGAAGATTTGCCGCAGGGCGGGGCGGCCTTGTGGCGGTTGGATGCCAAAGCAGCCGGCAGCGGCGTCACGGGCGACCTGCTGGCCCACTGCATTGACACGGCTCTCTGGATTAATGGTGGTATCAACGACGTTACGGCCATGACTGAGACGTTCGTCAAGCAGCGCGAGCACCAGCTCACTGGCAAAGTCGAAAAAGTGACGATCGACGACGCCTGTGCTTTCATGTGTCACTTTAAGAACGGCTCGCTTGGCCTGTTCGAATCGACCCGCTATGCGCGGGGCCACAAGGCGCTCTATACGTTAGAGATCAACGGCGAACATGCTTCGATTCGTTGGGACCTGCACGACCTGCATCGGCTCGAATTCTTCGACCACGCCGACGAATCGATCGTCCGCGGCTGGCGTAGTATCCACGTTTCCGACCCCGATCAACCCTACATGGACCACTGGTGGGTGCCGGGACTACAGATAGGCTACGAGCACAGTTTTGTGCACCAAGTGGCCGATTTTCTCGCAGGCATCGCCAAGGGCGAGCCGGCCGGCCCAACATTCCGCGACGCATTGGAAACGCAAAAAGTCTGCGATGCCGTGCTATGTAGTGCAAAAGAACGAGCGTGGCAGCAGGTCGAAGCTTGACCCGTGAGTTCAATTGTTTGCGTTGTGCTGATATTAATGCCGGTAGGATTGCATTTTTTGCCAATCAGCCAGTTTGTTTCGCCATCAGTCCGATCGTTCCGCCCCTGCGACTTATGCTTGCCCTGAGTGTCTATTGATGTGGTTGACATCGGACAAGAATAAATCGTGGCACAGCGTAAATGGAGCGAGCAAGATGGCAAGTGTTGATTTCGCCATAGACCAAGTAGAGGCTGCGACCGAGAAGAGCGACGAGCGGATCATTGAGATCTTGCGGCGCGAAAACACCCAACTGAAAAAAGGTCTGGCAGATATTCAGTCGAATCTTGCCGATGCGGTTGCGCTGAATCGAGAAAATGTGGAGTTGTGTCAGCAGACAGAAGTTCTCTACGGTGAGCTCTGCAGCCAATTCGGCGATATTCATTCTGAGACAGTGAATCTGAACAACGAGGTCAGCGAATCTAGACAATTGGTCGACAAAACGGATGCTCAGGTTCGTACCATCAGGAAAGTCTCCGAGCTGATTCAGGACGTGGCCGATCAAACCAACTTATTAGCGCTCAATGCAACCATTGAAGCCGCCCGCGCTGGCGACGCCGGCAAGGGTTTTGCAGTCGTGGCGGCAGAAGTGAAGGCGCTTTCCGGGCAATCGCAGTCCGCAGCCCAAGACATTAGCCAGGCGGCCCACGATATCCTAGCGTCTTCCCAAGAAATTGCAGAGCGCATGAAGCAGCTCGACGAGAAGAGCGAACACATTGGCGAAACCATTGCCGTCTTCGACGATCGCATCAAAAACGCGAGTGGACGCAACGCAGAAATTCGAGATCGAGTCACCGGCAGCGACGATCGAGTCTTTATGAGCCTGGCCAAGCTCGACCACCTACTTTGGAAGGTGAATACCTATTTGAGTCTACTGGACGGGAAACCGACATTCCAGTTTGTCGATTATCACAATTGCCGCCTTGGTAAGTGGTACTATCAGGGAGATGGCCAGACGAGCTTTTCTCTAGCAAAGTCTTTTTCGCAGCTTGAAACTCCGCATGCAGAAGTCCATGAAGGCACCAAGCGCTTATTCGACCTGCTTGAGTCGGACGAAGAGGCCGATATGCTCGAGTTTTCCCGCGCCATCGAGATGATGGAACGCGGCAGCGACGGCGTGTTTCGCATACTCGATCACATCTTGCAAGAAAAGAAAATTCGCTAGCGCGTTGTCGAAGCCCGAATTTAGGGCGAGCCGTTTGGGCGCTAGACCCAGTTGCTATAGAAAAAGCAGTGGCTAGCGGCAAAACGGCTGATTCTGAGAGCCCCAATTCTTCGCATTGGCGAGGGTGCTCGATCCGTGGAATTACCGTAGAGATTAGGCCAGGATGGCGCCGACACTTATCCGCAACACTTGCCGCAGCCGGACCAATAGTCGCGTCGGCTTGGCAAAATTTGTCCTTTCTCCCGAGTTGCTGTACACTGCTGACACGTTTACCCCCTCAGGCAAGACAACGCGAAGAGTGTACGCATGTATGCATTTGCATCTTACCTAGAGTCAAGGGTTTATTCTGGAAATTCCCAAATAAGTCCCCGACGAGGGGTTTATATGGGAAATCCCCAAGTAATAACAAGTTAGTCGGACAAGCAAACCCAATGCGTGCATTGATTCGTCTATTCGGACTCTTATGTGCTGCGATAGGACTGCTGTTGGGCCTCTTCGCACTGTTCGGGTATTTCACGAGCGAAGATACGTCAGGCCGCATTGTGGCCGGCGTCCTCGGCGGGATGGCCGTCCTTTTGCTGATTTTCGGGGCACGTGCAATGCGACAGCGCGCCGTAACAGTTGCGAGCTCGACCACCCCTCAGAAGAATCACCCGGAAAGAGAACACACGGGCTTAACTTACGAAGATTTCGAATGGGGCAATCCTCCACCCACACGGAAGCAATTTGGGTATGCCATGAACTTGGCCGCTGACGTGACGAATGGGATGACGAAGTGGATGATATCCGACGCCATCGATGAAGCGATCGAACAACAGCGAAGCGACGAACCAGCGTCGAAGGAACAACTTGCAACGATAAGGGAATATCACGGCGATCTACCCCGCACCGTGACAAGAGGAGAGGCGACTCGCGTGATCGAGTTTTTAGAAGATTACTATCTTCCATGCCCATTCTGTCGAATCGAGATTTGTGCGACTGACGACGAGTGTTGCGCGTGCAACAAGAAACTTCGCAAAATGAAGATCCCAATCAAGCTGTGAAAAGAATCCGCCTAACAATGTGTTGCACCGGAGCTGCGAGCCGAGCGGCTTTTTGCATAGGAACGTCGTTCGCCGCCGCCCGGTTACCTTGGTCGTTACATGGACTTGGAAAAGACCGGGATGACAACGCCTCAAAAATACACCGTGCTGTCATGCGCCTCTGGCGTTGTCTGTCGCCAACGTTTGGCCTGCTAATAGGTATGGCGACAAAACTTGGGCTCAACTATCAACGTTTCTCCGCATCGCTGTAACGCCCACCCGTCCGCAGAATAAACAGGAAACTGTAGGTCTGCCTCTTGTCGCTCCTGCCCCCTGCGGGCTACGATGGAGCGATTTTACTCACAACTTTGAGTCCTACTAACTCCAGGCCTTTAGCTCCCTGCGCCTTTCCATGCCGCGACGCGACGATATTCACCGTATTTTGCTCATCGGCTCGGGCCCGATTGTCATCGGCCAAGCCTGCGAGTTCGACTATTCAGGCACCCAAGCCTGCAAAGCGCTCCGCGAGGAGGGTTATGAAGTCATTTTGGTCAATTCCAACCCGGCCACGATTATGACCGACCCCGCCACGGCCGACCGGACCTATATCGAGCCGCTCACTTGGGAAGTGGTCGCCAAGGTCATCGAGGCCGAGCGGCCCGATGCGCTGTTACCCACCCTGGGCGGACAGACGGGGCTCAATGTGGCGATGGATCTGGAAGCCAATGGGGTGCTGGAAAAGTACGGTGTCGAGATGATCGGGGCCGATGCCGATGTGATCGACAAAGCGGAGAGCCGCGAACGATTCAAACAGGCCATGAATAAGATCGGCCTGGAAGTCTGCCGAGGCAAGACGGTCCAATCCATCGAAGAGGCACGCAAGTTGATCGAGGACCTTGGTCTGCCCGCGGTGGTTCGTCCAAGCTTCACCATGGGCGGCAGCGGCTCGGCGATTGCCTACAACCGGCAAGAGTTCGACGAGCTTGTGATGCGCGGACTCGACCAGTCGCCCACCACCCAAGTGCTGATCGAAGAGTCGATCATCGGTTGGAAAGAGTATGAGATGGAGGTGATGCGCGACGCCGACGACAATGTGGTGATCATCTGTTCGATCGAAAATTTTGACCCGATGGGCATCCATACGGGCGACTCGATTACGGTTGCGCCTGCCCAAACGCTGTCGGATAAAGAATATCAGCGGATGCGCGACGCCAGCCTGGCTGTGATTCGTGAGATCGGTGTCGAGACCGGCGGATCGAATATCCAGTTTGCAACCGATCCCGATACGGGTCGGCTGATCGTGATCGAAATGAATCCTCGGGTGAGCCGCTCCAGCGCCTTGGCCTCGAAGGCAACCGGTTTTCCGATCGCAAAAATTGCCGCCAAGCTGGCGGTCGGCTATCGTTTGCACGAATTGCCCAACGACATTACCCGCGAGACGACCGCTTGCTTCGAGCCGACGATCGACTATGTCGTCACAAAAATTCCGCGTTTTGCGTTCGAAAAATTCCCCGAAGCCGACGACACGCTGACCACCCAAATGAAAAGTGTCGGCGAAACGATGGCCATCGGCAGCACCTTTAAGGAGTCTTTTCAAAAGGCTCTGCGAGGTTTGGAAGTCGGCAGTTTTGGGTTCGGCTCCGACGGCTCCGACCTGTGGCCCCACAATGATAACGGCGGCGACGAGCAGCCCGACGAGTCGGAGATCAAAGAAAAACTCTCGCGGCCCGGTCCCGAGCGAATCTGGTATTTGCGCTACGCCTTCAAGAGCGGCATGAGTGCCCAACAGATTCATGAAATCACACGTATCGACCCTTGGTTTTTAGACAACCTGCTCGAGATCGTGGAAACCGAAGAGAAGATTCGCGAATGGGGTTCGTTGGAAAAGATTCCAACGACACTCGTGAGGACGGCCAAGCGATTTGGTTTCTCTGACCGCCAATTAGCGACGATGCTTGGCTCGACGGAGAACGAGATGCGTGCCCATCGATTGGCCATAGGCATCCGCAGTGTTTTCAAGTCCGTCGACACCTGTGCGGCAGAATTCGAGGCCTTCACCCCTTACTTCTACTCGACTTATGAAACCGAGGATGAAGTGCCCGCCAAGCCCGCCGGCGGGAAACGGATAATCATCCTGGGCGGTGGTCCCAACCGCATTGGGCAGGGCATCGAGTTCGACTACTGTTGTTGCCATGCCAGCTTTGCACTTCGCGAGCTTGGCATCGAGTCGATCATGGTCAACTCCAATCCCGAGACCGTCAGTACCGACTACGATACGAGCGATCTGCTGTTCTTCGAACCGCTGACTGTCGAAGATGTGCTCAACATTTGCGATCGCGTCGAGCCCGATGGCGTGATTGTTCAGTTCGGCGGGCAGACACCGCTGAACCTCGCCCGTGCTCTGCAAGAGGCCGACGTGCCGATCATCGGTACGAGCGTCGATGCCATCGAAGGTGCCGAAGATCGTGAAAAATTCCAACATCTACTCGAGCGACTCGATCTCAAGCAGCCAGCCAACGGCATCGCTCGAACTATGGATCAGGCCCGACGCATTGCCGATCAAATTGGTTATCCGATCTTGGTGCGACCTAGCTTTGTGCTGGGCGGACGTGCGATGGAAATTTGTTACGACCGATCGCAACTTGACAAATACGTTGCCGAAGCATTTATTGTTGCTCAAGGACAACCGGTCTTAATCGATCGATTCTTGGAAGGGGCCACCGAAGTCGATGTCGATGCCATTTGCGATGGCACCGACGTGATCGTCCCCGGCATCATGGAGCACATCGAAGAAGCCGGCGTCCACTCGGGCGACTCGGCCTGTGCGATACCGCCCTACAGTTTGCCAGGGCCCGTTGTGCAAGAGATGCGCGACGCCACCGAAGCCATGGCGCGAGAGCTGGGCGTGATCGGACTGATGAATGTGCAATACGCGGTGAAAGAAGAAAATGGCAAACCAACCGTTTATGTGATCGAAGTGAATCCACGTGCTAGCCGTACCGTCCCTTTCGTCGCCAAAGCGACCGGCATGCCGGTCGCCAAGATCGCCGCGAAAGTCATGACCGGCGTTTCGCTTGCCGAGCAGGGCGTGACCGAAGATCCTGTGCCGAGTCACGTTTCGGTAAAAGAGAGTGTCTTTCCGTTTAACAAGTTTATCGGCGTCGACATTGTGCTTGGCCCCGAGATGCGATCGACGGGCGAAGTGATGGGCATCAGTCCCCGCTTTAGTCTTGCCTTTGCGAAAAGCCAACTAGCCGCCGGTTTGGTCTTGCCGAGCGAAGGTAATGTTTTTGTCAGCGTTGCCGACAAGGCCAAAGAAAATATCGTCGACTTGGCCCGCCGACTCCACGAGATGAACTACGCGCTGCTTGCCACCGAAGGAACCGCCGAAGTGCTCACTACGGCCGGCATTCCTTCGCAGCCGGTAAAAAAAATCCGCGAAGGGCATCCCAATTTGCTCGACTTTTTGAAAGATGGGGAAGTCGCCCTCGTGATGAACACACCGCGTGGAAAAGGCGCGCGCACCGACGAAGGAAAAATTCGCGCCGCCGCCGTCCAAGCCGGCGTGCCTTGCATCACCACCCTCGAAGCGGCCACCGCGGCAGTGATGGCCATGGAAGCGCTGCGCGAAGAGGAGATCGGCGTGCAGGCACTGCAGGATCGGTTTGCGGCAGTACCGCAATAATTGCTGGCGATTTCCGGTTGTTTGGCGGTATACTAACACTATGAGCACCGGCACATCCCGATACGAAACGCTTCCCGGCTTCTCGCCGCCTTCTGGAAAGAAGTCGATCGGCGGGTTCCTAAGAAGTGATTGGACTAGTCGAGAGGTTCCTGGTCCGTCTAATGGTTGTTAATCTTGAGCCATTGCACGGTCGACCGCTTCAATCACCGCGCCGCCTCGCAGATCGGCACCGACCACGATGCCATTGCGGTCGATGACCCAGGCCGAGGGGATTCCTGGTCGGGTGAGTTTGTCGGGATGTACGCCGTTGGTGAGTGGCTTGCGGGGGAGAAACACTTGTTGCCAAGCGATCTCGTGCTCGCGACAAAAATCGGCGACCTGTTTGCGATCGCTTTCTTCGGAAGCGCCGATCAACAAGAAGTCGCTGTGCTTGCCGTACTTTTTGTGCAGAGCTTTCAGCTTGGGCAACGCCGCGCGGCATGGGCCACACCAGGGGGCCCAGAAATCGAGCAGCACTACTTTGCCCCGTTGATCGGCCAATCGCCACGGTGCGCCTTCGGCAGTTTCAAATACAACGTCTGGCACGGCGCGGCCCTGAAACTCTTGTTTCGCCAGTCCCGACATGGCAAACACGATCAGGTTGATCACCGTCAGTGGCAGTCCAATTCCGACGATAAATTTTCCGCTGGGAACGAACCAACTTAGGGGACGCGGTAATCTTTGGCGAAGTGGGACGCGCTTTGTCGTCTTGTTGACAGTCCGCCGGGCAACAGCTTCCGCCACAGCACCGCCTAACAGTACAAACACTGGTACCCAACAGACATTTGCATTCACACCAATCCACAATGCGATGATGGCAATCGCCGACACGCCACACAGTTTTCCCCAGTTGCGTCCCAGCAGACCTAGGTGGATATAGAAACCTGCCAAGGTGAAACCCGCAGCCAACCAGGCCAACAGAACGACACCATCGGCAAAGCTACGGAGCGGATAAACACCGAAGTGGCCATACAGTAGGGCAGCGATCAGCGTCGCGGCGACAAGCACCACGAAGCTAAAAAGAAAGTTGAGCGTATGTTCAACGCCAACGAGCAGCAGTTTTGCCGCTCGGATGAACCCGGCTATGAGCGATCGATTGGCCGACAGATTGCCAGCTAGGGCGTCCATTTCTGGTTGCATACTCAAGCATAGCTTATTGTCGCTCGAGTGGACGCTATTTGGCAAACGACGATTCCAAAATACCCAATGACGAATGAAATAGGAGTTCGGAATGACGGATATCCTGCATTAAATCCCCGCTGCAGCCAGCATTTTCTGTTTCATCATTGGATATTTCGCCATTCGAGCTTTGCCTTAGGTGTCGCATTGGGCTAGCAAATTTACCGCTCCGATGCGGTTGCAGAAATCGCCGAATGCCTCGTCTTCTTGCCTTGCTTCCTTGAAATACCGGAACACGGATACGATCGAAGGAACGACTTCTGCCTCAGGCACCTTATCTTTGTAGATGAAATTGAGGCGATCGCCCTGGATGCGGCCGCCTAGGAAAATCGTGAACTTGCCGGCCGATTTGCCTACTAGGCCGATATCGGAGTTATACGGTCGGGCGCAGCCATTGGGGCAGCCGGTCATGCGGGTGGTAAAAACCTCGCCGGCGAGGCCGAGCTGGTCGAGCTCTTTTTCGAGCTGATCGATCAAACTGGGTAGCAGCCGTTCGCTTTCAGTGATCGCCAATCCGCAAGTGGGCAGTGCAGGGCAGGCCATTGCCCAACGTCGGGCATTGGAAAAATCCTCTGAGAGTGGTACGCCATGACTGCGTAAGATCGATTCCAATTGTGGGCGATCGGACTCATTCAGATCGCAGAATAAGATGCTCTGGTGGGGGGTGAGTCGTAGTGGAGGCCGTAGGGCCGAGCAGATTTCGCGCAAGGCCGACTTCAAGCGATAGGATCCTTCGTCTTTGATGCGGCCATTTTCGACGTTCAATCCGTAGAACCAACGACCATCGCCTTGTTCTCGCCAGCCCATGCAGTCGTTGTGATCCTGAACTACGACCAACTGTGGCGGCTCGAGCGACGAACCAAGGTACTCTTCGACTTTCAGTTTGAATCGATCAAGGCCCCAATTGTGAATCAGGTACTTGAGTCGAGCCACTTTGCGATCGGCCCGATTGCCGAAGTCGCGTTGTACTTTCACGATGGCGGTGGTGACGTCGAGGACCTGTTCTGGGGTCACAAAGCACATGGGTTGGGCGATGGCGGGGAAAGTTTTTTTTGCACTGGGCGTGGTGCCAAAACCGCCGCCGACGACCATGTTGTAGCCGACGATGTTCCAATCTTCGCAGAGGGCGAGCAGTCCGAGGTCTTGCGAGTAAATGTCGGCACTGTTGTCGCCGGGCAGCCCAATACCTGTTTTGAACTTGCGGGGCAGGTAGGTTGGTCCATAGATGGGTTCAACTTCCGGACCGCCGCCGACTCGTTGTTTTTCGCCCGTCTCGTCGTCGGTGAGCCAGAGCGTATGATAGGCGCGAGTGTGAGGCCTAAGATGGAGGGCGATTTCGTCGGCCAGCGTCTGCATTTGGTCGTAGACGGGGTCGCCGTGGTAAGGAGCGGGCGAGCACATGACGTTTCGCTCGACATCGCCGCAGGCGGCCAGTGTGGAGAGTTGGATCTCGTTGATGCGGCGGATCGTCTGCTTGAGGTCCGACTTGAGGATGCCGTGGAGCTGGAGGCCCTGGCGGGTCGTGATTCGTAGCGTAGTATTGCCCACTTCATCGCAAAGGTCGAGTTCGGCGAGCAGTTGTTCGCTGCCGAGCTTACCGCCGGGGATCGCGGTGCGGACCATGAAGCTGTAGGTTTTTCCTTTTGCTTTGCGATCGTCGCGGTTGTCTTGTTGGTAAGTGCCGTGATGCTTGAGAAGTTGAATGCTCGCTTTGCCAAAAAATGGATTGTCGTCGGCCAATTCTTGGGGGATGGGTTCGAGGAGATGCTGGCTCTCCTGCTTGAACACCTCGACGGCACTGACTTTTACTGGTTTTTCTTTGGTGTCGACGCTCATGTTTGCCTTTTTGTGACCTGCTTGTCTTGGGTGGTTTTGCGTTTTTCAGCGATTAGAATCGTTTTTGATTCGTACTGTCGTGGCCGACAGCGCTAACGACTGCCCCAAACCACGTAGATGCCCGAAACGGACATGATAACCTGAATAGTCGGTTGCGACCATAGAATGATGTTTGGAGTGGAATCATATCGTTTGGCTGTTAGGATGCCCTTATGCGTGATTTTTGGGATAAATTATCGGTTTGGCTTGCCACGGGCGTAGGGGTGGGCTTGGTGAGCCCTGCACCGGGCACGGTGGGAGGATTGTGGGGGCTGCCGCTGGCATGGGCTGTGGGGCAGTTGCCATCGTCCGAGGCTCGGGTGATTGCGATTGTACTGCTAGGACTCGTAGGGGTGGCCATTTGTTCGCGTGCGGCTGCTGCTCTGGGGGGTGGCAAGGACCCGCAGGTGATCGTGTGGGACGAAATCGCGGCCCTGCCGATCGTGTACCTGGGTGTTGGGGAAATGACGCTGAGTACATGGCTAATTGGCTGGGTGCTGTTTCGCGTGTTTGATATCACGAAGCCACCGCCGGCACGGCAGGTCGAGCAGTTCCCCGGCGGCTGGGGGATTATGGCCGATGATTTTGTGGCGGCGGGGTTTGCTTGTGCGGCGTTGCATGGGGTGTTGCGGGGCGTAGTTTTGTTCGGGGGGTAGGGAATGCAAAATTGCAAAAGTCGGGGCTCGTTCTCAAGAGGGGTGCTTTGTAAGTAGAGGTTTCCTGAATTAGGGGGTAGGGGTATTGTCGCTAAAAGGCGAAAATGCGTTTTTGGGTGCAAAACTATTTGTTTTGCAACTTGGGTCATTCGCAGACGTCTGAAATTACAGAGTAAGGCGTCTACGGGCGTTGCAAAATTCGGGGAGTTTTGCAATTTGTGCGCGTATTCGACGTACAAAACACGTTCGGCATTTGGTTCAATTGTCAAAGAACTTGCGCAACAACCTTGCGCAACGACCTTGCGCAACATAGTGCGATGGGGATTATCGCTTGTTGGCACAGTGAATGCGAGTGAAATTATTAGCCGTGCTGCCACGCAGCACACGGCGAAGTTCGTAGGCCGGAACAGGGGCTAGCCCCTGTTCCGGCCTACGAACTTCGCCGTGTGCTGCGTGGCAGCACGGCTAATAATTTCA
>Ga0114931_10004420_pt1 | contig 17543 bp, 17 predicted proteins | sample 2SBtaG_FD_89579 | JGI IMG/M metagenome (GOLD analysis project Ga0114931, IMG submission 89579) | Deep subsurface microbial communities from Kolumbo volcano to uncover new lineages of life (NeLLi) - 2SBTROV14_V59a metaG | ecosystem: Environmental > Aquatic > Marine > Volcanic | place: Kolumbo...
CTGGCAAACATAATCAAAGTGTGGGGTTGCACCGCGAATAACGGCTCCTAAACAGGCAACACCGTCAACATCGGTATTTTCAAGAAGTGTTTTGGCTGTAAATGGAATTTCATAAGCTCCGGGACAGTATGCGATCGTGATATTATCATCGCTGACTCCGTAACGACGTAACGCCCCTACAGCTCCATCCCGAAGAGAATTGGTGATGAAATCATTCCACCGGGATATAACCAGGCCGATCTTCAAATTATCAGCGCGATTAGAACCTTCAAATACTTTCATTAACTGACCTATTATTTTTCTTCGGCAACTGTCAATACATCCTGATGTTCGAGCGCCGCATCTCTTACCTTATGGGCTTCATGCTGCGATATCGCTACAATGCCTAAATTACACTCGTCGTCGTAACGATAACCGTGATAATCACTTCCACCGCTGACTAAAAGGCCATTCTTATCGGCCCAATTGTGATATTTCTTCTGTAACTCATATGGATGACTTGGATGTACATACTCAACGCCATCAATCCCTGCATCCAACATGACCTTCAAATCCTTTTCCGAATAAAAGACACCGGGATGAGCCAGGAATAAAACTCCGCCAGCATCTCTCGCCAGTTCGGAAACCTCCGGCACAGATCTATACTCACATTTAAAATACGCCGGCCGATTGTTGCCAAGATACCGTAAAAAAACTTCTTTTGTATTTCCCGCGTAACCTTTTTCTACCATTACACTTGCGATATGGGGACGAGCGATACTTGCCCCCAGACCGGCACGCGCCAGAACTTCATCAAAAGAGATATCAAATCCAAGTTTTTTGAGATTACCTACTATCTTTTGCGCCCGGTAAACTCTTATGTTCTGCTGCTCTTTTAGAAATTTCTTTATTTGCGGATTATCCGGAGAGAATCCATACATCAGAACGTGACACTCTTTCCCGTTAAAATCCACGGTTATCTCAACACCGGGAATAATTTCAATATCTACTTCTTCAGCAACTTTTTGAGCCTCGGAAATTCCGTCGATGGTATCATGATCTGTAAGAGCGATAATACCGAGATCACGAAGAGCCGCCTCACGAACAAGCTCAGTCGGTGTCAGTCTGCCATCCGAGACAGTAGTATGAATATGTAAATCTGCTTTTTTCACGTTACTTAATTCTTTATAGCCAGTATACGGTCATACTGATCCCTGTTATGCAACACCTTGACTGCGCGCAGCACATACGGATCAAATGATAATTCAGCATGGATTTTACCTTTCTGGCCCTGATATCTGGACACGAGCTCCAGATACAATTCTTTTCTAATTTCGGGTGCTTCTCTCGCAAAAGCCTGCTCTTTATGTCTCACGACCAATGAATCGAGGATATCAAGAGGCTGAACAGCCAACGCTGAGTCCGTCGTCATTAACCTTGTTTTCAATTGACTTAAATAGCGTTGTGTCGGTATTTGGTAATGAAAGTGTTGTTCGTTTAGATAATTTTGGAATGCTGAAAATAGGGAATCAGAAACACTTTGAGAAACAAATTCAGAATGGCTTGCTGTGTATCTGTTCGCAAAGAAAAAATACTGGCTCTGTTGAAGCAATGCGATCTGCAGCAGCCCGGGTTTATCAGGTTGTATCTGGATATCCGGTTCAATGCCCATTCCATCATAAACGGTTCGCCCATTCTGGGTTACAAAAGCTTTACGCAAAGAATCGGGAACCATCTCAGCGCCATAATCCTGGTCGTGGGTATAGTTTATGGCCTGTATACATCGGCCGCTGGGTGTGTAATACTTCGCGGTTGTAAGTTTAAGCGCTGTGTTATAGGCAAGCGGCTTGACGATCTGAACCAATCCTTTTCCAAAACTTCTTTGACCAACAATGACGGCTCTGTCAAGATCCTGCAAAGCTCCGGCAACTATTTCTGAAGCACTTGCACTGCCATTATTTTGCAGGACAACAAGACCGTTTCCGGCATATAAAGCCGGAGTTGAGGTATAATAGGTCGAGTTATTTTCCGGGTTCCGTCCTTTAGTGCTCACCACTTCATAGCCGGGCGGTTCAAACAAATCGACCGTGCCAACGGCCTCAGACAGCAAACCTCCGGGGTTATTTCGAAGATCAAGTATCAGACCTCTGAGATGACCGTTCTTTTCCAGCCGGATCAAAGCCTGTTTAACTTCGCTCGCTGTATTTTGTGCAAATCTGCGAATCAGGATATATCCAATAGTACTGTCTGGATCAACAAAACCGCTATATGTAACATTGTGTATGACAATTTCCTGCCGTTTCAATTCAAACGTAACCGGCTGCTCTATCCCATAACGCTTTACGACCAGCTTAACATCGGTATTCGGCTCACCACGAAGCTGATTTTCAACTTCCTCAATGGATAGATTTTCTGCTCTCAGTCCATTTAAAGACAGGATGACATCTCCGGCTTTAACTCCCTTACGATAGGCAGAATATCCTTCGATAGGCGCAATGACTACGATTTTACCGCCACGAGCTCCGACTTCAATACCCGGACCGGCATACTTTCCCGTTGCAATAATATTCAGTTCCTGGTTCTCCTGTTCATCAATCAGGACAGTATAGGGATCCAGCGTTCCGAGCATGGCATCTATAGCAGTGTGGACCAATTGGCCCGGATCGACTTCATCCACATAATCAATCGACACCATCCGAAAAACTTCGCTGAAAATGGTGAAGTTTTTCTTGATCGAGAAGTATAAGTCCGGTCGGGCAACGATAAAACCGCCACCCACGAGGACTATAAAACCAAGACCTGACAGGAAGATGCGCTTTTTAAAAGCGTTCATAGAATGGAGGCATAAAGCCTATTTTTTACTAATCAGTAGTGTTTGTCCGGGATATATGCGAGAGGAACGCAAATGATTCACTCTCTTAATTTCGCTAATGGAAGTATTAAATGCATTAGCAATATCGTAGAGGCTATCATTTCGTTTTACCGTGTAGCTCGTATAATCATCGGACGAGGCCATTTTTACATTTGACGTACTGCTATTACTACTGTGGCTTCTTCGTTCACGCGCCTGCTTCTGGGCAAAACTCATACGGTTGATGCCTTTATAGTAATCGGCATCTCCATTGGGAACATAGATGCGGAGTTTTTCGCCAACACGAATCAGGTTCCCGGTATGATTCCAGGAACGGATTTTCCATGCATCCGTATCATACCACTCAGCGATGTGACCGATGGTATCACCCCTTTTTACTCTATACCAGAGCAATGTTGTGTTAGAGGGTCTACTCCTGCGAGTAGTCCGCTGACGGGATGCATAAACCGTTTTCGAAGACAGCGAAGGACGATCGGCCTGGATCTGCCTCTTGCTTCCCGGCGGCAACGGAATCACGATTTTTTGTCCGGGATAAATAATCCGTGACAATCCCTTGTTGGCAGCATACAGAGCATGGACACTGGTCCCGAAATGGTGTGCAATGTAACCGAGGGTCTCACCCCGGTGAACGGTATGTACCATTACTTCTTTCTTGTCAGAATCAGGCACCTTTGAATAAGCAGCCAGGAACGTATCCTTTTTTCCATCAGGAATTTTCAACGGATAAGCATTGGGACCCGGAGGTGTTGCCCATCGGAGCAGCTCGGGATTCAGTTTTTTCAGTGAATCAACCGTGATACCAGCACACTTTGCCAGTATACTCAGATCCACAGAACCTTTAATTTTTACAACATCATAAGAATAGGGTTGAATTCCGTAATCTTTCTTAAATCCAAACTCAGTCGGATGCTTGGCGATCAAAGTGGTGGCTATGAAAGACGGAACGTAACCTCTTGTTTCTCTTGGAAGGTAGCGTGAAATTTTCCAGAAATCTTTCGAACCGCCTGATCTTCTGACAGCACGACGCAGTCTGGCGGGACTCACATTATAGTTGGCAAGTGCCATGTACCAGTTACCCCAAATATTATGAAGATCTTTAAGAGATCTGGCTGCCGCGCGCGTGGCTTTTTCGGGATCACGGCGCTCATCAACCCACCAGTTTACTTCCAGTCCGTAAACAGAACCGGTTGCACGGATGAATTGCCACATACCGACAGCACGGGCGTAGCTTCTTGCACCCGGATTTAACCCACTTTCAATCATGGCGAGGTGGACCAGCTCCGTCGGCACACCTTCTTCTTTGAAGATTTTCTTCATCATCGGAAAATACTTCTCGGATCGTTTCAGCCAGGTCTCCATGACCTCGGGATGCTTAATCCATAAGTAGGCGATGTGATTTTTAACCTCATGATTTTCAACAAGCGGCACCACTGATTTTGTCTTAGAAAGATTATCGGGAAGCACAAAATAGTTGTCATCAAACCAATCGTTGTCCTCGGAAAACATTTCGTCCCGAATGGCAAAGATATCGCCCTGTTGATCACTTGGCGGTTGTTTAACACCGTAAAACTCCTGGTATTCCGTCATTACCGTGCGATAGAGCTCGGTAAAACGCCTGTTTGACTGGATTTCAGGATAGTCATCCAGCAACTTCTGGATCGAACTAAGCGCTTCATTGATGTATTTCTCTGCATTCAGTGCATCATCCGAAACTTCAGACTGCAGTGATAAAACATGAATGCGATAGATATCGGCAATTCGCTGAATAATTTCTTTTTGATAGTCATCTAATATAGGAGTAGTAGGACGCCCCTGCGCCTGATCTACCTCCGCTGGTTCAAACGGATTGGAATATGGAAGCCTGATTTCGGGAAGTGATTGGTAGTCTATGGGCAGCTTCTTGTCTTTTTCCTGAGCGAGGGCAGTTGCTCCCAGAAATGAGAAGAAAACTAATAGTAGAAGTGCTCGTTTAAGCATGGATTTATGCGTGGTTTTTCCGTTAAAAGTCTTAATGACGTGGATAACACCTATAATTTGCGGGTCGGACAAGAGACAGTCAATAATGATATCGCCGTTGTGATGGGTCCCCCTTTAGCGTATCGACCCACCTGGATCGGATTTAAGTTATTGACCACCGTTAAAAATAGCAATTTTTGTGCCACACTTATACAATGAATGGCTTTTTAACTTGTTAGTCCTTGCTCATAATGGGGTTGCCAGACATTCTCTAATAAGCTTTTATCATTTTGTGCCCATTGACAGTTGTTCCCTGTTAGGTGTCCAACGCTGAACGATAGGAATTCTTCTGCCGCCGCCATATGCCTTTGGGCTGACACGTAACCCCGGTGGGGCCTGCCGTCTTTTATACTCGTTACGATCGACAGCCCGCACGACCCATTGCACAATTGCAGGATCATATCCCTGTCGGGTGATCTGCGCAGGTGAAAGCTGTTCTTCAACATACGAACGAAGGATGCCGTCCAGTATATCATAATCAGGAAGGCTATCGCTGTCTTTCTGATCGGGACGGAGTTCGGCGCTCGGCGGTTTCGTAAGGATGGATTCAGGGATAACCTCACGTTGGTAGTAATGCTCGTTGAGCCATCGGCTAACCTGGTACACTTCATTTTTGTACAGATCGGAAATGACGGACAGGCCTCCGGCCATATCACCGTATAGTGTACAGTATCCTACCGACAGTTCGGATTTATTACCGGTATTCAAAAGCATATAACCAAATTTGTTCGACAGGGCCATCAAAAGCACACCGCGTGCCCGACTCTGGATATTCTCCTCTGCCACATTGAACTCCGTTTCCTTGAACACGGGTTCGAGGATATCAATGTAAGCGTCATAAATATCCTTGATCGGAAACTGCAAAAAACGGATACCCAAATTCCCGGCCAGTTTTTCCGAATCACTGACACTTCCGCCTGAAGAAAAATGAGACGGCATTGTAACACCGATTACATTCTCAGGTCCAACTGCTTCAGCGGCAATTGCTGCGGTAAGCGCTGAATCAATTCCTCCGCTAAGACCCAATACAACTTTGTTACCGAGTCCGGTTTTAGAGACATAATCGTGAAGCCCCATACTCAGAGCACGAAACAACCTTTCTTCGTGTCCGGGCAACTTCCGTTTTTCCCGGGATAACGGGCTCAGATCACCGGTTTCGGAATCTAAATCTACATCGATATGATCTTCATCAAACAGGCGAGCACGCTCAGTCAGATCCCCCTTACGATCTAAAGCCATCGAGTCGCCATCAAAAATAATCTCCGTATTGGCACCGACCTGGTTTGCATACAGGATCGGTATCTGTACTCGATCGACATGATTTTTCAGCATCTGCAGTCGTAACTCCGGTTTTTTTTGCGTAAACGGAGATGCTGAGATATTGATCAGAATTTCGGCACCAAGTTCCTTCAGGTTTCTGGCAGGATCAATGTCATACGTATGATACTGAAACTCATTCTCATGACTCCAAATATCCTCGCAAATCGTAATACCAAGTTTAACACCCTTGAAATCAACAGGACTGAAGTGCCTGTTTGGTTCGAAATAACGATACTCGTCGAACACATCATATGTGGGTAACAGAGTCTTATGTACTGTTGCAATAACCTCACCGTTACCAGCAAGGATCGCCGAATTATACATCTTACGCCCAGCCTGGTCCTCATGCGAGGTGATCGAGCCAAAGAGAAGCGCTGTCTCACCCGTCTTCCCGACTATTTCATTATTGCACTCATACACGTATTCCCTGAAATAATGCTGTTCCAGCAGATCCATCGGTGGATATCCGAGCACGCAGAGCTCCGGGAGGATCAACAACCCGGCCCCTGCATTCTCAGCCTCACCGAGGGCCTTTAGAATCTTGTCCCGGTTGCCGTCAATGTCACCGACTGTAGGGTTGAGTTGTGCTATTCGAATCTTCATTTCTGATTTATCTATAAATTCGTTGTGTCGGCATCATACACTTTCTTTCCTGCCAACCAAGTCTCAAGGACTTTCGTTTTCCATATCTGTTCAACGGGAGCTTTGAAATAATCGGTATCAACAAGAATAAAATCGGCCCACTTTCCAGGTTCGAGGCTACCGATCACATCTTCCTGGTGGGCGGCATAAGCGGCATCAAGTGTAAAGGAGCGGAACGCCTGCATTCGCGTCAGTTTTTCATCAGGATACCAGCCGCCGTCCGGATGTCCTGTTGTGTCCATACGGCTGACAGCAGCGTAAAACCCCAAAAAAGGATTGGGGGATTCAACCGGAAAATCAGATCCGCCGGCAACCACTGTCCCCTGCTGTTCAAAAGTTTGCCACGCGTAAGCTCCCTTCATGCGTTCCTTCCCGATCCGTTCTTCAGCCATGTTTTTATCACTCGTAGCATGTGTCGGCTGCATCGATGCTATCACATCCAGTTTCCTGAATCGTGGAATATCGGCCGGGTTTACTATTTGCGCATGTTCAATTCTATTACGTAATCCCTGATCACCATATTTCTTAAAGGCCATCTCAAAGGCGTTTAACACGACTCGATTGGCCCGGTCGCCAATAGCATGAATATTAACCTGATATCCTTTACCGGCAGCTTTCAAAACCATTCTGTTCAGACTTTCCTGGTCGTGAAACAAGAGACCTGAATTTCCGGGATCATCGGAATACGGCTTTAACAACGCTGCCCCTCGGCTACCGAGTGCACCGTCTTCAAATAGCTTGACACTGCGAAGAGCGAGAAGATCATTATCGTAACCGGTAACAGGTCCATTTGCTGAGAGGGAATCAAAATCAGCATCTGTACCGAGTATCATTGCATAAATACGCGTTGTAATCTTTCCTTCTGCTGCAAATTTCTTATAGAGATTCCATGTTTCCCCGCTGATGCCGGCATCACCGACGCTTGTAAGTCCGACTTCCCGTAGGTTTTCCATTGATTTTTCGAGTGCCATCGAATCCTCGCTTTCCGTACGCCTGGGAATCACCTTTTCCACCAAGCTCATTGCCGCATCAACCAGGATACCCGTTGGATTTCCTTCTGCATCCCGCAAAATTTTACCGCCATGCGGGTCATCTGTGTTCCGGTTAACTCCGGCCCTTTTTAGTGCAACGCTATTTGCCCATCCGGCATGACCATCAACACGCGTCAGCCAAACCGGCCGGTCAGACTCTACAGCATCGAGTTCTTTCGCCGTCGGGAAGGCTTCGTCAGGCCATAGTTCCTGGTTCCAGCCACCACCCCTGATCCACGGAAGATCCTCGTAATTCTCACTATATTTCTTAACACGATCCAGCGCTTCCTGAAGAGATCTGGTACCCACCAAATCAACATCCAACCTCGAATATCCCAGTGCAAGGACGTGACCATGAGCGTCAATCAAACCCGGCAGAAGTATTTTTCCCTTGCCATCGATTTTTACGGCCTCTGAATATTTTGACTGCAGATCTTTATATGTTCCAATTGCGACCACCTTGCCATTTCTGAAAACCATGGCGTCAAAATTGCGCAAAGTATCTGCCTGCAGGGTGTAGCCGGTAACATTGTGAATCAGATGCATATTGGGATCATTTGGGTATTCATCAGGAATCGGAACTGTCGTTCCGAATGCGATCAGCATCAATAAAAGTGTACTAAATCTCATCGGTGTATTATTATGTATCTTAGTCCCGACAGCTCGGGAACGCCAAAGTAAAAATAATTTACCTGATAACTAACACAAGTAAGATATACAAATATGGCAATGCCAATTCCAGCATTTGACCTAAGTGATATTCGCTTTGATCTGCTTGGCAAAGAAGGCATTGAAAAAGTACGACCTGTTAACCGGACACTATTCAAAGAGGAGCGTATTATTAACCACTACCATCATCCGGATATCATTCTGATAACAGCAAGTCTGTATGATGTTGTGATTGGATTCAAACTCGGCTATGGCAGGAAACAAGCCTATTATTCTGCAAAAGGTGGAGTACTTGAACCCTTCAGGCGCAGGGGAATTGCAAAAAAAATGCTTCACATGATGATGACGGCAGCAGCAAGTCGGGGATATAAACGGTTTCGATTCGACACCTTCCCTAACCGCCACTCAGGGATGCTGATACTCGCCCTCCAGGAAGGCTTTAAAGTAACAAACGCCCTTTGGAATGATTTTTACAGTGATTTCCAGATCGAGCTTGAGAAAAGTCTGTAAAATGACAATAAATAATCACTCTTAATCTGGAATCAGTTTCGCTCCGGATTCGGTTGTTCTGATCGTACATACACGGTCCCTTGACGATCTTCAAGATAATCTCTAACAAAGCGCTCCTTGAGATACAATGGGGCAATATTGTATTCACTAAGTTTATCGAAAGGCACAAAACGGATATCTTTTAGCATCTGTTCATGATCGGCCAATTCCGGATCGCTGCCGAGTCCAAAGCCGTCTTCAAGAGGCATGCAGTCAAAATAAAATTCAACCGCATGCCACGGAAGCTTCACATACTCGGATACATAACGAAGATTGCCAACTTTAACCTTAATTCCAGCCTCCTCCGCCATTTCACGCGCAACGGCGTCCTCGAGGTGCTCTCCATAATCAACTCCTCCACCCGGCGGCATCCAGAACGGTTCCGGACCGGTTGGCGACTTTAACTTGATAAGCAACAGCGATCGATCACGAACAACCAATCCATTCACGCGGACCCGGAGTCTGCCTGTAAAAGATTGATCAGTCATCGGTTGATTAATTAGTTGGTGTTGCATGTCGGCCACAAGTCACTGACTTGCGACAGCCGGGAGAGTTGGGAAATACGGAAATAAAGGTCCTGAGGTTACATGAAAATAGATGACCTGATTGATTTAAAAATAGGGGAATCACCCTATTCCCATATAACCTTATTTCCTTCTACGATTAAGCAACAGGCACGTTTTCCTTGACCGGCTTGCTGAGCTTGTTTGCTTCGGCATGTTCTTTTGCTGCACGCACAAAGCTCACAAACAATGGATGCGGCCGGTTAACCGTGCTCCGTAATTCCGGGTGGAACTGTACACCAACAAACCATGGATGGTCATCCAGTTCAACAATCTCAACAAGGTCCCGCTCCGGGTTGAATCCGGTCAGCTTCATTCCATTTTCCACAAGCTTATAGCGAAGCTGATTATTAACCTCGTACCGGTGACGATGCCGTTCTTGTATAGCTTCTTCTTTGTAAGCGTTAACGGCTTTTGATCCCTCGGCGAGTTTACAGTTGTATAGGCCAAGACGCATTGTCCCGCCCTTGTCGTGAATTTTCTTTTGATCAGGCATAAGATCGATGATCGGATACTGTGTATCAGGATCAAACTCAGTGCTATTAGCTGAATCCCATCCGCAGACATTCTTTGAGAACTCGATAACCGCACACTGCATGCCCAGGCAGATGCCAAAGAAAGGTATCTTTTGCTCACGGGCATATTTTATTGCTGCTAGTTTTCCTTCAGCCCCACGACTTCCAAAACCCGCGGCGACCAGAACTCCGGATACGCCTTTGAGTTTTTTTGCGACGTTTTCATCCGTCACATCATCCGACTGGGTCCAGACAATTTCCACGCGGCAATTATTAACGGCTCCACCATGAATAAACGCTTCTACAATCGACTTGTAGGCATCGTGATGTTCCACGTATTTCCCGACAAGAGCAATCTTAATATGCTTCTCAGGACGGATGACCGCATTTACAAAATCCTGCCAGGTAGTTAGATCTGCTTCTCCCGCAGAAAGCTCGAGCTTTTCAATAACGCGGCTGTCCAATCCCTCTTCTTTCATCATAAAGGGAACCATGTAAATAGACTCGGCATCCATTGAAGCGACAACATCCTCAATCTCCACGTTGGTAAACAGAGCAATTTTCTGACGAATGGTTTTGTCGAGCGGAACTTCCGTACGGCAAACCAGGATGTCCGGCTGCAGACCAATTTCATATAGGGTTTTGACCGAGTGCTGGGTCGGCTTCGTTTTAAGCTCCCGCGCTGCTTTCAGGTATGGAACAAGAGTAAGGTGGATAGAAAGCGTATTCTTGCGTCCAACATCATATCGAATCTGCCGCATCGCCTCTATATAGGGCAGGCCCTCGATATCACCTACCGTACCACCGATTTCGACAATCACAACATCGTACTTTTCTGATCTTCCCAGGGCGAGAACATGTGATTTTATCTCGTCAGTAATATGTGGAATAACCTGGACGGTCTTGCCCAGGTACGCTCCTTGTCTTTCCTTGGTGATCACATCAAAATAAATGCGACCGGTTGTCACATTATTCTCCTGCGAAGTGGAAATATCAAGGAATCGTTCATAATGACCGAGGTCAAGATCTGTCTCTGCTCCATCATCCGTCACGTACACTTCTCCGTGTTCGTAAGGATTCATCGTGCCGGGATCCACATTGATGTATGGATCCAGCTTTTGGATGGTAACGCGAAGCCCGCGTGAGACGAGCAGCTTACCTAATGATGAGCAAATAATACCTTTACCAAGTGAGGACGTAACTCCTCCAGTTACGAAAATATATTTTGTGGACATGAGGGCTCGCTTATTGGGTGAATGGATGTAAAAGATAGGACTATTGAACTGCCCATTCAAACTCGTTTTTAACTCCTACCTTGTAACTGCTGATTTTTACAACGCTTCGCTAAGCACTGCGGCCAATCGATCCGGATAATTTGTTATGATTCCGGCCGCACCTTTCTGCAGGAACCGTCTCATGGCATTTATCCTGTTTACAGTATAAACCTGAAACGGAACACTGCTCTGACATAAAACCTCAATTAATCGTGGCTTCAATATCCAGTGATAGATATGAATCGCATCCAGGTTTAATCTATCTACCCACTCAAGAATATCCTTTCCATTGCTGCCGCGGCGTTCATAGAGCAATGCCAGTAACACATCGGTATCATATTCTCTGAAAAGGGTCAAAACATCGGGATCGAAACTTGAAATGATGACACTTGACGCCATCTCCGCTTCCCGAACAACATCCATCACCCTTTCAACCCCCGACTGGTCAAGAGCCTTAATCTCAATATTCACAGCCATCCTGTTTTTACAGAATTTCAAAACCTCCGCCAAAGTGGGGATGTATTCCTGATAGAAATCCGGATGAAACCACGATCCCGCATCAAGTTTCTGAAGGTCTTTGAATGTAAAATCGACAATCCTTCCTTTACCATTTGTACAACGATTAACCCGCGCATCATGACTTATGACAGCAACCCCGTCCTTCGTAAAGCGCACATCCAGCTCAATCATATCGGCCCCGGCGTTTGCGGCTGCCCGGAACGATGCCATTGTATTCTCAGGATATAGCGCACTAAAACCCCGGTGCGCACACACAATTCTTGACTGGCGGAGAGGACGAAAAAAATGTAACCCGGAAACAGGAATAACAGCCGTATCAGACATCAATCAGATAAAAAGTTCAATTGGGTTGAAAAATACACATACCAAGTACACCAATGCTATTAAATACACACTGATAAAAACGCGATAATCCTTCCACAATCGCTGACAAGGTCAATTCTGATTATCTATGACTCGTCTTATTGACTCACGAAATAAATCATGTCTCACATCCTTGCGATGGAGAACCTCATAAAAGAGGAAAAAACCAACAAGGGTGCAGATGCTACCCGCAATTGTTGCAATGGACGCCGCCCATAAAGGCTTGAAACTTCCAATTAAAGCACAGACAATCAGGAATGCGCCGGCAAAAATCTGGGTAAAAGCAGAAACAACAATCAATGGACTGTTTAATCGAATGTTATAAATGATACGGGCCCACATACTTGTATGTTGACCAATATCGGGCGATTTTCTAACCTCTAAGGATCGCGCTGTAATTTTCTTATTTTTGGGGCCATTTGTCATATAGATAGTTAGTTAGTTATTTAATCTTTTTCAAGACTTAGCTGATTTATTTTTTCTCATTATCATCTGTATATGGATACATCTGAACTTTACGTTTTCGGCCGTCAACCTGTTCGTGAACTATTACACCGATCTCCTGAGCGCGTCAGTAAACTTTACGTACGCGAACATCTGAATCCGGCCACGCTGCAAGAGCTCTACGCTCTCTGCTCTCAAAACAAAATACCGGTCACAACCGTGCCGGGGCGCAAACTCATGGAGATGGTTGGCAAGGTAAACGACCAGGGAATTGTGGCGCTCGTCAGTCCAGTACAATACCAGGATTTCGATGACTGGCTGGATACGATAGAGTTGCAAAAAACGCCCCAACCCTTCATCCTTCTGCTTGATGAAATCGAGGATCCCAATAACTTTGGAGCCATACTGCGAACAGCTGCGGCCTCCGGGGCTGATGCCGTAATCATCCCAAAACACCGGCAGAGTCCTGTGACGCCGGCTGTTTTCAAAACATCAGCCGGAACAGCCGGACTTATTCCCATCATGCGGGTAACAAATCTCAATCAAACCATTATTCAGCTTAAGGACATCGGTTTCTGGATCTGTGGACTGGATCAAAATGCGGATCGTTTGTACTGGCAGGAAGATTACAATAGTCCCATCGCGCTCGTCATCGGCAGTGAAGGGAAAGGCATACGGAAGAAAACGCTCGAGCATTGCGATTTCACCGTCCGCATTCCCATGAAAAATGATGTTGAATCACTGAACGCATCGGTAAGCGCGGCGCTTTTATGCTACGAAATTTCCCAAAAGAAAGGCATCACAAAGTAATCTGAGATTCACATTCATTGAACCTGCTATAATTCTGTACATAAAAACGACCTGGAACAAGAAGATTCCCACCTCCGTAGAAATGATATTGTGAGGAGAACTATCTCTAACCTCAAAATCTCACTACCCAATACTCTGTACTCAATACTCTACTTATAAATCAGATAAGGCTTTCTCTCGCGGGCAAAATTCTTTACCTGTTCCTCCCAGTATGAGTCAGGACTTTTGTCCGTAGAGCTGCCCAGGAATTCTTTGTAATCATTCGTCCCAGCGAGAAGCTTAAGATAGTTGTTCACTGAGTCCTTAACTGAGTGATGGAGCATGAATTTCATGAGATCGTACCCAAAAGCTACCGGGTCGAGTTTAGATATCTGTTTATCATTCAGATCGATGGAAACTCCCGTACACTCTTGCCCTTCATATTTTGGATGCAGTGATTTACCAGGAATGGATTTGGGAGTAAACGAGATTTTGGATAACTCTACGTTGTACTTTTGTTCAAGAGGTCCCAGTTCCGAAGTTGCAAATGAAATATAGGGAGAGCCAATGGTTAAAAACGGCTCGGGCGTTCCCCGTCCTTCGGATATGCTGGTGCCTTCGAACACGCAAGTCCCAAGGTAAACAAAGGCATTTTTGAAATGCGGCAAATTCGGGGACGGAGGGAACCAGTTAAGGCCCGTTGCCGGCCATCGATCGTCACGATGCCATCCTTCGCATTTTATAACACGTATATCCGGCTTGTTTTTTGTGTCTAACCAGTCTTCTCCGACCATCATCTTAGCGAGCTCGCCTATAGTCATTCCGTATGCAACGGGAACCGGATACGCCCCGACAAATGACTCAAAACCCGGCTGGCGAACCCAGCCTGCCATGTAGTTTCCTCCCGCGGGATCGGGACGATCAAGAATCCATACTGGTTTGTGATTATCCGCCGCTGATTCGAGCACCAGCCCGAGAGTAGAGATGTAGGTATAGAAGCGTACGCCGACATCCTGCATATCGTAAATCAGGACATCAACATTTTTCAGCATTTTTGCCGTTGGTTTCCTGATTTTTCCATAGAGTGAATAAACCGGAATACCGGTAGCGCTGTCGACGCCATTGACAATTTGTTCTCCCGCTCCTTTTTGACCGCGAAAACCATGCTCCGGCCCAAAAAGCGCCGTCACATTCACGCCACGTGATAATAAAGTATCCAACATATGAACCCCATTGACACGGGCTGTCGGGTTCATAACAAGACCAACACGTTTCCCCTGGAGCTCGGGCAGGTAATGCTCCAGGAGGACCTGATCGCCGGGTTTTACAACTTCCTGACTGGTTGCATGTTGGCACGAGAGGAACAGAAATGATGAGACAAGGATAAGTCCCGTTAGCTTTCGGGATATCCTGCATGATCTCAATAACCAACCACGTGTCCGACGACCAGACATATTTTATGCCTTGTTAGCTACTATTTCAGACTCAGAGAAGAAGTAAGCAGCTTCGATTTTTCCATTTTCAACGGAATCAGAGCCATGAACAATATTCTCGCCAACACTATCAGCGTATAATTTGCGAATTGTTCCTTCATCAGCCTCCGCTGGGTTGGTAGCCCCGATCAGTTGGCGGTAATCAGCAACAGCATTTTCTTTTTCAAGAACCATGGGGACACAAGGACCGCTGCTCATAAACGTGCACAGTTCCTGGTAGAAAGGGCGTTCACGATGAACTGCGTAAAATCCACCCGCAGTATCCATCGTCAAACGGGTCATTTTCATTGCAACTATCCGGAAACCGGCTTTTTGAATTCGTTGCGTTACCTCTCCGATCAATCCTTTTCTTACACAATCTGGTTTCAAAATTGCAAGAGTACGTTCTACTGCCATAAATATTTCTGTTTTAAAATGTTCTGTTTAGCGGTGGTGAATATACAACTTTGATGGCAAGAATGCGGTATCCCGATACCGTTGTCAACAATTTTTAATCCTCGTTGAGGCTTTCTATCGAGACCGATTGGGAACGACCCGATTTGACAACGGTATTCATCGAGAGATACTCAGGCTGTTTCTCCTTTTGATCAAAATAGAAATCGATTCTTCCCAGAACAATACCGCCAAATCCAACCTGTGTGACCAATGTTTTCCACTTCGGCGTCGTCTTAACTGGAACCGGTGCTTCAAGAAACGTGTGCGTATGTCCGCCGATAATCAGGTCGATTCCTGATACCTGCCGGGCAAGTCGCATATCACTTATCCTGTCATCTGAGTATTTGAAACCGAGATGACTCAAGCAGATCACAAAATCGCAGCGCAGGTTTTCGCGTAAAATCCGAACCATTGCACGTGCCACGGGAACGGGATTTTCGTAGGTAACGCCTTCGTGATTTTGGGGGGTAACCAACCCTTTAAACGCCACCCCCAGGCCGAATAGTCCAATTCTGATTCCATCGACTTCTTTAATAAGATACCCTTGTACCCGCCGATCCATCGCTTCATTTGCGATCTGGTAATTCGATGAGACAAACTGGAACTTAGCCTGGCCTGCATCACTCACCCAACCCGCGACGCCATCGTCAAAATCGTGATTCCCGAGTGTAGCAACATCGTATCCCAGTTCCGACATGAAATGGTAACACATGCCGCCGCGGAACTCCTCAAAAAACGGCGTCCCCTGGAAGGCATCACCGGCATCGAGCAATAGTGTATTTGGATTTTGTGACCTGATACGATCTATCAGTGTTTTTCGACGGGCTACGCCGCCAAGACCCGCGTATTTTCCCGCGTATGAAGGGAATGGTTCAATATGGCCATGGGTGTCGTTAGTGTGGAGAATTGTAATCTTTTTGAACCCGCGTGCGCTTGCCGTATCGAACAGCCCTCCGGTTGCTGTTAAGCCAGCGAATCCCCCCGCAATTGTTTTTAGAAAAGTTTTTCGATCAATCATCTATTTTCGCAATCTGCCGTCTATCACTGGTGAAATTCGCCCCCGGTCCTCGATAAATGTGCGAAGCGCGTCACGTGTGGTCATAGGCAAGGTCCTTCTGTCATTGGAATTCCAAAGCATCCTGTAATGCCCGCCGCCGTTTGCGAGATAAGAACTGGTAACGACTGTATACATAGAGTCAGGTTCGACAATATGCTGACCTACCAGGAGATCGTTAGCAGTTCCATTATTGATAAGCATACGCATCCCGCTTACTGGTGCTCCGCCATCCGCTGCAATGTCATTTGCAAGTCGTGATAGTTGCCTGCCGGTCAGTTTCATGAGAACCACACCGTTAACATACGGCAGAATTTCATCTATAAGTTCCTGTGAGATAGGACCTTTTGGGATATAATATTTCACGCTGGATGCGCTCATCACTGCAACATCCAAATGCTTACCCTGCGACAGTGATGTCTGAATTCTGAGCGCGTCGGCAACAAGGTTGTATAACCCGCTTTCCAATCCATCGGGTTTGAAATCCGCCTCTGCATACCCAATCGTTTTACCGAGGTCCTTATTCAAAATCACCCGGTATGAATGAACTTCCGCCGCCATCGCAGAATCCGGTTTTACCGATGTATCAATTTTGAGATTATGGGAGACTCCTCTGACAGGATACCATTCCTTCTGAGTCTTGTGAAATACAGCACAGCCCTGCACTGCAAAATAAACAATCAAGATACTTAGATATACCCTCGATCTGCCGCTCTGCATCTAATTCGCTATCATATTGTGGTCCTTAGCCGTCACCCCGGTCAGTTACCGAACATACTGTTCATCAGCAATTGACGAATCGATACCAATTGATATCCGGTCGGGATGCTTGTCTGACTGGATGGTACATTCGTTTTCTTAAGATGTGTAACTTTCATGGAATATTTTGGAGTACCATCCTGGTAAACCTGCATACTTAGCGGCATAGCTCCATCCTTTAGCCAGCTCGGTGATATTAAGCTGGCAAGATCGCTATCGGATATATTCCATGATTCAGCCAGCATCCCCCACCGTAC
>Ga0114931_10004421_pt1 | contig 17538 bp, 13 predicted proteins | sample 2SBtaG_FD_89579 | JGI IMG/M metagenome (GOLD analysis project Ga0114931, IMG submission 89579) | Deep subsurface microbial communities from Kolumbo volcano to uncover new lineages of life (NeLLi) - 2SBTROV14_V59a metaG | ecosystem: Environmental > Aquatic > Marine > Volcanic | place: Kolumbo...
ACACCGCGGCCCTCCTGGCAGAGGCGGGAATCGACGAGTGCGTCGTCGATTCGGACGACGCGTATGTGTCCACCGCCGTGCGCATTGCCGGTGACGGTGACCTCGCCGCGTCGATCCGCGCCCGGATGCGCGACGCCTGCGATCGGCTGTTCGAGAATCGCGCTGCGATCACGCAGTTGGAGGACTTCTTCGAACAGCGGGTGCTCCGCTAGTCCGTTTTCAATGACGTCAGGTGCTCGTGCTCCCGACCGACCCCGCATCACTCGTGCGGCTCTATGCCGCGGTCGGCGAAACCCGGATCACCGGGATGTTGCGTGTGGTGCGTGCCTGGTAGTCGTCGTAATCTGGATACACCTCGAGTAGCCGCGGCCAGAGTTCGGCCTTTTCCTCGTCGCTGACCCGGCGTGCGGTAGCGTCGATACGGCGCTTTCCTTCTTCTACCGCGCACTCCGAATTGGCTTCGAGATTGAGGTACCAGGCCGGGTGGTGCGACATTCCGCCCTTCGAGGCGACGAAGATGTAGTCGTCACCGTCTTTCATGTAGATCAGCGGCGCGGTGCGCTCCTGTCCGGACTTGCGCCCTTGCGTGACGAGAAGGCAGACGGGCGCGCCATTCGTGAACTTGCCGCCGAGGCGGCCGCCGCTGACCCGGTAGATCCAGGTGTTGGCCTTCGACATCAGCTGGATCGCGACGGAGCCGTACTTCTCTTGTTGCGGGGTAAACGGCGCTTGCTTGGTATCGGCCATGCTTCTCCTCGCGTTGGCGGAGCGGGAGCATAGCCTATCGGCCGCTGCGATGGGAACCCGCGCGGTCCATCGTTGCGCTACGTCCGCCGCGCGGTCATGTGTCGTCGCCCTCGGCACCGACCGCTTCCGCCGGGATCGACAGGGTCGGGTTGCGGCCGAGACGGATGTCTTCGAGGCGCACTTCGCAGGAGCGCCGCCATCCGTCGTCGGAGAGGATGTAGAACTTCTCGTCGCGGATCGCTTGTAGGACGCGTTCGGCGATGACTGCCGGGGCGATGCCGGTGGTGGGCGCCAGGGTTCTCAACGTCGTCTCGACCAGCTCGCGCTCGGGCGAGGTGAAGTCGAAGCCGGCCAGGTCGCGCGGCCGGTTGCGGCGCGCTTCGCCGATTCTGGTGTCGATCAACTCGGGGCAGAGGACCGAGACGCCGATCCTGGATCCGGTCGACGTCAGGTCGTGGTAGAGGGCTTCCGAATAGCCGACTACGGCGTGCTTGGTCATGTAGTAGACGGCGGTCATCGGCCCGTTGGTGACGCCGGCCATCGAAGCGGTGTTGACGATGTGCGCCGGCGAGTCCTGGCCGAGCATGATCGGCACGAAGACGCGAACGCCGTGGATGACACCCCAGACGTTGACGTCCATCAGCCATTGATAGTCCTGGCGCGGGGTTTGCCAGGCGAGCCCCGCGCTGAAAACGCCGGCGTTGTTGCACAGCACGTCGACAGCGCCGAACTCGTCGAGGGTTTTGTCCGCGAGTGCGCGAACCTCTTCCTCGCGACCGACATCGGTCCGGATGGCGAGGTTGTCGAATCCTTGCGCGCCGAGCTCGTCCGATGCCTGGGTCAGTGCCGCTTCTTCGATGTCGGCGAGGACGACCTTCATGCCAGCGCGGGCGAAGCACTCGGCCATGGCGCGGCCGATTCCGCTGGCGGCACCGGTGACGACCGCGACTTTGTCCTGGAAGTCTCGCATCGCGATCAGCCGTTGCCGGCGCGTTCGCCGCGCGCCAGCGTGTCCAATTGCGTCAGTGCCTGGTCGCGCGGGGTTGGGTCGAGGACGAAGATGGCACGGTCAACGCCGGCGTCGCGCAGCTGCCGGATGTAATCGTCGTCGTCGGGGCAGTAGTACATCGAGATCTCGAAGCCGTCCGGATCGCGTCCACTCTCTCGTAGCTTCTGACGTAGCGCGGGGATGTGTTGCAGGGGCTCGCTCTCGCCGGCACCCGGCATCGGCATCCACCCGTCGCCGTAGTCGACGAGTCGCTTCAACGCCTGCGGCAGGTTGGCTGCGATGTGGATCGGCGGGTGCGGTTTCCGGGTCGGCTTGGGCCAGGCGTACATCGGTCCGAAATCGACGTACTTCCCGTGGTGCTCGGCCTTTTCTTCGGTCCAGATCTTCTTCATCGCCGCGACGCGGTCGCGCATGACGCCGACTCGTTTATTGAACTGGGTACCGTGGTTCTCTATCTCCGGCTGATTCCAGCCGGGGCCGATGCCGAACTGGAAGCGTCCGCCCGAGAGGACGTCGAGGCTCGCGACCTCCTTCGCCAGCTGAATTGGGTCGCGTTGGATGATCAGGCAGATACTGGTGCCGAGGAGGATCTTCTCGGTCGCCTGGGCGGCCGTGGCGAGGCTGACGAACGGGTCCATGGTCTCGTAGTACATGGCGGGAAGGGCGCCGGAATCGCGGCCGGGCGTCGCCTCGGAAACGGGGATGTGGGAGTGTTCGGGCACCCAGAACGAATCGAAGCCGCGATCTTCCGCGGCGGCGGCCAGCTCGGCCGGACGGATGGCGTCTTCGGTCGGAAACATGCTGATGCCAAATTTCATGCGGCGCTCCTGTCGTGGCTGGAATCTTCGTCGGCTGAGCGCGAGTTGTCCCGCCTTTCGCCGGCCCGATCAAGGGGGGCCGGCGTGTAACGCGGGGGTCGGGTGTCTGAAACTCGCTTCGCTAGTCGGCCCGGGCTGAGGCGAGGCTGATCATCGCTGCGCGACGGTTGTCGATAGTATTTGATTGTGGCTGAGAGCAAAAGGCTGAGAGCTGATCGCCAATAGCTGAAGGCCGGGAGCTGAGAGCTGCCCGCTAGCCGGCCCGATCATTGCCGCGCGCGCTGTGGTTCGCTAAACCGACGGCGTGGAATTCAATCTCTCGGAAGTGAACGAAGCGGTCGCCGTCGCGGTAGCGGAGCGCGAGGCGATCGTCTGGCGCGACGTGCGCAGAACCCACGCGGAGCTGGCCCGTCGCAGCCGACGGCTCGCCAATTGCCTCATCGATCGCGGCTTGGCCGCCGCCGGAGAGAGCGACGGGCGGCCACCTTGGGAATCCAATCAGCCGCACGTGGCGCTCTACATGTACAACTGTCCCGAGTACATCGAAGCGATGTTGGGCGCATTCAAGGCGCGTGCGGTACCGGTCAACGTCAACTACCGCTACGTCGCCGACGAGCTGCTCTACCTGATGAACGACAGCCGCGCCGAGGCGCTCATCTACCATGCGGAGTTCGCGCCCAACGTGGCGGAGATCCTGCATCACTTTCCGCGCATGCGGACTCTGATCCAGGTGCCGGACGATTCCAACAACGACCTCCTCGAGGGGGCGGTGTGGTACGAGGACGCGCTGGCGGCGGTCTCGGACGCGCCGCCGCCGCGCACGTGCTCGCCGGACGATCTCTACGTTCTCTACACCGGGGGCACGACGGGAATGCCCAAAGGAGTGTTGTGGCGCCAGGCGGACATCTTCATGGCCGCCCTCGGTGGCCGCACCCAGGCGGGGGCCGAAGTCGCCGACCTCGACGTGATCGTCGCCGCGGCGGTGAAGGGGGCCTTTCGCTCGATGCCGACCGCGCCGCTGATGCACGCCGCGCACTGGTCGGCCTTCGACGCGCTGCACGCCGGTAATACCGTCGTTCTGCAGGACCAGACCAAACGCCTCGACGCGGCGTCGATCCTCGGCACGGCGGCGCGAGAGCGGGTGCATCTCATCCAGATCATCGGCGACGCCTTCGCGCGCCCGCTGGTCGACGAGTTGGAGGCGGGAAGCTACGATCTCGAGGAGCTCCGGGTCATCGTCAGCGGCGGGGCGATTCTCAGCGCGACGGTGAAGGAGCAGATGCTGGCGCTGCTGCCGCCGCAGGTCCGCATCATCGATACCGTAGGGTCGTCGGAGACCGGTCGCCAGGCGAACCAAACCAGCTCGCGCTCGCGCGGTGCCAGTACCGGAACCTTCAAGCCGGGGCCGGGCGCGGCGGTGCTCAGCGCCGACAAGACGCGCCGCCTCGAGATCGGCGACGAAGAGACCGGCTGGTTCGCGCAGTCGGGGCGGGTCCCGACCGGCTATCTCGGCGACCGGGAGAAGACCGAGAAGACCTTCCCGACGGTCGACGGCGTGCGCTACTCGGTGCCCGGCGACCGCGCCCGGCTGCTCGCCGACGGTTCGATCGAGGTTCTCGGCCGCGACTCGGTGACCATCAACACCGGCGGTGAGAAGGTCTTCGCCGAGGAAGTCGAAGGTGTCCTCAAACGGCACCCCGCCGTCTATGACGCTGTCGTGTGCGGCCGGCCGAGCGAGCGCTGGGGGCAGGAAGTGGTCGCGGTGGTCCAGTTGCGCCCGGGCGCGAGCGCCAGCGACGAAGAGCTGCGCGAGTCCTGCGCCGAGCACGTGGCGCGCTACAAGCTGCCCAAGGCGTTCATCTACCGCGACAAGATCGAGCGCAGCCCGATCGGCAAGCCCGACTACCGCTGGGCGGTCGAGGTGGCGACGCAACCGAGGGCTGTTAAGCGCTGACAGCCGCTGGCGCGTCGCCGTGTTCAGTCGCGAGCTGCGGGAACCGTCATTCCCTTGTCGACCGCGGGTCGTTTGGCGAGCCGTTTCATCCACGTCTCGAGGTGCGGCAGCTTGGCGATCTCGTCGGGCATCAACGCCGAGAGCGGGCCCCAGGCGGCAACCACCCACGGGTAGGAGGCGATGTCGGCGATCGAATAGTCGCCGGCGAGATAGTCGCGGTCGGCGAGCCTGCCGTTCATGACTCCGAGGATGCGCAGCGTCTCACCGACGAAGCGTTCCAGGGCATAGCTGTGGTCCTGGTCCTTCGGCGCCTGGTTGGCGAAGTGGCCGGCCTGCCCGGTGATCGGGCCCAGATGGCTCATCTGATACATCAACCACTGCATCACCTCGGCGCGCTCTTTCGGCGCCGCCGGCAGCAGCTGTCCCGTCTTTTCGGCGAGATAAATCAGGATGGCGCCCGATTCAAAGACCGAGATCGGCTCGGCCCCGGTGTCGTGGTCGACGATTGCCGGAATCTTCTGGTTGGGATTGAGCGCGGTGAACTCCGGCTTGTGCTGGTCGAGCGCTTCGAGGTCGACCGGGATCACGTTGTAGGGAAGCCCGAGCTCCTCGAGCATGATGGAGATCTTGTAGCCGTTCGGAGTGGTCCACGTGTAGAGATCAATCATGCACTCTGCGTGACCGAGAAGGCGTGGGTTGTCAACTTCTCGACCGGCAGCCGTCGAGGGTCTCGGCTGCCGGCGTTGGCCGTGCGGGGTCTGGAGTCAAGCGTTGCGCTCGGTGGCTGCCGAAGCCTCGAGTGTCTCGCCATAGCACCCGATCCGCGGTGAACGGGTCCTATGACTAAGCTCCCGGCTCGGGTTCGTACCGCACCTTGCGTTCGGCGGCCGCGGCGACCTGCTCGCGGCTGAACGGCATCTCGAAGGTTTCGCCGTTGATGTAGCGAGCGCTCTGGTCGGCGTAGTGGATGGCCGGATTGACCCGGTTGTACACTTCTTCGGTCAGCTCGCCCGGGTTGCCGAAATTACCGCCGGGCAGGGAGTTGACGACGCGGATTCCGTCCGGGTCGAGTTCGACGACCATGCGCATCGACGGACCGCCATTGAAAGTGAACGTATCGGCGTTGAGACTGTACGATCCCGGATTGACCGTGAAACGCCCGCCGGCCGCCGGAAAGTTGCCGAGGTCGTAGGTCGGCACCCCGGCCTGACCGAAGAAGTGCTGAAAGCGGGCGCCGTGAATTTTGCCCCACAGCCAGCCGCTCATGTCGTCCGATTCGAACACGCCGCTGAGAAACTCGAGTCCGTCGCCCAACGCTGCCAGTAGGATTTCGTCGCTAGTCTCGACTTCGGGTGTTGTCTTGTCGTCCCACAGGGTGCTCTCGCCATTATCGCCCTTGGTGTGAACGACGAATCCCTCATCGCTGCGGTCGATGTCCTCCAGGATGTGGAGGAGAGCCCGGGTGGCGTCGGATCCGCCCGGTGAGCCGATTCCGGTGCCGGCGAAGTCATCCGCAAAGACGGCTCGAGCCAGGTGCGTCGACCAACCGACGTAGATCGATGACGCGACCGCGTCGGCCTTTTCCTCGTCCGACACGGGTGTCGAGCGCGGCGGAAAGTCTGGACGAACGTCGGCGGCGTCGACCCCGGACAGCATATTCCAGCCGGGCGAGTCGTCCTTGTCCTGGCCCCACGCGCTGAGCCGGTCGAGGGCGTCGCGCATGTCGGTGGTGACGAGGTCCGGCCGGTCGTCGGCAGCGGCAATCAGGAACGGGACCAGGCGCGAGGCCTCGAGGCTGACGTTGTCGTACTGATACGAGGACATGTCCTCGAGCGTCATCTTGGCGCCGGGAGGGCGTACGCCGGCGTCGTTGGAGAGTAGGGAGAGGATGCGCTCCTGGCGGAACCCGATCGAGTTGGTGAAGCTGAGGTAGACGTCGTCGTTGAGAGGGTCGTTGTCGAGGGTGTTGCCGGTGTGGTCGTTGTTGGACGAGGCGAGGTATCCCTCAGGCGGGTTGACCGACTGCGGTATCCGATCCTCGGGCAGCCACAGCGTGTTGCCCTGGTCGTCGGTGAGCCACTCGGCCTCGCCCGTGCCCGGCATCGGCAGAAACGGGACCGTGCCCGGCGGCCGTTGCGGGATCAGGATGTATGGGAAGTAGGCGATGTCGCCGTGGACGTCGGCCCAGACCCAGTTTTGTCCACCGGTGGCAAAGAAACGCAAGGCGGATTTAAACTCCTCGACGTTGGTGGCGCTGAGGATTTTGTTGAGAAATACCGCGTCGAGAGTGACCTCCTGGCCGGTCCAGCGAACCGTCATGTTGGTCGCGGCGAGACCTTCGATGTCGTCGTTGAGGTTGGGGTCTGCGAGCATCGGTCCATGGTGCGGCACGACCTCGATCACCAGCGGCATGGGGTCGAATTCGCCGTCGCTGTTGCGCAGCTGGATCTGCTCGACGACGCGCAGGACTTCGACCTGCTCGCCGTTGAAGAGAACCGTGCGCGGCGACTTCGGGTAGTCGTCGGGTGTCGTCACCGTTTCGACGTAGACGTCGGTGACGTCGATGTTCGAGGTCGTCGCGCCCCAGGCGCCGAACTGGTTGTGGCCGAGGATGACACCGGCGAGACCGGGGAAGTTGACGCCGTTGACGTCGAGACCGTCGTCGGTGGAGAGGTGAACCATATGCCAGATGGGTGGGTTGAAGTAGGCGAGGTGAGGGTCGTTGGCCATGATGGCGTGACCGTTCTCGGTCATTTCCGGGGCGACGATCCAGTTGTTGCTGCCGACGAACTCGCTGCCGAGGGTCACTGGATTGCTGGCGGCGACCTTCTGCATGGCTTTGCGTACACTGGCGAGTACTTTGAGCGGCGGCAACTGAGACGGGATGGGTTTGGCGGCGCGCGCCATCTGGTCGCGGACCGGGATGGTGGTCGCGTTGGTCGCGGGCGCACTGCGGTAGATGTCGCGAAACACGGCGTCGGGCAACGCCTGCTGCTGCTCGGCGCGAGCGATGTCGCTGCCGGAGCTGTCGGACAAGTTGAAGGCCTGCAGGCGGCCGATGGCCAGGGTGTCCTGCGGTCGCCAGGCGGCGAGATCATCGGCGGTAAAGTTGGCAATGATCGGGAAGGTATACTCAGCCGGCAGGGTCGCGCCGTTGCGGCCGGCGCGGACGTCGGCGATCCAGGCGTTGATTCCGGCGGTGTAAGCCAGAAGTGTCTTGGCGACGTCGGGGCCCTCCTTTTGGAGACGCTCCCATAGCGCGTCCTCGATGCGCCGGCCGTCGCGCGTCGTGAAGAACGTGCGCATCTCGACGTCCGAACCGAGGGTGATCGATCCGAAGATCTCGCTGAGTCGCCCCGTGGCGACGCGGCGGAAGGCATCCATCTCCCAGAACCGTGATTTCGCCGTCTCGTATCCCTGTACGAACGATACCGCGCGCTGATCGGGGCCGAAGATGTGCGTGATGCCAATTTTGTCGGTGACGACTTCGACTGGCGCGCTCAGGCCCGGAAGTGCGATCGTCTCGTCGACCGGCAGGCTGGCGATCGGATCGGGTGGACTGCCGCCGTCGCTGTCCGAGCACGAGATCAAGGCGAGGTTCAGGCCCATGCCCAGCCCTAGCCCGATGATGAATCGAAACCCTCTTCGGTGGCGCATGCGATTCCCCCATTCTGTGACCGCAGCTCACAGCGGCGCGGTCAGTCCGCACGTTGTAGACATCTGCCCCCGGACGATTCAAGCGGTGGAAGCGCGCGCGGCAGAGGCGCCCTACGAGCCGTTGTCCCGCGATTCCCAGGGGGCGTCGCGCTGGCGGCTTTTCTCCACGTCGCTGCGAGCCCGCTCGATCCTCTCCGCCCGGTGCGCCGCGCTCAAGTCCAGGCATCGGAGAAGATGCGCAGCGAGCGTTCGTAACGGTGCGCGGTGTTGCTGTGGCCGCCTTCGAATTCCTCGTAGGTGTGCGCGACGCCCAAGCGGTCGAGCTCGCGGCAGTAGATGCGGTTGCCCAACTGCAGGTGGTGTTCGTCCCACTTGCCGCAATCGATGTAGTACGTGCGCAGCGAGCGCAACGCATCCGCGTGCCGGTCGGCCAGAGTGACCGGGTCGTGCTGTAGCCATCGCTGCCATACCGAGTCGACGATCTCGCCGGTCTCGAGATCGAAGGGGAGGTCGAATCCGATCTCGGCGGTTGGGTTCGGCGAGTAGCACGACGCCATAGCCAGCATGTTGACGATGGTGAACCAGCCGCGGCCTCGTTGCGCGCGCGGGTGGGGAAATTCGCGCAAGAACTCTTTCGGCGATTGGTGGTATTGCGACAGCGCGGCGACGACGTGGGGAATGTCGGCGCGATAACAGAACTCGAAGTAGCGATCTCCGGAATGATCCGCGACCAGTCCGAAGGTGTCGGCATGGCGCATGGCGAGCACGCTGGCGCCGTAGCCTCCCGAGCTCTTGCCCATGACCGCGCGGTGGTCGCGGTCCGCGAGGGTGCGGTAGTGGGCGTCGATGAACGGTACGACGTCCTCGACGATGTGGTCTTCGTAGCGGCCGGTGGCCTCGGAGTTGATATACTGGCTGCCGCCGAGGCGCGTGATGCAGTCGGGGATGACGAAGATCATGGGTGCGATTTCGCCGCTGCGCATCAGTCGTTCGACTCGCTGTGGAATCGTCTCCGACCAGATCGATCGACCGAGAGTGAAGCTGCCACCACCGGCGAATCCGGCGAGGAAGTACACCGTCGGGTAGGCGTCTTTTCCGCCGCCGTCTTCATATCCCGGCGGGATCACCACCGGAACACGACGCTCGACCGGATCCCGCATCGGGTTGCCGGCCAGCGCTTGCCCGGAAATGGTCTCGACGCGAATCACCGAGCCTCGCCGTCGCCGCTCATCCGCCGCGCGTGTGCATTTCCAGGTGCGGGTCGTCGCGCAGTTGGTCGGACGACAGGAGCGCCTCGCGTTCGCGTTCGGCGAGGCGCTGCTCGGCGCCGCGATCGCTGCGGCCAGCCCAGCTGCGCCGCAACAGGTCGGCGATCTCCGCGCGACTGGATCCGCTGCGCAGGGCGGCGCGCAGGTCGGTGCCGATCTTGGCGTACAAACACAGGTACCACATTCCGTCGGCGGTGAGGCGGGCGCGATCGCAGGCCGAGCAGAATGGCTGTGTCGTCGAGGCGATGATGCCGAAGACGGTGCCGTCGGCGAGCGCGAAGCGCGCGGCCGGAGCGGACGAGTCCGCTCGGATCTCCTCGATCGAGCCGTAGTGCCTTGCCAACCGGTCGACGATCTGTGCGCGCGACACGACGCGATTGCGCGACCAGTGGGTCGCGCCGCCGACGTCCATATATTCGATGAAGCGAACCTCGGCCGCGTAGCGCCGACCGTACTCGATCATGTCGACCAGCTCGTCGTCGTTGGTCCCGGCCATGACGACCGTATCGATCTTGATTGGCCGAAAGCCGGCGCCGTCGCTGGCCTCGATGCCGGCGAGTACCTTGTCGAGGCAGTCGCGACGCGTCAGATCGCGAAACCGATCGCGCCGAAGAGTGTCGAGGCTGACCGTCAGCCGGTGCAAGCCAGCGGCGGCCAGTGTTTCGGCCTGGTCGGTGAGAAGAAGGCCGTTGGTGGTCATGGCCAGGTCTCGGATCGCGGGCTTGTCGGCGATCATGCGGACGAACTTGCCGACATCGTGCCTCAACAGCGGCTCGCCACCGGTGAGTCGGACCCTGTCCACCCCGAGATCGGTGAAGCAGTCGACCAGCAGCGAGAGCTCCTCGAAATCGAGGATGTCGCCGCGCGGCAGCCAGACGTAGTCTTCCCCCGGCATGCAGTACTGGCAGCGGAGATTGCACCGGTCGGTTACGGAGATGCGCAAGTTGCGCAGCGGCCGGCCGAATGTATCGAGAGTCGGCATCGGCGACAAAGTATGGCTAGTCTGGGCCGGGGAGTCCACCAGGGAGTCGACCGCCGGCAGAGCCCGGCCGCTCCGCCAAGCCTCGCCGCGGCGGACGTGGGATGGGATTCACGACGCCGAGGGCCGCGAAGCGTCGTCGCGTTTCCGGTCGGACCTCATCGCCCGGCTTTGCCCACCGTGGAGGGCAAGACGAGCCCGACCTTGGCGTTGAAGCCGGTTTCGTAGTAGCGCACCACGCCGCTGGCATCGATGAAGACGAAGGTAGGGGTCCCGCTGACGCCGAATGTCTGGAACGATTGGCGGTAGCGGTCGATGGCCACGTTGGCGGGGAAGGGCGACTGGAAGGATTGGAAGAAGGAGTCGAGGGTCTCCGCCTTTTCGTCGGTGATCGCAATGACATCGATGCCTCGTTCTTCGGCGATGCGCATGATCTCCGGCAGGGCGAATTTGCACGGCACGCACCAAGTCGCCCAGAAGAAGAGCAGGGTGTCTCTGCCCGTCCGGACTCTGACGTCACCACGGTACCGGACGACATCGATATCCGGCGCCGAGCCGCCGACCTTCGGCGGGCCGGGTAGCTTTGGCATCTCGATCGGGAACGGATCGGGCAGAAGGGTGAGGTTGCGTCGCACGCCGTCGCGTTCGATGACCAACTCGGCGGGCTCGCCGATCTCCCTTTGCATGGTCCACTCGCGTACCTGGTTGGGCTCGCGGAAGGGGCTGCCGGGCGGGCCGATGATGACGTCGCCGACTGTCAATCCCGCCTTCGCCGCGGCCGATTTCGGGAAGACCGTGACCACGGTCACCGCGCCGGGGCTGCGACCGTCTTCCTTTCGCTCGGTGTCGGACGGCGGCTGGTAGCGGATTCCCATCCACGCCGGCATGACTTCGTCGACCAGCTCCTGGTCGTCGGCGAGCCGTGGAAACGGTTGCGGGTCTTCGTCGCCGGCGGCGAGTGCGGCAAAGGTAGTGTCGGCCGAGTCGTCGCTCTCGACCCGGGCGAGTTGCAGATTTTCGCAGGCGCGCAACGCAGCGTATTCGTTCTTCTGCGTCTCGTTGCCGACCTCCTGGAGGTAAGCGCGGCCGGCGACGCTGGTCAGCTGGTTGCGCATCCGCAGCAGGACGCCGAGGCGAACTTCCATCCGGTAGGCGGCCGCTTCCGCGTTCTCGGCGCGTCGGCGCAGGGTCTCCATGCGCGCCAAGCGAGCAGTGTTCTTGCGGCCAAAGGGCGCGAGCACCGCGACCAGCTCGCGGCCGAGTGCGGCGCGCTCCTGCGCGTCGATCTCGCGCAGGTTCTCGGGCGCGAGCCGATCCTTCCAGTCGGGGTGGGCGGCGAGAAAGTCGTCGAGGTTCTGCTGGCGCACCGAATCCAGCGCCGCATTCCAGCGCGACGCATAGGAGGACAGCTGACGGCTGACCTTGGGGAGGACCGCGATCTGCTGGTCGAGCTCCTCGAGGGATCGCGGACTGAAGATTCCGTAGGCGCGGCCGATGCGATCGAGGAGTCGGATGTCGGGCTCCCATTTGGCCTTGTCCCGCCAAGCCCGGTCGAGATACTCGTCGATGACGTGGTCCAGCTCGCGATCGCCGACGGCGGCGTCGAGCAGGTGCCGGAGGTAGACGTCGCTGCTCGCATGCGGGACGTCCGGCGAGTCGTCGAACACCAGAACCTGTTGCTCGGCGGATGCCAGACTGCCGAGGTGGTCGATCGCGCGCAGGAAGTGGTAGGAGTGACCGACGCCGTCGACACCGCGGTTTTCGGGGTAACATCCGTAGGCCGGGCGGTTGGCGCTCGAGGCGTAATATCCGCAGATATTGCGCTCGGGGTCGGCGAGGCTGGCAAACGAGCCGGAAAAGCACTGCGACATGAGCATCACCGTACGCACTCCGCTGGGCACGTAGCCGAGCAGCTCGCGCAGCTCGTTGACGCTGAGCTCTTCTTTCCACAGAACGATCGAGTTGTTCGTCAAGTCGTCCTTGTTGATCTCGCCGTGATCGGTTACGTAGAGAAACAGCGTGTCGCCGTCGTCGAGGCGGCTGGCATGTTCGACGAACCACTTCTCGATCGCCGCCCGTGTGGCGGGGTGTAGCTGGTAGCCGTCCACCACCGAGTCGATGTACTCGATCTGCGGCCGCAGGGCCCGTTGTGCGCGCCGCGGGAGGATCCAGAAATCCTCGTCGTCGTGGGTCTCGCGGACTGCGAGATCGGCCTTCGGGTTGGCGCCGTCCGCCGAAAAGATCACGATGTTCTCGCGCGGGACGCCGTAACTCTCGAGGACGTCGACGAAGCCCTTGACGTTGGCGAGATGCGACTGGAAGTTGATGCGGGGCCGCCCGCCGCCGTTGATGAGAACCGCATAGGTGTCGGCACCCGCACCCGGCCCGGAGTGCCCGAATCGCAGTGAGTGGCAGGAGGACACCAAGAGCGCGAGGGCGCAGACCCCCAAGATCGGGATGTTCCGGAAGATCCGGAACATCCGGAACCGCGGATGTCGCGCTCCCGTGCGTCGTGTGGTCGTCATGGGCAACGAGCGTACCTGTGGCGGGTAGCGGAGTCCATTCGCGGGACTGCCCATGGCTTGGGCCGGGTCGCGGTCGTTCGCGAGAGAAATCGAAATCACCCGGTGATTCTCGGCCACTGCGTTGAGGGCGGTACCGTTACGTGGCAGGATGCTGGGGTTGTGGGTATCGCAATCGAAGTAGAAAACCTCACCCACCGGTACGACGAACGGGCCGCCGTGGACGGAGTGTCGCTCGTTGTCGAGACCGGTGAAATTTTTGCACTCCTGGGTCCCAACGGCAGCGGCAAGACGACGATGTTCCGTATCCTGTCGACTTTGTTGCGGCCGACCTCGGGTACGGTGCGTATCTTCGGCGCGGATCTTTGTCGCGAGGCCGAGGCCGTGCGGCGCAGTTTCGGAGTCGTCTTTCAGCAGCCCAGCGTCGATCCCAAGCTGACGGTGATGGAGAATCTCAGACTTCACGGTCGCCTGTACGGGCTTTCCGGGGGCGAGCTGCGCAGCCGCTGCCAGGAGATGCTCGAGCGCGTCGGCTTGTCGGAGCGAGCGAGCGATTTCGTGGAAACGCTTTCCGGCGGGCTGCAGCGGCGGGTCGAGCTGGCCAAGGGGCTGCTGCACCGGCCCCGCTTGCTTCTGCTCGACGAGCCGTCGACTGGGCTGGATCCCGGCGCGCGCCGGGAGTTCAACCGCCACCTGGCCGAATTGCGCGACGGCGACGGCGTCACGGTGGTCGTGACGACCCACTACATGGAAGAGGCGGAGCGCTGTGACCGGGTCGGCATCATGGATGCGGGCAAGCTGGTACGGGTCGCCGCGCCGGCGGTCCTCAAGGACAGCGTGGGCGGTGACGTCGTCGTGGTTCACGCTGCGGATACGGACTCTCTGGGGGCCCGTATCCACGAGCGATTCGGTATCGAGCCGTCGGCGGTGGACGGGGCTCTGAGAATCGAACAACCGCGCGGTCACGAGCTGGTAGCAAAGCTCGTCGATGCGTTTCCCGAGGACGTGCAGTCGGTGACCTTTGGCAAGCCCACCCTCGAGGACGCGTTCATCCATATCACCGGCCGGCGCCTGTGGGCGTCGGCTGAGGAGGCGTCAGTCATGAGCGAAGCGAGCGCAAGCCAATGAGCGAAGCGAGCCAGAGCAGCTTGGTGTTGCATCCGGTGCCGGCCGCGGGAGTGCTGGGGGGCATCCAGTGGGGTGCCGTCTCGGCCCTGTGGTGGCGTGAAATCATTCGTTTCCTTCGCCAGCGCAGCCGTGTCACCGGTGCCATCGTGCAGCCTCTCGTCTTCTGGCTGCTGCTCGGCGGCGGTTTGAGCGGCTCGTTCCGCGCTCCCGGGGCGTCGCAGTCCGGATACGTCGCCTACTTTTTCCCGGGTGTGATCGCGATGGTGCTGTTGTTCACGGCGATCTTTGCCACGATCGCGGTGGTCGAGGATCGCCAGGGCGGATTCCTGCAGGGCGTGTTGGTGGCGCCGATCTCGCGCATGTCGATTGTGCTCGGGCAGTCGCTCGGCTGTACGACACTGGCGGTGGGGCAGGGCCTGTTGTTCTTGGTGATGGCCCCGTGGGTCGGATTTTCACTCACGATGCCGGGGCTGTTGCTCGGCTTCCTCATCATGACGCTGGTCGGATTTGCGCTGGCCAATCTCGGTTTGGTCATCTCGTGGCGGATGGATTCGACGCAGGGGTTTCACGCGATCATGAACCTCTTACTGCTGCCGATGTGGATTCTCTCGGGAGCGTTCTTTCCTTCGGGCGGGGCGACCAGCTGGCTGCGCGCGGTCATGATCGTCAACCCGCTGACCTACGGCGTCACCGCTTTGCGTCGTGCGCTTTACCTCGGCGGCCCGGTCCCGCCGGACGTGGCGGTTCTGCCGGGCTTGTGGATCTCGCTGGCGGCCACGGCGTTGTTCGCACTGGTGACGTTCTACGCTGCGGCAGCCACGGTACGGCGCAGCGTCACGTAGCGCCGCCGCGGGATCCCTCAGGGGCGTTTGCCGTCGATGTCTCCGAGGTAGCGGAAGAACTCGGAGTTCGGCGAGAGGATCAGCTGAGTTCCTTTGGAGATGGCCTTGTCGTATGCCTCGAGGGTGCGCTGCAGCTCGAAGAACGCGATGTCCCGGTTATAGGCATCGGCGAACACCTTGGTCGCCTGGGCCTCGCCGCCACCGCGAAGAATCTCGCTCTTCTTTTTCGCCTCGGCCAACAAAATCAAGCGTTCCTTGTCGGCTATCGAGCGGAGCTTACGTGCTTCCTCGTCGCCTTCGGCGCGAAACTTTTTCGCCAGTCGATCGCGCTCGGCCTTCATGCGGCGGAAGACGTTCTGTTCGTTCTTCTCGGGCAGGTCGGCCCGCTTGATCCGCACATCGACGACCTCGATACCGAACTCGCGAACCCGCTTGTCGCTGGCGCGGGTGATCTCGCTCATCAATTCGGAGCGGCGGGTACTGACGATCTCGATCAGGGTCTGCCGGCCGAGGTTTTCGCGCACGTTGGAGTAGATGATGTCGTCGAGGCGTGATTGGGCCGCCTGCTCGGTGCGCAAGGTGCGGTAGTACTTGAGCGGGTCGATAATGCGCCAGCGGGCGAAATTGTCGACGACCAGTTGCTGCTTGTCGCGGGTCAGCAGCTCCTTCGGCGAAGCGTCGTAGAGCAGCAACCGCTTGTCGAAGTACACGACGTTCTGGATGAATGGAATCTTGAAGTAGAGTCCAGGCTCGCGGACCGTTCGCACCGGCTCACCGAGCTGGATGACCAGAGCCTGCGTCCATTGTTCGACGCGGTAGGATGCCGTGTTCCAGAGGATCGCGGCGATGACGACGACGGCTGCGGCCAGTGACGTGAGGCGATTCATTGCGATCCTCCGTCCCCGGTTTTCGGCGCCGCGGCGCGGGTCAGGGGCAGGTACGGTACCATGTGCTCGCCGGCGTCGCGGTCGAGGATGATCTTGTCGGCACGCGCCAATACGCGCTCCATCGTTTCGAGGTAGAGCCGCCGCTTGGTGACCTCCTTGGCCTTGGCATACTCGTTGTAGACCGAAATGAAGCGCGCCGCTGCGCCCTCGGCCTCGCGCACGACCGCCTGGGCGTAGGCTTCGGCCTCGTTGAGAATCTGCGCTGCTTGACCGCGCGCCTTGGGCACGATGTCGTTGGCGTAGCCGCGTGCCTCGTTGATCATACGCTCCTTGTCCTGCTCGGCGCTGATGACGTCTTTGAAGGCGTCGTTGACGGCGCCGGGTGGATCGACGTCCTGCAGCTTGACCGTAACGATTTCGATACCTGCCGAGTAATCGTCGAGGATCTCTTGCAACAGCTTCTCGGCGTCTTCCTGGATACGTTCCTTGCCCTCGGTGAGAGCATCGTCGATCTTGCTCGCGCCGATGACTTCGCGCATGGTGGCTTCGGCGGCATCGCGCAACGCCTGGCGTGGGTCGTCGACCTTGAAGAGGTAGTCGGTGGTCCCGTCGGGTGTCGCCTTGACCCGGTACTGCACGATGAAGTCGAGCTCGACGATGTTGTTGTCGCCGGTCAGCATCAGGGCTTCCTGGTCGATCTGTCGGTAGCGCGCCGGCGGTCCAGCCGAGATGGTCTGGAATCCGATCTCCTCTTTGCGGATCTTCGTCACCTGCACCGTGATTGCGCGTTCGATCGGCGATGGGATGCGGTAGTGTGGCCCGGGGCCGACCTCCCGCACGGCCTTGCCGAAGCGGAGGACGACCGCGCGCTCGTCGGGGGCGACGATGAAGATGCCGCTGAGAAGATAGGCGGCGAGAAGAAAGAGAACGACCAATCCCGGCCCGACGCGATCGAAAAAGCCGCGCCACTGCTTGCCGAGCTCGCGTAAGCTCTCGATGGCGTCGTCGTTGCTGTGCTTGGGGGGCCAGTCGCCGTTGCCGAAAGTCATGCGGCTAACCTATCGCTTGCTTCGCCCGTGCGCCAGAGCGTGTCAGGTTGGCACAGTGGCAGCTATTTCGACCGCACTCGTTCGTACTCTTCGAGGTCGGGCGAATCCTCTTCAACCCAGATGAGGTGGGCGCCGCAGTGGAGGCAGATGGCGTCGAGGTAGAACACTCCGCGGACGCTGCCGAGCGCCAGCCGTTGTCGGTGCGTTGTACCGGCGCTGTCGCGGCACTCGTGGGCGACGAGGCGTCCGACGCCCGTGACGGGAGTGCGCTGAGCCGGTTGTGCCGGAGGAACGGTGATGATCGTAGGCACGGGCGGCTCGGGTCAGTTCCGAAGTTTCGACAAGATCGCGGCGGTCGCGGGCGACTTGTTGAGAGTGTAGAAGTGGATCCCCGGGGCCCCGCCTTCGAGAAGCTGGCGGCATTGGCGGTAGGCCCAATCGATGCCGACGGCTTCGGCCTCGCCAGCGGAGTCCAGCTTCGACCGCAGATCGTCGGGAATCTTGGCACCGCACATCTTGGCAATGCGTTGGATCTGTTGGGCGTCGGTGATCGGCATGATGCCGGGGACGATGGGCAGGGTGAGCCCAGTGCCGCGCGCCCGCTCGACAAAGGAGAAGTAGTCGGCATTGTCGTAGAAGAGCTGGGTGACCACGAAATCGAGCCCGGCATCGACCTTG
>Ga0114931_10004422_pt1 | contig 17531 bp, 15 predicted proteins | sample 2SBtaG_FD_89579 | JGI IMG/M metagenome (GOLD analysis project Ga0114931, IMG submission 89579) | Deep subsurface microbial communities from Kolumbo volcano to uncover new lineages of life (NeLLi) - 2SBTROV14_V59a metaG | ecosystem: Environmental > Aquatic > Marine > Volcanic | place: Kolumbo...
CTGGAAGACTGCCAACAAGTTGGCCCAGACCGTCGTGTATAGCGGGCCGCAAAGATGCTGGCGGAGCTGCTCGAGGCGGATCCGTACCAGGCGATGCGCAAGGACTTCAAGACCGAGGCCGCCAACTACGGCGTCGCGCGCCTGCGCCAGGGGGTGACGACCTTCACCACATCGTTCACCTCGAGCTTGGCGAGCACGGCGTTCAAGAATGACAAGCTCGACGAGCAAGAGCAGCACAACAAGGCCAACGCCAAGGCCAAGGCGGAGAAAACGGCGCTAGAGAACTCCCAGTTGTCCGGCCGGGTAGACGCGACGAAGTTCGCCAAGTACACCGCGAAGCACGGGGGCAACAAGGACATCGACGCGCTGTACGAACGAGCAGTGGAAGACCCAGCACGGCAGCACCGGCGGCGGCGTCCAGACCCCCGGCGCAAACGCGCTCACCACGGCACAGCACGACTACGACACGAAGTTCACGGCGAGCAACAACGCGAAAGGTGTGTGGGACCAGGCACAAACCGCCTATAACAGCTCGAGTTACAAGAGCGACTACGACGCGTGGCGCACGAGTCAGCCCAACGGCGGGACCGTACAAGAAGCCAAGGACTACCTCAAGACGCTCGATCCGAACGATCCGAAGGATAAGGTCGCTTTGCAGCACGCGCAGAACTACCTTGCCGGCGCCCAGGATAGCCACAAGGTCGCCACACTCAAGGCCGACTACGACGCAAAGCTCACCGCGACCCAAAAGGCCTCGTTGAAGCTCGACGACGCCAGGAAGCTCAACGCCACCGAGACGTCGATGTACGACGTGTTCGACAAACGCGACAGCGACACGACTACGCTCGCCACCCAGGTCACCTCGACGAAGTCGCAGCTCGGTCAGGATTCGAAAGATCTGGGGTCCCGTGGCCTGCTGTACGGTGCCACGATCGAGCCGCTCATCACCACGCCGGTCAGTTTGATAGACAAGAAGTTGGTCGAGCCCACACTCACCGTGGAGGGCAAGACCAAAACGGATGCCCGAAAAGAAGACGGCGATGGCGGCTCGTACCGACGCACGAGGGCGTCCCTGACAAGCGCTCGAGCCAAGAAGGCGGCCCTCGAGGCGCTGCTCGACTGGGATGGCTTGACCGATACCGACGAGCAAGCGGCCACGGAGGCGATCGACGAGCTGGACGTGGCCCGCAAGACGGCCGAGCAAAACGAGCGCGCCATCGGTACCACCTACGCGCCCGCCAAGGCGGCGCGCAAGAAGGCGCGGCTCGCGCTGGATGCCGCCATCAACAAGGTCGAGACGGTCACCGCCGCCATCCAAACAAAAAGGGACAAGGCCGAGGCACGGGCGCGCAGGCGCGCGCGCAAGAAGGCCAAGCTCAAGGCGGCGCGATCGGGAAACAAGCGCAAGCCCAAGCCCAAGTCCACGTCCACGTCCAAGAAGAAGTCCAAGAAGAGCACCCGCAACGGCTCGGGGTAAGCTACGACAATGAACGACCAGCGATGGATGGCGGAGGTCGGCGTTCGTGCGGCGGGGCTGGCCGAGCTACTGTCGGTTGCGGAACCCGCAGCCGAACGGCTCGAGCGCTGGCTGGCGCAGATCGCCGATCCGAGTGATCTCGGCCTGGACGTCACGGTGGCCATGGACGAAGACCGGGTGGTGTTCGAGCTCAGCGGTCCCCGCGCAACCAGCGAGGCCAACCTGACCGAGTTTGCCACCGCCGCGGGCATCGACGAGGAACGGCTGGCCGAGCTCGAACAAGTGTGCGAGTGGCAGTCGCCCGAGCGCCTGGCCAGTTGGCTCGAGATCACGCGCACCGGCCTCGATCTCGGCTGGACGCTGAACGAAGCGGTGGAGCTAGTCGGCTTCTGGCCGCTCACCAGCCCGGATCCGTGCCGCGACGAGCTCCGCGCCGCCCTGGACGAGCTCGGCGTCGACTCCGCGAGCTGGGTCATGCGCTCGATGGGCGGCAACCTGGCAGCGCTCGGCGTATGGCTCCCGGGAGCCGACGTCGTGGCCCAGGCGCGCATGGGACGCGACCTCATCGACGCCCTCGACGTCGAGCCGCTGCCCCTGCCAATGTTGCAGGGGCTGGTGTCGCTCAGCGATGGGCCCGCAGAGTTGCGTGTTTGGCTCGCAGACGGCGGCGTTGCCCGCGCCGGCATCGCCGTGCCCAACCCGGGCAGCGATCTGCTGCTGATGCTGCGCCAAGAGCTGGGCATCGATGACCCGCAGTCCCTCGCCGCCACCGAGGCCGTGCTGGGTGTGAACGATCGGGCGTGGGTGGAGGTCGTTCGCGGCGCCGCCGGCGTGAGCGTCGAAGCGACCTACCGGCTGAGCAGCTAGCCTGTGCGCGATCGGCACGCGGCCGTGGCGCTGCTGCGCCAGTCGTGATAGCGTGCCGCCGCCGTCCAGGGAGCACTTGCATGGTCTACATTCGAGCCGGACGGCAGCGGCCGCCTGTACGTCAAGGTCGGCGGCACCCTGGTCGCGGCGTACGACGCCCGCGGTGGCCCTGCGGTCAAGCTCAAGGACGGCAGCCATACCGCCGATCCGAGCGCGGCCGGCAGCTACAGGCTGAGCGGCGGCGGCCCGCACCGCACCAACAGCTGGTACAACAGCCAGATCTGCTGGGCTGCCGAGATTCGCAAGCGCGCCGATGGCGAGATCGAGTTCAAAGACCCGGGCTCCAAGACGTGGAAACTCGCCACCGGCGACCACAGCAAGCTGGCCACGCCGATGGAGCCGTCGGATTTCGTCAAGCCCGACGGCTCGTTGATGAAGCCCTGGGACAAGAACGATTTTGGCGCCAACGCCTGGTCTGTGGGCGCGCGCGGCATGTATGTGCACACGACGCCGACCGACGAGCACCAGGTGCTTGCCGGCAAGACCCCCGAGCTTTCCGCCAGTCACGGCTGCATCCACATCAATCCGGCGGAACGCAACGAAATGATGGCGAAGGGCTACCTCCAGGCCGGCGTGAAGTTCATCATCAAGAAATACGACGCACACCTGATACCCGCCCCGATGCGGAAAGCCGCGACCACACCCAAGCCATGACGAAACTTCGATCCATTGCCATTGCCATTGCCGTTGCCACCATCGTCACGCTGCTGGTGCCGCGCGTCACGCACGCCGATTGCACGCGCTATCACCGCGGCCTCGACGCACTGATTCGCCGCTCGGAGCTGGCGATGGAGGGCCGGCCCTATCACGTTCAAGCCATGCAGAAATGGCGCTCGGCGACGCCGGCGTGTCGTGACGGGAGCTGGTACGTCGCGGCGTCACGTATTTTGCGCTGGGGTTCGGGCGAACCGCTGGTCGCCGGCAACACCACGCTGACGTCCGCCGATAAAGCGCTCAGCCTCGGCCTGCAGCGCGCCGGCAGCGATCCGGTGCTGTTGGCGTTTGTTGCGTTTACCTCCGCGCTGCGCGCCAAAGCTCCGCGCCTGCCCGCCGACGCTTGCACCCTGGTCAAAGGCGCCAGCCACGATCAACGCGAATACATCTGTGGCCACATCGCCCGCGCCAAACACGACTGGGCGGCCGCCAAGCGCCACTTCAGCGCGGTGAAACGTACCTCGACCTATCCCGACCTGTACCTGCGCTGTGCCGAAGCGCTGTCCCACCTCGGCAAACGCCGCGCCGCTCGCAACGCCGCCCGTCGTGCGATACGAGTGAGTGAGGTCCGAGCCCGCGGCTTCGGCGCCATGCGCAGCGAATATCGCACGATGCACAAAGCGGCCCGGCGCCTGGCGCACTGACGGCCGTTACCGAGCTGGTGGCGGCTCAGCCCTTGAAGGTCGACGGCCCCGTATCGCCGAAGGGCTCGTCGCGTTCGGCGACGGCCTGCTTGAACCCGACCTCGGCGGCGCGGCTGGCGAAGCCGTAGCCCTCGGAGGTGTGGCGCGCGACCCCGTCAAACAGCACGCCCAGCATCTGGGAGGTGTGCAAGCCCTGCTGCATGACCGTCTGGTTGAGTAACAGCTTCATCATGATCAGCTGGTTGATCGGCATGCGCGCGATACGGCCGAGCAGGATCTCGAAGCGCTCGTCGAGCTGTTCGAGCGGTGCGCTCTCGATCGCCAGGCCCCAGTCCACGGCTTCTTTGCCGCTGAGGCAGTCGCCCGTGAACAGCAGGCGCTTGGCCTTTTCCAGCCCGATGCGATAGGCCCACATGGCGGTGGTGGGCACGCCCCACACGCGCGACGGCGGATAGCCGATCTTGGCATCTTCATCGATGATCAGAAGGTCCGAGCACAGGGCCATGTCGGTGCCGCCGGCGACGCAAAACCGGTGAACCTTGCACACCACGGGCTTGTTCGAGTGGAACAAGCTCATGAAGCCGCGCGCGTTGCGCGACATCATCGCGTAGTCGATAGTGGGATCCCAGACGTCGCCGGGCGTGTGGTTTTGCGCCTGCACCTGCGGATCCATGGGCGAGCCCGGTGGCCAATGACCCGCGTCGGCGACGCCGTCCATGTTGCCCTCGGCACTGACCACCAGGTCGTAACCACCACAGAACCCCTTGCCGTTGCCCGCCAGGGCGATGACATGCACGCGCGGATCGAGGGTTGCACGCTCGACACACGCAGACAGCTCCCGCGGCATGTCGAACGTGATGCCGTTGCCACGCTCGGGCCGGTCGAGCGTGATGCGCGCGATACGCCCGGTCACTTCGTAGGTTATCGTCTTGTAATCCACGATCATCTCCTGGCGCCGGTTAGTCAGACGTCGCGGCCTTGGCCCGGCGCGGCCAGCGGCGCAGCATCATCATCTGATTGCCGTAGGCGATTAGCTTCTTGTCTTCGGACCAGATCTCGACTTCGCCGGTGGCGTTGCCGTTGCGCGCCAGTCGACTGTAGGCGAGCACCAACAACCACTCGCTGGTCGTGGGTTGCAAAAAGTGCACGGTCAGATCCAGGCTGGGCGCGAAAAACCAACCGGCGGACGGACCGAGGCCCTGGACCACCGCCGCCGGCATGGTGTCGGCCAGAGGCGGCAAGCACAACGCATCGAGGCTGCTGTCGGCGCGGCGCTGAGGAGTTTTGTAGCGCATCCAGCGGGCGTAGCGCGCCTCGCCACCGTTCCAGTCGTCCTGCCACCAGCGTTCGCCCATGGCAATGCGAACGTCGATGTGACGAAAGAACGGCGCGCGGGTGTGCGGGTTGTGGGGCGCGTCGTCCACCGCGTCGGCCGCGTCGGCGACCAGCGGCACATCTGGAAACGCCGCCTGGTCCAGGTCCGCGAACTCGCGCTTGCGCACGAACGTCGCGCTCACTTCGAGCCCCGGCCCGGGCAACGACGTCGACGTCAGCGCGGCGCGCAGCTGGGCCGCCGCATTGCCCCGGCGCAACACTTCGACGCGGATCTCGAGCGGGCCGTGGGGCACCGGAGAACAGAACACCGTGGTGGCCGACGCCACGGCGAAGCTGTCGTCTGCCAGCTCTGCTTCCATCGCGCGCAAGGCCGTCGTCATCAACACCCCTCCGGACGGCGTGCGAAAGTTCCAGTGGTCCGGGAGCTCGGCCGTGTACCACCCCGGGGCGGCGGCCAGGCTGACGACGCGGGTGTCCGCGGACAGATCTGCAATGGGCTGGGTCACGGCGGGCTGTGTCTACTTGGCGTGGGCCGCGCGCGTGCGCTCGCAGGCGCTGCGGAACCGGGTTTCGAGCTCGGCGCCGATCGACCCGGGCACCGGACCGAGCCGTTGCCACGAAGCCTCGAGGTCGGCAACTTCGGCGACCGCGCTGCCGTCGTCCTTGTTGACGCCCAGAGCGTTTTCAGCCAGCGCCTTGCGCAGTCTTTCGGCGACTTGCTGGGGATCACTGGGATCGACTGCCGCGGCTTCGTCTGCTTTCGGTGCGAGCTCTTCGGCGCGCGCGACCAGCTTCTCTTTGCGCTTGCGGCTCACGGCCGGATCCAGCTCGGTACCGTCGAACTCGTCCGCGTGGACTTCGACCATCAAGAAGCACGCCTTGGCCAGGTTGTCACGTGTGGCGTCACGCTGATCGCGGTCGTCGAGCTCCAAGAACTGGGTGCGCACCACCCGCAGGCGCTGCACGAGCTCTGCTCCGTCGACCCACGCGTCGTCGCCCTCGGCCTCACCGGCGGCGATCTTGCGCACGGTGTCGATCTCGTCGGCGATGCCCTGGATGCGCTGGACTTCGGCGTCGCGTTCGGCTTGCCGGTGTTGTTCCAGCCGCGAAAAGAACGTATCGCAAGCGCCACGGAACCGCCTGGCAACCTCGGCGCCTTGTTTGCGCGGCGCGTGGCCGATGTTGCGCCAGTCGGCCTGCAGGTCCTTGAGCTCGGCAGCCGTGGCTCGCCACTCGGTGGAGTCGGCGACTGCCTCGGCGCGCTCCATCAGCTTGCGCTTGGCCTCGAGGTGCTTTTTCTGTTCCGCCAGGTTTGCCTCGAGGTGGGGTTTGCGCGCCTCGAAGAAGCGGTCGCACGCACCGCGGAATCGCTTCCACACCGCGTCGGCTTTGCGCCGGGGCACAGGGCCGATCTTTTTCCACTCGGACTGCAGCGCCTTGATCTTTTCGGCGGTCTCTTTCCACTCGGTGGAGTCGGCCAGGGCCTCGACTTTGTCGCACAGCTCTTCTTTGCGGTGCAGGTTTTCCTTGCGCTGCTCGGCCTGGTGGCCGCGCTCGACCTTCACGCGCTCGTAAATCTGATCGCAAGTGGCTTTGAACGACTCCCACAGCACGTCGGCCTTGGTCTTTGGCAGGGCGCTGCTCTGTTTCCATTCTGACTGCAGGTCTTTGAGCTGCGTGCCCAGGTCCTGGGCCGCCTCATCGGCCAGCAGCGCTTTGGCGCGTTTGATCAAGGCCTCGCACTTGGGCACGTTGGCCCAGCGCTGCCAGTCATCCGCTTCGCGCAGCTCCTGAACTTTGATGAACAGCTGGTTGCGCGCCTCGTCGAACCGCGCCGCAATGTCCCTGGCCGAGCCCGGCAGGTGCAGGTTCTCGAACCGCTTTTGTGCCGACTGCAGCAGTCGGTCGGCGGACTTGAGCTTTTTGAGCTGCAAACCGTCTTCGAGCTCCTTGCACAGAGCCTCGGCAGTCTCCATGGCCTCGGCCTGGCGTTTGGCCCGTTCGGCCTTCCGCGCCTCCGGGTCGGCCTGCGTCTCGGTCTCGGTCTCGGTCTCGGTCTCGGCCTCGGTCTCGGTCTCGGTCTCGGTCTCGGGGGTGCGGTTCGGCGCCCTCTCGGAGCCCCCCTCCCCAACCCTCCCCCCGCTTGGGCCGGGACAGGGAGCTGGTGCACTCTCTTCGCTGGCGGCTGGCGTGGCCTTCTGTTCGGGCTTCGCGGCAGCCTTCTTGGCGTACCTGGCGCGGCGCTTTTCGTATTTTTCGATCGCCTGGGTGAGCTTGCGCTGCAGCTTGGCGTCGTTGTCGGCTTCCGGGTCGCCCAGCCCCAGCCAGCGCTGCTTCAGCTCTTCCATCTTTTCTTGCGAGCTGGACCAGTCGTCGGTGTTGGCGAGCCACTGCGCTTCGCGAACCAACTGCACGCGCTCGGCGTGGCGGCGCTTGCCCTCGCTGTCGCGTTTGTCCGCTCTCTTGGCCGGGCGAGCCGGCTTGTCCAGCTCGGCGACCTTCTTGCGCGCCCGACTGCGCACTGCCTTGTTCTTGGCCTTGGCGGCGATGTTCTGCAGGCTGTCCACATCGTCGATGCGATCGAGCGCCGCAAACGCGACCGCCTTGCGCTGCTCGTCGACGGCGATGCTGCGCAGCACCTCCGGGTCCTCGATGCGCTCGAGGGCGGCCAGTCGAACTTCCGAGCCCGTGGAGCTGCGCGCCAGCTCGGCCAGCGCCTTGGCATCGCTCAGTCGGGCCAGCGCCAGTTGGCGCAGATCGATAGATGCGGCCTTGTGCGCGATGTCAGCCAGCGCCATTTGATCGTCCGTGGCGATGATGCCCTCCACCGCGACGCGCGCCGCGGCCTCGTCGTCGCCGAGGGCGTCCTTGAGCCACAGCTCCACCGCGCGTTGTTGCGCCATGTGCTCCAGGCTCGCTTCACTCTGGGCGCGGGCTACGTCGATCAGCGCCGCCGGGTCGTGAAGCTGGGCGATGGCGATCTTGCGCACGCCATCGTCGTCGTCGGACTTGGCGATGTCGCACACCAGGTCCTCTTGATCCACGCCGAGCGCGCGCACCGCGGCGGCACGCACATCGGGATTGCTGTGCTTGTGCTTGGGTCGAAATAGGTCGCCGATCCCCATACGTGGCCGACTCTACTGAATGCGCTAGTCCTGCGCAAACGTCTTTTGGCCCAAGCTCACTCCTCGTGGGCTTGTTCCACGACCTCCATGATTCGCTCCAACACCTCGATGAGCTCGTAATCAGACGGCGTGAAGATGCGACGAATGCCGATATCGGTCAGGGCGGCGAAGTCGGCCTCGGGAATGATACCTCCGAACACCACCGGAATATCTTCGGCGCCGGAGGCCTTCAGCGCCGCCATGAGCTGGCGCGCCAGCTCGACGTGGGACCCGGACAGAATCGACACGCCGACCAGGTCGGCGCTCTCGTCGACCGCCGAGGCCACGATCTGCCGAGGGGTGAGGCGAATGCCCGAGTAGATGACTTCGAAGCCCGCGTGCTGCGCAGCCACTGCGATCACCTCGGCGCCGTTGGAATGCCCGTCCAGCCCGGGCTTGCCCACCACGATGCGCGGCCGGTGACTGGTGCGCGCGACAAAGCCTTCGACGCGCTTGCGCAACGCCGCCATCCCGTCTGCATCCAGCCGCAGCGTCTGGCCTTCCACTCCGGTGACCGCCCGGTACTCGCCGAATACTGCCCGCAGCGCGTCGGTCCATTCGCCCGTGGTCACCCGCGCGAGCGCGCACTCGATGGACGCTTCCATCATGTTGTCGCCGTTTTCCGCCGCCGCGTGCAACGCGGCGAGGGCCGCCAAGACCCGCTTGTCGTCGCGGTTGGCCCGCGTGTTGGCCAGCGATGTGAGCGCTTCGGCCGCGGCGGCCTCGTCCACCCGGAACAGCCCGCCGTCGTCACCACCGACCAGCGGTGACGGCAGCCCCTCGGTCCACTTGTTGACGCCGACCACGACCAGCTCGCCCCGGTTGATCTTGCTCATGCGCTCGGACATCGAACGCACCAGCCCCGACTTCATGTAGCCGGACTCGATGGCCGCGCGCACGCCGCCCATGTCGAGAATCTTGTCGATCTCTTCGCGCGCCGCCGCCTTCAGCTCGGCGACCTTCGACTCGATCACGCGGCTACCGTCGAACAGGTCCGGGTACTCGAGCAGATCGGTCTCGTAGGCCAGAATCTGCTGCAGACGCAACGACCACTGCTGGTCCCACGCCCGCGGCAATGACAGCGCCTCGTTCCACGTCGGCAGCTGCAGCGCCCGGCACCGCGCGTTGCGGCTGAGGGTCACGCCAAGGGTCTCGATCAGGATGCGCCAGGCGTTGTTCTCCGGCTGCTTTTCGGTCAGGCCCAGCGAGTTGACCTGCACACCGTAACGAAACCGGCGGTACTTCGGATTGGTCACGCCGTAGCGCTCGCCGGTGATGTCGTGCCACAGCTGGGTGAACGCGCGCATCTTGCACATCTCTTCGACGAAGCGGATGCCGGCGTTGACGAAAAAGCTGATGCGACCGACCACGCGCTCGAACTTGTCGGCGGAGAACTTGCCGCGGTCACGGATGTTGTCCAGGGTGCCGATGGCGTTGGCGAGGGCGAACGCCAGCTCCTGGGCGGGCGTCGCGCCGGCCTCCTGCAGGTGATAGGAACAGATGTTGGACGCGTTCCAGTTGGGCACGTGCTCCAGGCAGTACTCGTACATCTCGGCGACGATGCGCGCGCTCGCCCCCGGCGGAAAGATGTACGGACCCCGCGCCAGATACTCCTTGATCAGATCGTTTTGCGTGGTGCCGCGCAGCGCCGATTCGTCGAGGCCGCGCTCGCGCGCCAGCGCGATGTACAGGGCGAGTAACCACATCGACGTGCCGTTGATGGTCATCGATGTGTTCATGCGGTCGAGCGGAATACCCTCGAACAGCACGTGGAAATCGTCCAGGCTGTTGATCGGTACCCCGACCTTGCCCACCTCCGGGCGCGCGATGTCCGCGTCGGACGAATAGCCGCACTGGGTCGGCAGATCGAACGCGATCGACAGGCCCACCTGGCCCTTGGCCAGGTTGCTGCGATACAGCTCGTTGGATGCCCGCGCGCTGGTGTGCCCGGCGTAGGTGCGGAAGATCCACGGTCGATCGCGGGTCGGCTGGCCGTCGTCGTCGTACAGAAGGTGGGCGGCGCGGGATTCGTCGGACATGGCGCGAGTATAGACTGGCGCCACGCGCCGCCTCAGAACAAACTCGGTTGAAGCTCGCTCGGCTCGATACAGGCCGGCTCGTCGTTGTGGGGCGAATTCACGACGGGCGAGACTTCGAATACTTCGAACACATCGTCCGCGGCCGGGTGGATCAAGTCGTCGAGCGCTTCGGGCGGCAGCGGCTCGTCGTGCAGCCAGCGCTCGTAGTCGGCGTGGCCGATGACCACGGGCATGCGGTCGTGCAGCGGCGCGATCAATTCGTTGGGCGGGCTGGTGACGATGGTGAACGACAGCACCCGGTTGCCGGCGTCGTCGCGCCAACTGGCCCACAATCCGGCCAGGCCGATCAGCCCGCGACTGCTGTGACAGTAGTACGGCGTCCTGGCTTTGCCGCGGCGCTTCCACTCGTAAAAGCCGTCGGCCACCACCAGACAGCGATGGCGAGCGTAGGCGTCGCGGAACGCGGACTTGTCGGCCAGGGTCTCACCGCGGGCGTTGATCATGCGATGGCCGATGGACAGGTCCTTGGCCCAGTGCGGCACCAGGCCCCAGCGAAACAGCCGAGCCTGCCGCGGCTTGCGGTTGGTGATGACCCAGGCATCCTGGGTAGGCGCGATGTTGTAGCGCGATTCGAATCCGCTCGGCATCTCGGCGAGATCGAACTCGTCGACGATGTCATCCATTGTGGTGAGGGTGAAACGCCCACACATGCCACCGAGTATACTCAGTCGTGTATGACTGCGCCGTCGAATTTCGTCTGGGACCAGGCTCCTGTCCGGGTGGTGTTCGGCGCGGGCAAGCGCGCCCAGGTGGCCGCCGAGCTCGACGCGCTCGGCCGCGGCAATGTCATGGTTGTCACGACCAGCCGCAGCCGCGCCCGCCTGGACGATCTCGCCCTGGGCAGCCGGGTGGTGGACGTGTTCGACGGGGCAGTGCAGCACGTCCCCGAGCACGTGGCCAAGGCCGCCAGCCAAAGAGCCAGAGCGGCCGGCGCCAATGTGATCGTGGCATACGGCGGTGGCTCGCCCATCGGCCTGGCCAAGGCCATCGCCCTGGAGCACGACGTGGTCATCGCCGCGGTGCCCACCACCTACGCTGGCTCGGAGATGACGTCGATTTTCGGCATCACCACCGACGGCGGTAAGCTCACCGGCCGCGACCCACGAGTCAAACCCCAACTGGTGGTCTACGATCCACAGCTCACCGCCACCATGCCCGTGCCGCTAGCGATGACCAGCGGCTTCAACTCCATGGCGCACGCGGTCGAGGCGTTGTACGTGGAAAACGGCGATCCGATCACCAGCACTCTGGCAGTCCAGAGCATCACCGCCCTGGGCCACGCCCTGCCGGCGATCGCCGGCGACCCGCGCAATGCCGACGCCCACGCCGAGGCCCTGTACGGCGCGTTTCTGTCGGCCTGGACCCTGGACAACGCCAGCATGGGACTGCACCACAAGCTGTGCCACGTGCTCGGCGGCAGCTACAACCTGCCCCACGCACCGACCCACACGATCATCTTGCCCCACGCCATCGCCTACAACGAAGCCGGTGCCCCCGACGCTATCGCGCGCGTTGCTGCGGCCCTCGGCGTGAGCAATGCTGCCAGCGGATTGTTCGAGCTGATCGCCGGCGTCGGTGCACCGACCGCGCTCAAAGACATCGGCATGGCCGAAGCCGACCTGGACGACGCGGCCGACCGGGCGATGCAGCGCTCCTACGCCAACCCAACGCCGCTGGACCGCGACAAGATCCGCGCCCTACTCGACGACGCCTACCGCGGCCGGCCGCCGGGCGGCAAGACGAGCAGCGTTACTCCCGAAGGCTACCAGCGAAGCGAATAGCGCCGGCGTTTGCCCGCGGCGAAGGGAACGACGGGATGGCGGCGGAGTTGCACGACCTTCCCGCGGCGCACGCTATGCGCCGGGCTACCTGGCGCGGATCGATGACCACGGCGCCGTGAGCTACAAACGCTTCCGCACCCAGCGACCGGTCGAGCTCGAGCGCGACGGCGACAGTCTGTTGGTCTTGACCGAAGGCACGCCGGCAAAGATGTTCGCGGACGGGATGCTGGTGCGTATCGGAAAAACCGGACCTGGACCATCTTGGCAACAGGCCTGGCTGCGCAGCATGCGCTCCATCTGCCCCTCGTGTGCCGCGGCTGGGATCCTGCATCGCGCGGCTCCCAGTCGCCCATCCAGCTTATCCGTCATCGCTACCGCGAACGTCGTCGAGATCGATACTGGCGGCCTTCAACCAGCGGTACAGGGTGTTGCGGCCGACACCGAGCTCGGTGGCCAATGCCGTGACGTTGCCGTCGACGTCGGCCAGCAGTCGACGCAGCTCGTCGGCGTCCGGGCGTGGCCTGCGTTTGGCCGGCGCGGCGGCCGGCGCGGCCGGCGCGGCTGCTGGCGCTGCTAGCTCCGGTTCGGCCTCGAGCAGCCGCTCCAGCACCGCGGGCATCTCGAGCGGTCCGTCCTGGCCCGTTGTCTCCATGGCCAGACGCTCGACGAACATCTGCAGCTCACGCACGTTGCGCGGCCAGTGATAGCGCAGCAGCTGGTGCACCAGGCGCCAGTGCAGCGCCGGTGGCCCGTCACTGCCCTCGCTGTACACACCGAGGAAGTGATCCACCAGCAGCGGCAAATCGTCGAGTCGTTCGCGCAACGGCGGCAGGTGAATCACCGCGCGGGCGATGCGCGCGTACAAGTCCTGGCGAAACTCGTCGCCCTGCAGGTTGCGGTGGGTCGCCGCGACCACTCGCGTGTTCACTTTCGTCGCCTTGTTCGCGCCGATGCGGCGGACCTCGCCCTCCTGCAGAAAGCGCAGCAAGCCCACCTGCAACGTGGGCGACGCGTCGCCGATCTCGTCCAAGAACAAGGTGCCGTCACTGGCGGTTTCGCACAGGCCGACGCGATCGCGATCCGCCCCGGAGAACGCGCCGCGCACGTGACCGAAGAGCTCGCTCGACAACAGGTTGTCCGGCATGCCGCCGCAGTTGACCGGACAAAACGGCCCTTCGCGTCCGCTCAGGTCGTGAATGGCGCGCGCAGCGAGCTCTTTGCCCGTGCCGGTCTCGCCCAGCAGCAACACGGTGGTCGGCCGCGCCGCCACCTTTTCGATCTGCTCGAGCACCTGATGAAGCGCAAAGCTGTCGCCGATCAACACCGGGTGGCCGTGTGACTCGAACGCGGCGGGGCACGGTTGGGCCAGCAGCAAGATGGAGCCCAGGCGCACCACGTCGTTGGCGTTGAGTGTCTTGGGCGTCGTCAGCTTGCGGCCATTGACATATGTGCCGTTGCGACTGTCGTGGTCTTCGATGCGCAAGACGCCGTTGCGGTCCAGGCCAATGCGCGCGTGCTTGCGCGACACCCGCGGATCGTTCAGACCACCCTCGCCGAACAGCCGCGATTCTCGGCCCAGGTACACCGGCTCGTCCGGGGCCACGGCGACCCGCTTGCCCCGGAACTGCTTGTCAGTATGGTGCACGACGACGAGCGACCACGGCGTGCGCCGGCGTTGTTCCTGGCTCGAGTGTTCGAGCGTGCTATCACCGATGGTCGTGGACATGGATGGTGGCGAAAACTATACTCGATGGTCGCGTCGCAGTGGCTGAATCAGACCAGGACATAACGCCAAACGGCGATGTCACCCCGGAGACCATCGCAGAACCCGAATCCTGGGGCGGCGATAGAGCGGCGCCGGATCGTGACGAGCTGCCGCCGGGAACCCGCGTCGGCCGCCTGACCATCCGTCATCGCCTGGGCGCGGGCGGCATGGGCATCGTCTACGCCGCCCGCGATCCACAGCTGGAGCGCCAGGTCGCCCTCAAGTTCCTCCGACCCAAATCGCGCACCGCGAGCGAACAACAAAAGGCGCGCGCGCGCATGTTGCGCGAAGCCCGGGCCATGGCCCAGATCTCCCATGCGAACGTGATCACAGTGTACGACGTGGGCACCTTCGACGACGACGTCTACGTGGCCATGGAGATGGTCGAGGGACAATCGCTCGCGCAGTGGCTGTCGGCAAAACAGCGCAGCTGGTCCGAAGTTCTGGACGCGTATCTCGCCGCCGGGCGCGGTCTGGCGGCCGCCCACGCCGCAGGCCTGATCCACCGCGATTTCAAGCCCGACAACGTGCTCGTCAGCAACGACGGCGCAGTCAAGGTCACCGACTTCGGCCTCGTGACCCCGGGCGAAGACGACCCGCAAGAGCCGAGCGCGTCCCCGGTCTCGCCCGACGATCTGGCGCTCACGGCAACCAACGCGCTCATGGGAACGCCGCTGTACATGGCGCCGGAACAGTTCGACGCCGGGCCAACCTCGGCGGCAACCGATCAATTCAACTTCTGCGTAGCGCTGTACGAGAGCCTGACCGGGGTCAACCCGTTCGTCGGCGAAGACCCGTCCGCGCGCTACCACTCCATCGTCAGCGGAGAGCACCAACGAGTGCCCCAAGGTCGCGACGTGCCCGACTGGCTGCTGCCGATCCTTCGCCGCGGCCTCGCCGTCGACCCGGCCGCCCGCCACGAGTCGATGCAGGCGCTATTGCACGCCTTGCAGCGGGATCCGGTGGCACGCCGGCGCAGGCGGCTGGCCGTGGCGACCGCCGTGCTCGTGGCCGCGGGGGGCGGCGCCGTGGGCTACTGGGCGCTCGCCGGCAACGCGCCCCCTGCAGCCGCCATGTGCAAGGGAGCCGAGGCGCGTCTGACCGGCGTGTGGGACGACTCGATCAAGCAATCTGCGGCGGCCGCGTTTCACCGCTCGGGCGCGCCGTTCGCCGACACCACGTGGAAAAACGTGGGCAACCGCCTCGACGCCTACGCCGCGGGATGGACCGCCATGAACACCGAGGCCTGCGAGCGGACCCGTGTCTACAAGGATCAGTCCACCGCGGTGCTGGATCTGCGCATGGCCTGCCTGGACGAACGCCGCACCGAGCTGCAAACGCTCACCGGCCTGTTCGCGCGTGCCGACAAGACCACCGTGCAACGTGCGTTGCGCGCGGCCTACGCGTTGGCGCCGGTGTCGCGCTGCGCCGACGTCCGCGCGCTGAAGTTCGGTTTCGACGAGGCCCGAGGCGCCGACCGCAAGAGCGTAACCGAGGTGCGCACATTGGTGGTGCGCGCCGAAGCGATGGCGGGCGCCGGCAAGTACAAAGCGGCGCTGCGCACGAGCCGCGACGCGCTGACCCGGGCCAACGCGACCAAGTTCCGCGCGCTCGAAGCCGAAGCCAGTCACGAGCTCGGCCTGGCGCTCACACACGTGGGCAAGTTGAAAGAAGCGCGCGCGGTGCTCAAAAAAGCGCTGTGGAACGCCGAGGCGTCCCACCACGACCCCATGGCCGTGCTGATCTGGATCGCCCGGCTGCACCTGGCGGCACAGGCGGGGGGCACGTCACCGATCGCCGACAGCTTCGTCGACCGGGCATCAGCCGCCCTGGCGCGGTACAAGAACAACCCGTCGTTCGTCGCCCGCATGTCCTCTGCAATCGGCGCGTTGCGGCTCGAGCAGGGCCGGTTCTTGAACGCCTACAGTCACTTCTCGCGCGCCCTCGAGGTCTGGCGCAAGTTGGCGCGTGCGCCGAACGACCCGGCCATTCCTCACGCGCTCAACAACGTAGCCCTGGCCGAGGTAGAGCTGGGCAAATACGCCGACGCCGAGCGCCACTACAGAAAGGCGCTGGCCCAGTACGAACAGCGCCTGGGCAAAGATCATCCCGACACGGGCAAAGTGCTGGGCAACCTGGGTCTGCTGCTGGTAACAACTGGCCGCGCCCGACAGGCGCTGCCCCTGTACCGCCACCAGCTGGCCATCGCCGAAGCGCAGTTCGGCAAAGACAGCCTGCCCGCCGCCGCAGCGCACGACAACCTGGGCAACGCGCTCACCCGCCTGGGCAAGCTGCCCGAGGGCCTGCGCGAGCTGCAGACCGCCCTGCGCCTGGAGGAAAAGCTCGCCGGCAAAGACCACCCGGACGTGGCGAGCGTCTTGCACGCCATCGCCATCGTGCTGCGCAAAGCGGGCAAGCTGGACCTCGCCCTGGGCGCCAACCTGCGCGCGGTCGCCATCATGAAAAAGGCTTACGGCCGTCTCGACGGTTCGTGGTCACACATGGTCATCGGACTGGCAGAGACGCGCATGCTGCGCAAAGAGTACCCGCGCGCCATCAAGCTGCTCACCCAGGTGCTGCCGGTCGAGAAAAAGCGCCGCGGCAAGAGCTCGCCCGAGGTGCGGCGTGTTCACCTCTTGCTGGCGATCTGCCACGAACAACTGAAACAGCCGGCGGATACTATTGCCGAGTACGAAGCCGCGCTCGCCATCGCGTCGCCGGCCAGGAAGGACGAAACCGCGCGGATGCAATTCATGCTGGCGCGGGCGTTGTACGAGCGCAACGCTAGCGGCGATCGGCCCCGGGCGCGCAAGCTGGCGCAGCAAGCCCAGCGTCATTTCGCAGCGGCCGGCCCCAAACGGTTCGCCGCCTCGATCGAGCGCTGGCTGGCCAGTCACTAACGCCAGTTCCAGACAGCCCCATACAAAGTGCTCGTGCGAGGCGTTTGCGCTCGGCGTGCTGCTCGAGCCATGGGTCGAGCCAGACCACTTACTTCCCAATGCAGTAAAACCACAGCTACACTGCCGCCATGACCGACCTGGCAGACCGCGAATGTGAGACTGGTGCATCGAGATTGGACGATGAGCGTGTCGCCGAGCTATCGGCTCAGCTCGGCTCCGGCTGGTCGGTCAGCGGCGGCAAGCTGACCAAGACGTTCGCGTTCGATGATTTCGTCACCGCCCTCGCCTACGTCAATCGGGTAGGTGCGCTGGCAGAAGAACAAAACCACCACCCGGACATCGAGCTGTCGTGGGGAAAGGTGGGGCTGACGATCTGGACTCACGACGCCGGTGCGCTGACCGAAAACGACTTCATCTGGTGTGCCAAGGCCGAGCGGCTCAACGCTCGAACTTGAACTTGAGCGCGCCGAGCACGATGAACACGACGCCGAAGCCGGTCACCGCCGCGATCTGCGCCGCGACGTCGGCCACCGTCGTGCCCTGGCGAATGAGAATGTCGTAGTAGCCGTCGAGGGCCCAGCCGTGGGGAACCGCGAGACCCAACATCTGCATGGTCCTGGGCATGATCAGGCGTGGAATCATCGCGCCGCCCAGCAGGCCCATGACCAGAATGATGATCGAGCCGACGCTGCCGACTTGTTTTTCGGTGCCGCCGAACGATGCGA
>Ga0114931_10004423_pt1 | contig 17530 bp, 9 predicted proteins | sample 2SBtaG_FD_89579 | JGI IMG/M metagenome (GOLD analysis project Ga0114931, IMG submission 89579) | Deep subsurface microbial communities from Kolumbo volcano to uncover new lineages of life (NeLLi) - 2SBTROV14_V59a metaG | ecosystem: Environmental > Aquatic > Marine > Volcanic | place: Kolumbo...
ACATGGAAACACCATCTGATGCATATCATGCCAAGAAGATAGCAAACGAAATACTCATAGACCCAAGTATTCTATGGAGGAATTACTCATGAGAATGCCACGAAATAATTTCTGGAAAGAACACAACCTAAAAACTTAAGATGATATTTTAATAATATATCCTTACCGAACAATTTTAATTCTGATACTGTGTAACTTATTTATGGATGAGGCAAGATTACACGAATCTCTTGACAAATCTGGAAAATGGATGAGACACACGATTGAACAAGTTAGTGATGTGAGACAACTATCTACAACATTAATAGCATTGACTGATTCAGGTGATGAAAGATTCGGGCATCATATTCAAAGAATTGCAACAAAACTAAAAAATTCACAAGATCACAAAAAAGGTAGGCGCCATGGAAGTTGGAATGGTGAGCTTTGGGATACTGCACTTGCAATAATTGCTCTTCATAGAGCAAGCATGACTCCTCTCACAAGTAACAAATCAACTTCAGTAAAGATAGGATTGGAATATATCAAAAAACAATGGGAAGAAACAAATTTGAATAATTGGTGGGATTACATTCCAGAAACAATCGTAAGTTGCAAAGCCATCATAGAAGTTCAAGATAAGGAACAATTTGAATATGTAGAACAAGCAATCAAATGGCTAATAGATAGAAAATGTGAAGATGGAAGTTTTGCTAGCACAAAATATACTGCTCAAATAATTTCGCTTTTGAGTTATGCCCGTGATGAATTACATATTGATGATAATGATGAACATATCGAATCTGGAATTGAATTTCTTAGAGTGAAGATCAATGATCAAAATATTAGAATATTTAATGATCCTTGGTTGACGTCACAGATAATTTCTGCACTAATTGACGCAGGTGTGGAAAAAAATGATCCAGATATAGAAAAATGTTGTAATGCTCTATTAAAAATTCAAGAAGAAGAATCAGAACAGGTAGGTAGTTGGTTTGGAAGTATTTCAAGGACTGCTAACTGTATGATTGCAGTTTCAAAAGTTTTGGGGCCGTTAAAATTACAAAAGAGAAAAGAAGATTACTGGACAAGAGTAAAACCCAGACCCGGCAGACTCACTTGGTCATGGAAAGCAGAGGGAAACAGTAGGGATAGGAAAATTGGGCATGGATTAACTAAGATAGATGTGATGAGTAATGAAGACATCATTTCAATCGCATCAATCCCTCAAGATCAATTTGACATATCTCTTGTTGAAGAAGTCAAGAAAAAATTAGAAAAAGTATCTGAGATTTCTACAAACACAAGTAGAAAAAAAAGAGGCTCTAGACAAACCACCGTTCAAGATACTGGAAATTTGGAGAATGAGAAACTCAGTCAGGAAATGAAAAAAGCTGGAAAACTACTCTACGATAGTATTTTGACAATGATTGGAACAAAAGATACCTTTGAAGGAAAAATGGCTGAAAATAAAATAGGCCATTTAAAGATTTCAACTGAAGGTGATAACCGATTAAACTCTATTCCATGGGAATTGATCTATGTCAATGGAACTTTTTCATGTTTGAATTATGCCCTTGGAAGAACCATTCAGAGTATACCTAGATCTGATGATGATATTGAAGAAGATCGTCAATTCAAAATTCTTCTCGTAGGTGATCCAACAGAAACACTTCAGGGAGTGAATAGTGAGTTAGATGCACTAAAAAGAGGATTGGAAATTGATGGAGACGATATCTTTATCAAAAAAATATATGGAAGAAATGTTACCAAAGAAAATTTTTTCACAGAAATTTCTGATGGAGGTTATGATATTATTCATTTTGCAGGTCATGCAGATTTGATTGATAATAATAGCTACCTCTTATTCAAAAGTGAGGGTGAAAATAAAACCGTAGTTGGGGCTCAAGAGATTGCAAATAGAATTGAAAATTGTAGAGTTAAACCAAAAATTGTTTTTATGAATGCATGTTCATCTGCTGCAAAAAGCAGCAATCTAAATACAGACGTGTTAGTATATGATAAAGAATCCTCTAATATTGCATTAGATTTTGTAACCGAACTGCAGCGTGTAAATATTTCGGCATACATTGGTGCAATTTGGCCAATACACGATGTTCAAGCTGCAGAATTTGCAATTCGTTTTTACAAGAATATTAGAAAAGGATGTACTATCGGAGATGCAGTAAGACTATCCAGAATTGATGCATATCTGGAAGATCCGGAAGAATTGACATGGGCTTCTTTTGTTCTTTATGGAACACCTACAATGAGAATTAAGCTCAAAAAAGAAATCGTTGACAACGAAACAAAAAATGTAAATGTTCCAAAAGAATATACCAATAACAGTAATAATCTTTCAGAAAAGATCTTTGAAAAAGCTAACAAGGCAATTGAATTATTAAGTGATCCAAGATTTGAATTTAGAAAGAAAAAAACATTGACAAAACATTCGGGAATGACCGAAGCAGAGTTTGAAGAATTTTTGAAAATGTACCCTCAAGTCAGAAAATCCCCAATTCCTGCTGCTGACGGCTCAGAAATTTATCGCTTAGATAAATCCATGTTCAAATTCTAACCACTTATCATAAAATAAAATTTCAAAGGGAATATGATAGGTTCTGCTAAGTTTGGTTAGTTTGGCCTTTAGGGCGAGAGCAAAGTTCAGCCAAAACTCCATGTAGTGATTTTGGATGGATGAAAGTGACTTTAGTTCCTGCAGAGCCTGTCCTGATTTGTCCCAAGAATTGAATTCCACATCTTTTTAATCTCTCTCGATATTATCTGTCTCTAATGCCATATGGTGAAGGCCTTGGCTTTTTTTTCTAGAAATTTTTTGATTGGGCTATTGTCATTTATTGGTTGCATTAACTCAACACCCCCATTTTCTAAATGAATAATTGCAACTTTGATTCCTTCAGTCTCTACTGTTTCAAATTCTACTTTATCAACACCTAATGTTTACTGGTACACTTTGGCAGATTCTTCAACATCATTTATTGCAATCGCGATATGATCAATTTTCAATAAATTTAACAAGTATTCATAATATTAATTCGTTTTATTTATTTAATAAAAAAACATTGGAATTTTATTCATTTTTTATAAAAAACATAGTTCTTAAACTCTATTTTTAAAATTAATTTTATAATTTCTGTTATTCAGATAACACAAAAGTAAACACATCTTTGTCTGAATCAATAAATTTTAGTTCATAATCATAATCTTTTTTTGGACATCCTTTTTCAAATTCTTCAAGTTGCTCTTGTAATCTTTTTTTACGATTTTTGCCTGATTCCTTTGTATCATCAATATCTTTACTGTCATATGTTAAGTATATTGTAACTCCTCTTCCTTTTGCAGATTCTGCAATCATCTTCAATGTATTTGCATGTGGATTGTGATGGTCACCATTTCCTGAAGCGATATACGTTTTTGCAAGAACTGTTTCAAAAAATTCTTTTGAAACGTTTCGTTCACTTCCATGGTGAGGTAATTTTAAAATATCTACTTCTATAGTTTCTCCTGTCAGAATATTTCTTTCTCTTAAACCATTGATGATGTGATCCTCTCGGGCATCCCCTGTAAATAAAATAGTTTTACCATCAGCTTCTGCAAGAAACATGATGCTGCTAAGGTTTGGAGCAGATCTGTCTTTTTGAACACCACGAAAATCTCTTGATCTGAGTTTGTGTCCGTATTTTTCTACCCATTTTGTCCACTTCTCCAGAAGGTCATCAATCTGTTCTTGAAATGGCCCAATGATTTCTAGTGTAAGGTATTCGTCGAACTTTCTTGTAAGGTTTGAAGAATCAAGAGAAACTAATTCCTTTTTGAATCCTTTGTTAATTGGAATTTTCATGTCATTTATTTTTTGTAAAAGTTCAATTCCGCTTTTATAACTCCGCGTAACAAATTCAGGTTCGTCTAATTCCATAAATTCAACAATACGTTGTTCAATATTTTGATCAAATTCCGGATCATTTTCTTTTGGAGATTCTAAAGCTCGGGTCATTCTATTTTTTTTATCATCATCAGAATTTAGAAATTCTTCAAGACTATTGTACCAAAATTCTTTGATTTTTGCTATTTTGTATTTAGAAAATCCTTGCGAATACATCTTGTCTATTAAATCTGATAGTCCAATTATATGATCATCATCACAATGAGTTCCAACTGCTAATTCAAATTCAATGCCAGGATGTTTTTGCAAATATGGTTCTAAATAGTCTTTAAACACATTCCTGGGTCCTCCGTCAATTAAGATATATTTTGATTTTGAATTATTTTTTGCAAATTCTAGAATAAGACAATCTCCAGAATGTGCTCTTAGAGTGTGTAGTTTTAACATCTTTGATTATCTCCAACTTCTAATTCAAATTTTGAATTTGGTTTAGCATATAATGAGTACGCCAACCAAGAACAATCTCCAGTTTCTTGTGCAGTAGATTTTGCATCAAGACGAGCTAGTCTTACAGACTCATCAAGTGGTTTTTTCTCTTTAAGATTCTTGTAAAGACTTTTTGTGAAGTTTAGTGCTGTTGTATCTCCTACACTCCATAATGTTCCAATAAAACCTGATGCATATTTTTTAAGAAAAGATTCTGACCATCCACCAATTCCTGTTAATACATAATCATTATTGGCTGTCTGACATGCATTAAGTATTATCAGTGGATTAGTTTTCTGAATTTTTACACTTGTACCAGTTACATCAAGAGGAGTAAGGAATTGGTCATTTTCTAAGATAATTTTTGATTGAGTGGCCAATTCTTCATTGTATAGTCCATGTGTAGTAAAGTGCAAAACATCAAAGTCACTTTTTTCAAGGCTGTTAAGAACTTCATCCAAGGAAGAAATTTTTGAATAATTTTCTTTGCTTTGAAGGTTATTTTCCCAAAACTCTTCTAGAAAATCTGCTTCATCCCTTGCACCTTGCAAATTTGTGTCACTGGGTTGTACTACTTTGATTGATTTGATTGTAGGCTTGTCTACATTATCTCTTGATGATAACCATCTTGTCACTGCATGATCTTCGCATAAAAATCCTGAAGAAATTGTTTGACCTCTTTCTTCTTTCCATGGCTTGATAATTTCCCAAGGTATCCATGGTTCAGACGAAATAATCTGAATGGTGGCAATCTTGTCTTTATTTCGCCAGTAGAAATTTTTGAACTTATCTGGGAATAATCTGTCATATAGATCAGTTCCTATATCGGACATTCTTTTAGTAATTTGTTCTGGAGTGTTTCTGTATGGGTTGAATTGCTCTATGTTTGTAAAAGTAGTTCTACAAAATTTCTCGGCGTCATCTCCGCAATCATCAGTGTGTTTGAATTCTGCATATGTAGTACCAAGCTTATGTGCAAAAACATCAATTTCAAATAAAAATGGTTTTTTGGTTATGGTTTTGATTATCATTGTTAAATCTGCCCCTGGCGTGGTGTCTGTACTAACTACCCCGTTTGATGATAATAGCAAAGTACTGGATTGGTTTCCTACCATTGAATGAGCTTGAAAAAGACCTAAAGGTTTTGATTGATGAAGAATTACTACAGTAACGCTAAACACTCCTTCTTTTTTTGGTATTATGTTAAATTCTACCTCATTGGAATTTCCAAATGGGGATACACGCATTTCCTTTGGTTCTGTGTCAAGAATCTCTGCTATTTCAGGATCAGAACTTATTGCTGTAACTAACAACTCTGTATCCGAACTCCCTTCAAATGGAACATCCACCACTGAATTACCTTTGGGCAATTCCTCTGACGGTGGTTTTTGTGCTTTTAGTTGTACGGTGATTGATTCCTCTATACCTCTTCTCATTTTTTGGCGTATTTTTGTAGATACAAACTTTCCAATTTTGGTAGGTTTTTCAGATTCAGACTCTTCTAAATAATTTCTAAGTGGTTCTGGTTCATCTGAGGGTGTTCTGCGAAATGAACGTAGATTACTTGATCTGCTAGATCGATTTGATTTTTCTTTTATGAACTGTTTTGAAAATTGTTGTTCTCGTCTAACATTGTGATCAAATCCCCTTAGACTATAAACGGCATTTGTATCTTGTCTTCTTGCATCAAAGACTCCTACTACTGAATTCCCATTAGTTATTGGAATCAATTCTGGATTGTTTTTGTTATTTTCAAACAATTCATCTATTGTAGGATCATTTGCAACTGGGATTGAACTAGATATCTCTTTAGGTTCTTCTGCATTGTATTCATGTAATCTTAAAAATTCTAGTAATTTCATATCCGGTTGAATGTTGTCTTGTTTTTCTTTGAAATCTGTTAATAATTCTTTCAAAAACGGATAGTACAGGAGTTTTCCGTCATGAGTTCTATAAATTATTACAAATTCGGGGTTTGTGTGACATATTCTAAGATATGCTTTTTCTATAGGAATTTCTGCAGAAAGTAAAATGTAATCGATAGATATGTATTTTTCAAAATCTTTCATCCTCTTTCTAACATCTATGAAATTAATAAGTATGTAAGATACTCAATATATGGGATTTTTAGATTCTTTATTACATCATTTTTAGAGTGTCAGAAGCTGTGATAATTCCTACAATCTTTGATTTTTTTGAAACTAGAATCTAGTAATTCATAAAATAGATTTTGTTAGCTCTATTTGAAAATATTTCTAAGAGGAGCTAACGAAGCTATAACACACTTTTTTTGTTTCATAGAAGTATGACCTTCGAAAAAATTGATGAAAGTCTCTTGGCTTTCAAAGAAAAAATGATTACTCAGTTAAGCCTTGATAATCATTTGTCACAAAATGAACTGGTAAGACCAACAAAAGATGATTCTGAATTAATGCAAATTTCAGATTATTTGGTTGGTTTTTCAACAACGCCAAAAAGTTATTGTGTTGGTTGTGTGGATATGGTTAATTCCACAAAAATATCTGCAACACTTCCACAAAGACAATTGTCGACATACTATGAGGTATTTTTGAATTCAATGTCAATAGTCATCTCTACTTTTGGTGGAAAAGTGATTAAAAATATAGGAGATTGTCTTCTGTATTATTTCCCTGAGTCTTTGAATTCAAAAACAGAAGGATTAAAGAAATCACTTGATTGTGGTCTTGCAATGATTGATTCTCATAAAACAATCTGCAAGCAACTATATGCAAAGAGATTGCCAAGACTTGACTATCGAATAAGTGCTGATTATGGTTCAGTGATCATAATGAATACTTCAAATTCGTCATCAATTGATTTGATAGGACCGCCAATTAATATGTGTACAAAAATCAATCGAAGTGCGGAGAAAAACGAATTTGTGGTTGGAGGAGACCTAAAACAAGTCATACAGAAGATTGATGGATACAGGCTACATCAGATTGATGGCTATAGTTTGGGGTTTCGTCAAACATACCCTGTTTTCAAAGTTGAAAGAAAATAGGTCATCTATTTTTTTTAAATTTTGATTCTTGAAAACTTGTAGAATTTTTCCAACACCATTCAAAATAGTCTAGACACCAATTTCGAAATTCAGGATTGGTGCTTGTAAACATGACATTCAAATCCGGCTCGTTTTCTTCGTTTGGAAAAAATATTGCACCTTCCTTATCTGTCACAAACACCACATGAGTAACACCCTTCATTATTCTTCTTTCCAATTGTCCGTTATTGACATATTTTTTAAAATCTTTTTTCTGAAAAATTAATTCCCTGTCTTCTGGGATTTCAGTTTTTTCAGAAAATATTGATCTGAATTCTACTTTATTTTCTAATTTGGATGAAATTACATCAATAATATCTGAATAATATGGGACTTCTGATAATATGTCATAAACAAACACATCTGCATTTTCATGAATTTTTTCCCATTTCTCTAAAACCTTGCCTAAACCCTTGATCTGTTTTTTTTCATATAGTGAACCTATGCTCTGAATGAATCTATTTTCTAAATTACTCATATTGTGTGTAGAAAAGTATTGTTGATTGTCTGGAACAAAACACAACGATGGGATTTGCGTCAATATTGCTCTCCCGTAGACAGTTAACTGGAAATTTCCCCCTGGCTCTTTTTGTATTAATTGTGCCTTTAACAGCCTATTGACATTTCTATGGACTTCTGATTTTGTAGCATTTAACAAATCAGCTAATTTTGAAAGATTTAGATTATTCTCAGCAAGATGGGTCAAAATACTAAGTCTTTGCTCACTTGATAATTCAAGAAAATACCTTGCTGTTTTTTCTGAATCGATTTTCACAATTATGATAAAAGAACCATAATCTAAAAGGTTGTGATTTTTCTATATTTTGTGATTTAGAAGAAAATAGATAAAATTACTTGAATAAAATTGGAAAAGATTATCTAGATAAATTAATACTTTAATATTTCGAAAAAAATGATAATTGTATGCCTGCGTCTGATTATAGATTTACGACAAAAAAGTTGACAATGGTTAAAAAGAACTCTAAAATTTCTGGAAAATCAACGGCTACAGTTGCTCGACTTCTAATGGGCGAATGGTTAATGCCACTAAAAGAAGAGGGAGATGAAAGCCTTGTTCTGTTTAGAGGAGGCCGAGGATATGTAAAATCATCTGAATTTTCAAAGAAAAGACTCCTTGAAGTCTATTTTATTGATGTTGGGCAAGGAGATTGTATTCTAGTTCAAACCCCTGATGATAAAAGAATCCTAATAGATGGAGGACCAGATGATAAAGCTCATAGTTTTTTGAAATGGAAATATAATCTCACTAAAGAAAGCAACAAGATTAATTTTGATGCCATTATAATGACTCATGCTGATAAGGATCATGCAAATGGGCTGATTCCAATTTTAAAAGATCCTCAAATCACTGTGGATAGATTTTATCATAATGGAATATGTAGATTTAAAAACAAAAAATTCCCTATTGGAAGTGTAAGGGGTAAGATCCTAAATGGTATTTTTGATGATGTTACTAAGATTGACTCCAAAAAACTCGCCCCTGGCTACAATAGATTAGTTTTAGCAATAAAAAATGCAAAAAAAAGAAATCCTGGGATGATAATACACCATCTTGATCACTATTCTGAACAATTAAAAGAATTTAACAATCATGGCCTCAAAGTCAAAGTTTTAGGCCCTCTAAATGTGGGAAGTAAGAAAAAACCAAAACTTCGTTTTATTGGCGGTGCTAGGGAAACTATCAACGGAAATTCAGTTAGCATTAAACTGGAGATTGGTAAAGCAAAACTCCTTCTTTGTGGTGACATGAACGAAGCTTTTGAGGATAAATTTTTGGAAAAATATGATGAGAAAATATTGAGGGCGCATGTTTTCAAAGCAAATCATCATGGTAGCCAAGATTTTGGAACCGGATTTCTTGATGCTATAAAACCTTGTATAAGCGTAGTTTCTTCAGGAGATGCACCAGATTATGGTCATCCTAGAGCTGTACTTTTAGGAAGTTTAGGAAAATATGCTCCTAAAAATATTGAAAGACCTTTGCTTTTTTGTACCGAGGTGGCTGCTACATTCAAGGGAGTTTCAAAATCTCAATTAAAACAAATGAATTCTAAAGGCAAAGTACTGTATGAAAAGACAATTCAAGGGATTATTCATATTAGAACTGATGGAAAATCTCTTATAGGTGGGAGAGTTTTTGGTACTTCAAAACTTCCAAAAAAAGAAAATCCTAATGGGTATAATTGGGATTATGAAAAATTTGAACTATGATTGAATTTTTTAAATTAGTGTTTTTTGAATCAATACCCTAATTGAAAAAACCCTCAAATAATAATGGCGTCAAATGTTTCCAAAAACATATGTCCTCAAGATTTTATTCTACCAACATCATAATTAATCACAATCATATTTTTATAATATATAAATACTACTCTTATCTTAATTTTCCATGAGCCAAATTTTTTCAATTAAAGATGCAGATTCTAAAATCTCAATGGATTCAATTTTTTCTGATGATGGGTCAATTCTGAAAAAAAGTTATACTAGTTCTGTTCCTATAAAAATTGGAAATGATACATTCCTATTTGCTTATGATAAAAATTCAAAAAAACTAGATGTTTATTCTCTATATGATAAAGAACCTTGGATTGAACTAAAAAAATCAGATATTGATTTAGGAGGTCATACATGGAAAATTTTACAAACTTTTGTCCTGGGAAACATTCCTCATTTGTTAGCATATGAACCAGATGGATACATTGGAATTTATCAAATTGGAAATGATTTTTCATTATCCAAACCATATTCTCTCAAATATACTCGAGGAACAACCACTGATGGATTTACTACAGTTGAGCCTTTTACTTCTCTTGGACAACAATTTTTCCTTTGCTATAATAATGTGAATGGGAGAGTAACAAATTTCAAAATCAATGTAGAAGTATCTTCTGAAGGAGGAAGTCCACCAATTAGGGTATCTAATGTCTGGTGGCACAAGTGGGATGATTCTTGGAATCACTTCATTTTCTTTACTCTTGGTGCTGCAAACTTCTTTTTTAAAATAAAAACCGATCCAAAAAAACTCAATGCAAACATTGATCACATTCAAGATGATCCTTCAAGAGGCGGTGTTGAGGTTGGAAGCCATCTGGATAACCAATTAGATGATCCCTTGTCCATAAGCATTGTCAAAATGATACCGTGGGAAAATGGTGAGCCTTATTTCCTAACATACACTGGAAAAACTGGAGAGACTGAAATTAATCACATTCATGCAAATTGTCAAGGATGGAAAAAACTAGGTAAAATAACAACCGACAAAGACGTGCCCATGATTGTTCCATATCGTATTGGAACTAGCACATTTGCTTTGTTTTATGGCGGTCAATCTTGAGTAAAAAGAAAGAAAATTCTATCAACCCTTCAGATCTTCCTATAGAAGTTCAACTTGTTTCAGGAGTAAAAAATTGTGATGCATGTAAGTGGTTTTGGGGTGATGACCGACCATACGGTCCATATCCAAGCTACGATTTTTTAGAAAGATATCCAGAAAATGTGAAAATAAAATATAATGAAAAGGCAAAAAAACCAATTCCATGGATTAAAACAAAATCCAATGCGCTCAAATTCATAGAACCAGCAGTAATGCAAGGATGCAGAAAAGCTCCTATCATGACAATTGGAATCAACCCAAATCTTACAGCATTCAAACCAAATGCAACTAACGACACTTGGGCATACCCAAAATTTAGTGATCAAGCAAGTTACGCATACTATTATAGATACAAGACTATCTATCAAGAAAGCTTCTCTGGAGACTTTTTGAAAAAACAGATGTCTAAAGATGAAAAGGAGATTGTCAGAGCAAAAAAAGATGGATGGTTGACATCAGCACAGCGTTCTAACACAAGTAGATGGTTGATGTTAAAAATTCAATATGATGATGGAACAAAAGAAACAATTGAGCGTACATGGAAACCACGAGAAGATTATTTTGTAAATTTTATGAAAAACACCAAAAAAAACCACTTTAAGAAAAATGAGATAATTGCTGCAAAGTTACATCTAAAGAAAAACTTGGAATCATCCGTTTTTCATAACGTTACTGGATACTATGCTCGTTTTGTACCCATTTTAGACGGTTTTAAAAAATTAATCGCAGAGAATGGAGATAAAAAACAACTTCAAAAAATGAACCTGACAATTGGGGAAGATATTGCAATGCACGATATGATTGGATGTGCATCTCCAGGATGGACAATAAAATACAATATTCCAACTGAAAGAGTAATTGAGAATTGTGTCGATGAAAATAGTTGGGTAATTAAACAAGTTATTCAGAGTCAACCAAAAGTTATTGTCCTTGTTGGTGGAAGTTCCATGTCAATGTTTCTAAGAATTTTTGCGCCATTTACAAACTTGCCAAAAGAAAAGGATTTCTTTGATTTAGTAAGAAAGACGTGTGAAAAACCATATTTTATGAAAATAAAAGTTGGGAAAAATTTTTCTTTTACATCAAGAATCATTTGTTCACCACACTTTTCATATGGAGATAATTTTGAAAAACACGTTAGACTTTCAAATGAAGAATGGTATGAACTTAAAAATAAACACCCCAAAGAACTTAAATCAATTCTCAGACTAAACAAAGCAAAAAAAATTGAAATCAGAGAAGGGTACGGTTCTACTCAAATGATAATGCTCAAAAAAGGAGGTAAAGAATATTTGAAGAAAATTGTAGGAAACTTCAGTCCAAAGCCCAAAGAACTCTTTTTGAAAAACTATTTTGATATCACAAAAATGATATCTCATGGACTGAAACAAGAATTCGACAAAGGAAACTTACAGTTTGATGATAGTACTGGACATTTGAAGAGAACAGAAGGTCCGTGTCGATATTGTAAAAATGATTCTTGGGAATTTCCCGAAGGATGTGAATATGGTAATGCTGATGAAGAATCAATACCTGCAAAAGACTATTTAGAAATCACTGAAAAAATTGTGAAAAAAGGCATTTCGCATTATGAATACGAAGAATACAAAAAGAAAACAGAATATGAAAAACATAAACTCGAAATGTATGAACTTGAATCATTTTAGGATAAGTGAAAAGTAGTTTACCAGGAACTACAGTTTAATTTCAATTCTATGAAAACATCAGACCAGAACCACAAAAAATGATCAAAAATTAACTGGGTCTGTGTTTGAAAGGCTGCAATATTTCATTTCCTGGTTTATTGGAAACCTGATACATTGTATACTCTCCTCTATTTGCAAGTCCTAGATTTACTTCTCCTGCTTGACTAAATGAATATTCATTTAGTAATTCTGATGCTACTCTGTAAAGATCCCCACCTACAATCATTCCATTTGGAAGGGATTTTCCATTAATTTTTGCACATACATTTACTGTAGATCCAAACAAATCTTCGCTTTGGGAAGATTTAGATCTTGCAATATCAATGGAACCATAGTCTGCACTAATTCTGTAATTAAGCGGAGGTAAATTCTCTTCTTTCATTCTGGAATTGATTACATCATAAGCAGCTATCATAGTCATACCACACTCCAAAACGTCTTTTAGTTTTGATGGATTAAATTCCAAATCTGCTGCTTCGGGGAAATAATAGATCAAACAATCTCCTGCATTTTTTACAATTTTTCCATTAAAATTCTTGATAATAGTTGCCATGGAGTTCAAAAACATTGAATAGTATTTTGATAATTTTGATTTATTTAGTTGGGATGCTATTTTGGTGGAATTCATCATATCAATAAAACAAACACAACATTTTTTGCGTTCTCCTGAAAAATCTATTTCTTCTTTATCTAAAATTGAAGATTGTAGTGTGTCTTTATTAGAAAATGAAGAAATAGAATTTTTTCCAATAAAATATTCATAAATAAAGTCATCCTTTTGATTTTCGTTACTTGTTACTTGTGAAGCCTTATGTTCTGAATTCTTTTTATTTTTATTTTGTTTTATAATCTCAGAAATTTGTCTTTGGGATGTTTCATTTAGATATTTTAGGCTATGCATAATTCCTATTGTAAATCCTCTTGCAAAATAGTTGTCTTCTGTGATTGACTGAAGTAATGTTTTTTGTAATTCCTCTTTAATAGAGGGGAACAAATTCCCTAAACTATAACCCAAATTAAACGTGAAATCATTATTATTTGAAAATGCATGTTTTAGGATCTCTTTTTCAAGAATACTATCTAGTAGATTGAATGACTTTGATAATCCAAAACCAAATCCTTTGCCAAATTCATTTTCTTTGATAGCTTTATTGAGAATTTCTCCCTGGGTTTTTACATCTAGATAAGGAAAATGATGGCCTATTCCAGCACCATAACCAAATTTAAAATTATTATTTTGAGGCGTATTGTTTTCTATTGATTCTTCTAGTTGTTTTGATTTTAATTCTGATGGGAAATGTCCAAATCCAAAACCCATACTTCTTGCAAAAGTAGTGCTTCTTTTTGAAAGATTGAGAATCTCTATACGTAATCTCTCTGACATGAAATGATATCTCATTCCTATTCCTATGCCAAATCCCTCCTCAATAGAAGAATTTGAAGAAATTATTGAAAAAATGCTATCATGAATGTCTTTTTTTTCTGCATAATAGATAAAAAATAAACCTATTCCTATCCCTAATCCCTTTGAAAGTGATGTATTTTCTTTTGTTTTATCTAAGAGATTTTTTCTTTCTTCAGAATTCAATGAACTAAAAAGAATAGTTCCTAATCCTTCGCCAAGCCCAATTGAAAAGGACTTGTTATCTTGAGAAATTTCCAGTAGATGATTATGAATATTATCTCCAAGATATGTGAAAATTGATCCTAATCCTTTTCCTATTCCTAAAGCAAACTGTTCGTTTTCTGAGATTTTCTTTGATAGGAGATCTTTGCGAAAATCTTCTTTCAATGAAGTATATGTTGAACCCAGACCTACACCTATGCCTCTTACTAATCCATCGTTTTTGTTAATTAAGGCCATATTGAGAATAGATTCTTTCTGAGCATCATTTAGATAATTGAAAATTATTCCAAGTCCTTCGCCAAGACCTTCTGAAAAATGAACATTATCTTCAGATCTTTTATGCAGATCCGATTGAAACTTGGATGAAACGTTTTGATAGTTTAAGCCAAATCCTATCCCAAGGCCTTTAGCATAGAATGGATTCTTTGAAATTTTGTTTAGAATTCTTTCTTGGAATTCCTGATCAAAGAAATTAAATTCTCTTCCTAACCCTTCTCCAAGTCCAAGTGCAAATTCCGTATTGATGTTTGATTCAGAAAATATGAACTCTTGAACTTCTTTTCCTAAGTAAGACATTGCATATCTTCCCATTCCTATTCCTAGACCAATGGCAAACCATCCATTTTCATTTGAACGTAAAAACAAGCCTTTTTGAATTTCTTCAGAGAGATATTTGTAAATCTGACCTAGACCAGACCCTAAACCTAAAGCAAAATAGTTATTTGTTTTTGATTTTTCAAACATTTTAGTTCTTAGAGCATCATCCGAATAAGGGAAAGACCATCCTAAACCATATCCTAAACCATTAGCAAATTGACCATTATTTTGGGCTATTTGAAAAATTTCGGATTTCTCATCCTCTGAAAGATAATGAAATGAATACCCATGACCATAACCAATTCCTTGTGCAAAACTGTTATTGTTGTCACATCTAGCATATGCTGCTTTTTTATCTTCTAGACTCTGACAATCCCATGTAAAACTTATGCCACTTCCTAACCCATAATCAAATTCACTTCTTATGCTTCCCAAAGAAAACTGTCTGTTTCTTTCCTCCTCAGGTAAATGTCTTAGAATCAATCCAAACCCAAATCCAAAACCACGTTCGAATCTATTGTTTTCTTCTGACTTTGATGTGGCCCATGATTGAAATTTTGGCCCCAGGTATGGAAATACCCATCCAGAACCAAAACCCAAACTATAAGCCAATTCTCCATTCTTATCCACTTTGTCAAGCACTTCCTGAGGGCAATTATCAAGAGTAACAAGAATAAGATAAAGACCAAACCCTTTTGCAAATCCATTATGATCTTCGCATCTCCTTAGTGCTTCTTTTTGAATTTCTTGTGGTAGATTAGTATATTGTTCTGCTAAACCAAATGAAAGACCCACATCATATTGAAAATCATTATCAGTTTTAGAGTAGACAAGTTTACGTTGATTTTCATCTAATGATGAAATATTGTGAGTTAGCGAAAATCCTAACCCTCTAGTTAAAGCAATATTTTGCTTTGCTCGATTGATAATATCTATTCTAAGATCTGCATCAATAGAATCTAACATTGGACCAATACCCATTGCAATTCCATCTGCAAACTGTGAGTTTGTTTCAACATGAGGCAAAATTTCATTTCTGATATCCAAATCCAAATCTTTTAGTAACAAGCCTAGAGTTTTTCCAAAAAATCTGGCAAAAAAGAATCCACTATAAATTTTCTGTAAAACTAATTTTCTCTGTTCAGAGTCTAACAGAATAAAACTTTGGGCAAGACCTTCTGCCATTCCTATACCAAAAATTAGATCCGTATCACATTTCTTTCTAAGTGTATTTCGGAGTTCATCATCTAATGATTGAAAAGATTCTCCTGCACCAATACCTATTGATTTTTCGAGATCTGCATTTGTTTTCATTTTGTTGTAAATGTTATCGGGGAGAAATCTATTGGAAGAAGTTTGAATTGGTACAAATTGAATATTTTTTCCTATAAACTGACCAAGAAGATTCACAGATTGAACTGAATTTTCTTTGATTACTGCTTCAAAATTATCCGAGATATATGATAACATTTTCATTTTAATATAGTCTGATATTCTTACTGCATCTCTACATACATCATGCATGCAATAGTGGTATCCAGAAATGTATAGCCAATTACTTAGTTTATTGTAGGACTCCTTTGGTGATTCAGTACCAAAAATAGCAAGTTGTAAATCTGAGATATTTGTTTCAGTTCTATCTATTCCTAGTTCATAACACATTTTTAAAATACAAAGAAATTCAGCTTCTCTTTTTCTTTCTTCCATGCCATTTAGGAGTCCAAATTGGTGTTGGTAATAGTTTGTACTGCGCATTAACTGTTCAGCTTCTTTGATAACGTCTAAATTGCCAGAAACTTCACTGTCTTCCTCTTTATTTTTTAATTCATTAAAAAAATCAAACACCTTCAAAGGAATTGGTTCTTTATTCCACAAAATACCGGATATTTTTTCCAAGTTTGATGATATGTATTTCTCAAAAATATTCTTGAACTGAGGAATAGCAGTTCCATACTGTTGTATGATCTTTTTGAATTGGGTTTTACTGTATTTGATTTCTTGTGGAAAGAATTCAGGAATTTGGTATGGTATATTTTTAAAAATTTCAAGATATTTTGGTTTTAAAACAACTATTAATTTTTGAACGTTTTTAGAACTAAGTAATTCCAATACTCTTTTGGAATTCTCAGCATCTCTTCTGATCAAATCGTCTGGAAAATTATCCCACACTACTGTATCTTCAGAATTTATTTTAGACATAAGTTCTCTTAAAGGAATTCTTCCAGATTCATCTCCCACATTATTTCTTGGGTTAATGATGTAGATTTTGCGTGAGTTGTCCATACCTTTCTTGATTAACTCAAATAATGCTCTTGATTTTCCAGAACCGCTCGTTCCGTATAGAAATATTTTTTCTTCATACTCTAAACTATCAAAATTTTTAAACTCGATAAATGGAAAATTCTGATTTCCGTCTACAGATAATCTAACGTTAATTGATGATGCTAACTTACTTATTGTTTCTTGATTAATCTGTTTTTCATTACTTTCTATATCTATTACAGAATATGTTATTTCATTTGGTTCCATTTCTAACTGTTGATTTGAAGCAGATTGGCTGGCATTATCTGAGACTTGCATTCTTAACGTTGACTTTTAAATATGATATTTACAATTAACTATTTCTATAATCTCCTCCATGAGAGTAATTATTTTAGGTGATTGTAAACCTATTACCCCCAACTAATTTTGTGTAATTATTGGGAAAAAGAATCAATCTGATAGAATTATCTAAAATAATATCCGACAAATCATCTTCACTGGAATTCTTATG